>CEQS01073631.1_pt1 | contig 15020 bp, 16 predicted proteins | sample 530981 | NCBI WGS metagenome assembly CEQS01 (sample SAMEA2621176, study PRJEB7988) | marine metagenome | biome: marine biome (ENVO:00000447); feature: mesopelagic zone (ENVO:00000213); material: "saline water (ENVO:00002010), including plankton (ENVO:xxxxxxxx)" | depth 800 m
GATTGGACAGGCATCTACCGCTGCGCAGCAATCGCTACGCCGAATGAATACCAATACGATCAATCTGACTAAAGAGCAGATGCTTAATATGGCGAAGGAGCGAAACGATGACAATGCGGCGCTTATTCAAGTGCTTGAGCAGATGTCGGGTTACGGTGAAGTGATTCAGATGGCTAACGAATCTGCACAAGAAGCCATTGGTGAGAATCGTGAAATTCTAGAAGAGATGCGCCGTGTCGCCGATGACGTTAAAGACGCAGCGAAAGATACGCTTGAAATCACGTCTAATCAAATCACCTCTGAAATCAACGACGACGAAGAACGATAAGGACATGTCCCCTGCTAACACAGCGTTAGCAGGGGAACAGGAGAGTTAAATGAATACAGCAGATATCCTTAAGCCTGGTGCGAGTGTTCTTCGCGACAAGGGCGACTTTAAACTTATTGGTCGAGATGATGCATTAGCCTCGTTGATTAACATTCTGACCCGACGCTCAGCGCACAATGTTGTGTTGGTTGGCGTAGGTGGTGCAGGGTGCTCGTCGTTGTGTGTAGGTTTACAGAAGGCAAAGACCGATCCGAACACCCCTTTCGATATTGTGCATAAGCGCATGTGGTGGCTTGATACTGATGGGCTTTTTTCTGATACAGAAAAAGCGGAAGCGCAATTTGAATCCCTGCTTGAAAAAGTGTCTAACACCGCGGATAAAGACACCGTGCTTGTCATTGAAGATGCCGTGAACTTTATTAATGCCGCTGTAGGTTCGGGCAATGGGCATTTTATCAACAGAATGATGCGCCATCTTGAACAGGGTCGCTTTCAGGTCATTTTTGAAGGACGTGACACCGACCTTGACAAGATAATGGCATGTCACAGCAGCATGAGTGAAGTGTTTACTGTCATGGAGCTGACGCCGCCTAATGATGAGCAACTGCGTGACATTGTAAACGCCTCTGCCGCATCGTTAAGTGAATATCATGGCATTCGTGTTGATTCGAGTGCGGTTGAGCAAGCCATCCATTTGACCACGACATACCCAGGTAAAGAACGAAGTTTGATGCGTTCTCAGCCAGAAGCGTCACTAACATTGTTGGATCGAGCATTAGCCACTTACAAAAATGTGAGCCACAGTAATCCTCCCGAAGTCGAGTCGCTCAAGAGTGCACTATCAAGTGATCCTGATAATGCTGCGCTTAAGCAGCGTCTAGATGAAGCTAACACCGAGTGGGCTAAACGCCGCAATGAGCTGATGCAGGCCAGCGAAGATCAAGCGTACGGTGAAGAGTTGCTTATAGATTTAGAGAAGCAGATGGCTGCGCTTCAAGCTGATAGATCAGAAAGTGACGGGCTCTCGATGTCGAGTCGTGAAATGCAGGAACTTGGCATTAAGATCTCAGAAACGCGAAAGTTAGTGAAAGCAAACAGTGAACGATATTCTGCGTTTAGCAAAGAGATCAATAGCACGTTAGCGTTAACCGGCGATCATGTTTTTAGAGAATTCTCTAAACTGTCGGGGATCCCTTTTGATAAGTTGAATGAAGATGAAGACGAGAAGCTTATCAACTTACCGACTGAACTTAAGAAACAAGTTTTCGGGCAGGATCATGTTATTGAACGCGTATCCAATGCACTTCTTATGTCGCGCACACCTGGCTTAAAAGAACCCGGCAAGCCAGACTTAGCAGTCATGTTCTGTGGGCCTTCAGGGACAGGTAAAACAGAATTGGCAAAGGCGCTTGCGCGGATATTGAAAGATGATGAGCGGGCTATGTTGCGCTTCGATATGTCTGAATACTCTGAAAAGAACAATGTTACCTCGCTAGTGGGTGCGCCTCCTGGCTATGCTGGTTACGAAGAAGGCGGGATTTTAACAAATGCTGCTCGAAAAAACCCGAATGGTATCTTCTTGTTTGATGAAATAGAAAAGGCGCACACGAGCATCTTTGATATTTTCCTTCAGGTGTTGGATGATGGGCGACTGACTGATACGCAAGGTCTGACGGTTAGTTTTGAACATGCCATTTTGATTTTCACAACCAACACGGGTGCCAAACATATGCTTGACGAGTCCAAGTCATATGAAGAGCAACGTGAAGGTACAATGGAAGACTTGAGCAGTAATTATCGTGCAGAGTTTTTGAATCGCTTCGATGGTCGTCAAAACATCGTGATGTTTAAAACGCTTCAAGAGCAAATTATTCATATGATTGCGCGTCGCTCACTCGACAAGGTCAACGAGCGCCTTCAAAAAGCCAATGTTGATATGCTTGTGCGCATGGATGAAGACAATATCAGTCGTATGTGTAAAGAAAAGTACAACACTGAGCATGGCGCGCGTGGTATTGAAGGTTTATTCAGAACAAATGTGTTCCCAGGCCTAGCGCACATTCTTAAGTCATCTGACAAAGTGAATCGTGTGGACGTTAAGTTTGTTGATGGTGAGTTTGTACTGGATGCATCTTACGAATAGTTCAATAATGCTCACTGCTACATGGCGCAGTGAGCAAGGAGAAATCAATGAATAAGTCTGATGTAGCTGCGTGGCTAGACCGGCGTCGAGAAAATATGCGGCATGTGAGTGAAACCCTGTCGATATTTTTTCAAAAATATTTAAAACCTGTATTGTGGCTTGTGGTGCCTATATGGACATGGCTTGCACCAAAGTACAAGGCAATGTATCAGAAAATGGCGTATAAGAACGGAGAACATGTGCCCGCTCGTGGCGCTGCTGCGTTGGCCACATTAAGTGCGGGTACCGTTTTTGGTTTATATTTGAATATTTGGTATGTGTTGCCAGGTGTCCTGACGTTTACGTATGATGCCGTTGCCTACAACGTATTCTCTTATCAGACGGAAAAGCTTTACTTCTCTCACCCTCAATGGATTGAGGATGAAGGTGGTGAAGGTGACCGCGTGTTAACGGTATTCTCATGTAAAAGCGAGGTGTGTAATGTTGAGTCGTCGCTAGAATATCGTTTTCGTGACTCTATGTACTTGAATGTAGTAAAGTGGGTAACGAAGTTTGAGCCTTACGACCCTGCTGATGTTGCCGGTGTTCTTATTGATGAAGTTAACTACTGCACCGCAACCGCATATGGCAAACGTTTCAAACCGCTAGACTGGTATCCCTACATTTACGATATCGAGTGTACTATGCAGGAAGGAAAAGAGGTGAAAATTGGATTTCCGGTTGTATCTAAAGAAGAGTAGGGCAACTCTACATACCTAACAAAGGGGCGTTGAAGTGCCCCTTTTTTTTGTTTGCTCAGCGAAGCTGGCAAGCCCGTCAGGTTGAAAGAAACCTGAATCACCCAGACTGAGGGGGGGAGATAATCCGAATGACAAGGACGTTGTTGACCAGCGACAGAGTATGAGGGAGCCCATAGGAATTTAGAGGTACACAACGAAAGTGAACCTGATTCGGAAAGGCAGGAGGGTAAGCGTGCAAAATAGCGTGAACCCCGCAGGGCGAGTGGTCAGCACGTCGACAACAAGCAGTTTAACGCCGCATACAAAGAATTGCCCCGCGTTACCCTGGCCAGAAAATGGCGATAAAAACTACTTGAAACATCACTCACCAGGCGGCCAGGCCGCCGATCCCAAAACCTATCATTGGCATAGTTATTGCTGAAAAAAGCATAAATGTCAGCACATGCTTGTGCAGAACGTTGACATATAACTCCTTCACTTACGGACTTATTTTAAGACCCCGGGATTTGATGCTTCAACTTAAGGATGGTAGCAATGAAAATTAAATTATTGACCGCATTAACAGCCGCCCTGCTTACCGCTGGCGCAGCACAGGCAGAGTTGGTCGACTTCAGCCAATACAACAACATTTATCACGTGAGCACCAGTGGCAGTGACAGCAATACGGGGACCGCACAAGACCCCTTTGCTACCATCAAACAAGCCATTACCATCGCACAATCTGGTGACGCCATTTCCATCGGCGCAGGCCAATTCGACGCCACGTTAACCAGACAAAGTTACAACTATGGTTACTACTACCAAACTGGCTTGAACAACCAAAATAAAGACATCGACTTTATCGGCACCGCGGGGCAGACCACGCTTTATATCGACGGCGCAGCAGCGCCAAGTAGGGACATCCATTTCTTCTCCGGAAGAGGTATTTCCCGCATTTATGGCTTGTCTTTCATTCGTGACACCACAGGGCGCGGCCAAACCTACCGCAACGCCATATTTGGCGGCGAGGTGAACGTTGAGGTCTACAACTCGGTGTTTAAATCTATCAACACGAACGTTATTTCCATGACCTATAATAACAATAGTAGCTCTAATGTACTGGTTTCAAACTCTGCATTTGATATCAACGGCAATGCCACTGGATTCTCAGCATCTTACTCAGGCTCAGGCCCGAATGTTGTCATAAAAAACTCCGCATCAAACATCGATTTCAATTACGATAGAGGCACTACCTACATTAATAATGCCACTGGCGTAACGTTCGATGAAAACTACAATATCACATCAGGTGAAACCGACGTTGGCGTCTACAGCGGCGCGAATGCATGGAATGTTAATGCACCCGTTGCACTTGGTTTTCTGGCGTTAGGCGGGATGGTTTTTTCGGGTAGTCGACGCAAGAAGAACGCGCAGTAACCTCTCAAAATATCACCCATTAGGCGACGTATGTGTCGCCTTTTTTGTTTACCCAGCGAAGCTGGCAAGGCAGGAGGGTAAGCGTGCAAAATAGCAAGCTGGCTAAGATAGCACGGTTACAAAGGTCAGTTTGCTCATATCAGCATGAGCCGTATACGAGGTCCGTATGTACGGTTCTGTGAGAGGGGTGAGGCGGTGACACCTCACCTTACTCGATGTTTTTGCTCTGTGATATCATCTAGTGAGTAAACGTTAAGGGTAATTTAACATGTTGGATTATTACGCGACACCAAATGTCAGAGAGCTATGCCACGCTGTGAAACAAGGTAAACCCGAAGCTATTGATGAAATGGCCGCCGCGCTTGCTCTTCATGTGACTAATGATGATGTGTTAACGCCGGTGCCTAACCGACACGGAGAGCCTGGTGTTATTGGACTTCTATGTGATCGTGTTGCTGGCCTGACGGGTTGTAAAATATGGGATGGGGTGCGAGGGCGACAAAGGGCGTCACATTATGAAACGAAAAAAAATGGTCACTCTCTAAAAGAAGATCAACTTGCATTTCGCTTAACCGACGCTGTCCCTATTGTCACCGGGAAACATTTTGTTGTGGATGCAATCAAAGATACTGGTCTTACAATTAACACTGCTAAAATGCTTTTGCCTAATGCTGAGCCATTAGTATTTGCAGTCGTTGATAAGGAAGAGCAAGACTTGGCCTATAAGCTATTGAGCGGTTGTGATGTCAGCTGTCAGGCAGAACTATCGCGTGTGTTGTCCGATATAGACAACGAAGGTGTTGCGTTTTCTTTTGTGTACCATGCACTGCATAGCAACGAAAAGGCAGAACCGACTTTGGTTGACACGTTGAAGTCGGCGTTTCCACATGCCACTCATGCAGGCTTAGTAAGAGGCGTTGAATATGGGTTTGTTCAGCACTACGGGATCCGGTCTAAAAGTACGGCTATGCCATCACCCGACTCGCACAAAAATGAACCTGAAGTGCTTTCGCCTAAAATAAGAAAATAGGATTGATTTTTGCATTTATTCTTGCAAATTAAGGAGAATATACAGTGAAATTGAAATTTTTGATGGCTGCTTTATGTCTAGCCTCTGGCGTAGCCAATGCTAAGTTTGTAGAAACTGATTGGCTAACCGATGGTGATGCGCTTGCAACACTGGATACGGAGAGTGGGTTGGAGTGGCTTGATCTATCAGAAACAGTGAATCAGAGCATTTCCGGTGTTGATGCACAAACGGGCATTGGTGGCCTTTATAAGGGGTGGCGCTTACCCACCTATAGTGAAATTCAGTTTTTGATGCAAGAGGGGCTGTTTGAGGGTCTTTTTGTGACCAGTGGCATGCAGCAATCGAGCGCCAGTCAAACTGCCGTGTCCGAATTTTATCGATTGCATGGCTACACTCGCAATGACAGTAACCCAAGAAGTTACGGTATGTATGTGCATGACAATGGCGAAGTGAGGGTCTTTGGTGTGGCTGAAGATGACATTATGGCCATTAACCACGACCATGCCGTTTACCCTAACTCAGGCCCTTACAATTTCGCGCATCCTCTACACGGTGTTTGGTTGGTGAGTGACGGTGGAGCCACGTTGTCATCGAACAGTAATGCTCGCATCAATGATCCTGCGTATTGGGAAAATGGAGGAACGCTGGCCGCGACAAATGTCAGTGTGACATCGCTTGGCGTGCTGTCAATCGCGCCGTTATTGTTCTTCGGGTTAAGCGGAGCTAGGCGAAAAATACAACAGTAGTTGCGTTGTCATCTTGTTATGGCTACGTGCGTTTCATCCAGTAGCCATAAACACAACGCTTGCCGTTCCGACTGCAATCAAAGGTGTCATGGATGACACCATTAATCACCGCGGTGTAATGTCGTGAAACCGACACAACAAGCTTTCCATTTGGTAGTGTGCCTTTGCATAAATGTGCCTTGTTTACGCTGCCAACTCTTTGTGTAGGGTGCCAAACAAAACCCAATGATATCATGTAATCTTTGAACCATTTTCGTTGAGTGAATATACCTTGCGATGCCGTGCGTGTTCGCTTGGGAGTGCGTTTTGATGCGCGCTGTTCCGCATTTCCTTGAGCTAAAGCGGAGTAGACTTCTAAGTAAGGTCGGCCGGATGCAATAGCAATGCTTCTTGCCACACAATCTCGTGCGCTTCCAGAAAACCCAGCCTTGGCTCTCCCTCCATCGTCAAACTGGAAGGGGAGAGGTGATGGAGGCGATGTGTCAAGCTTTTCTATTGAGTACTTGTCCGGAAAGTCAGGATCACAAAGCTCTGGCCACACTTCTTGATGCAAGGCTACATTGTTCATAATTGTCTCAACGTGATTAAATACAGTCACATTTAAAAAGGTGACCCCTTAAGGTCACCTATTATGTGATTGATTTGCATTAATTGACACTGATAGTAATGTCATAACCTGCATTGGCTCTGATATTAACAGTGGTGTCACCGATAAATAAATATTGGCCCTTAATACCGTGGAAAGTCCCTTCAAGTACGGGGGTTTTGCTAAACTTGTGAGGGTTTTTTACTTTGGAAAAAACACGTTCACCGATAGGGTAACGAGGGGCTACAATATTAAGTGGTGTACGGACAATGGCCTCTTGGCCGTAATGAAGCTGAAGGTTGTCTATCGCTGGTTTTGCTTTTTCAATAAGCGACATGGCCATTGCTGTGAACTCGCTTTCACTGGGCGGCGTGTCATCGAGCAGCATTTGGCGCCAGTTGGTTTTGTCTGCAACATGTGACTTGAACACCTCTTCAACAAGGCCAGACAACAAGCGTTCACTAACTTCAAAGATAGTCGAAGCCATAACTGCGCCTTGATCAAGCCAACGAGATGGGATGTTGGTGCCACGCGTGATACCAACCTTAAAACCCGATGAGTAAGCGATATAGACATAGTGTTTTTGAAGGCAGTTTTCTTGTCCCCACTGTGGCTCTCTACATGTGCCTTGTGCATAGTGGCATTTTTCTGGCTGCATGATGCATTTGTCGCATGACGCTAGCGTAGAGTAACAATCGAAGCAATGGCCTTGATTGTATGATTTGTCGCTATGTTTGCCACAACTGATACAGGCGAGCTGTCCGCTTGACGTCATAGTTATGTTTTTGCCTATGAGTGCATTTAAATCTACATCAGGCCCGTTGTGAAGCGGCAGAGTGTACGTGACGTTTGACTGTGAATTCAGCTCAGCAACGAGTTTTCTTAATTCGCCTTTCATTGTTTTTTGCTCTTGGTTGACATTGTTTAATTAGACCATGCTGTAGCGAAAAAATCAACAAAAAACTACTTTGTGACTGCAATGTCGGCTTTCGTTTCACCTGTCATTATGTCTACGAGTATAAAGAATAGTGCAGATGAAAGGGCATTTGAGGACACTTTGTTTCGTAAGTTGCTTGACGAGTAAACGATCCCTCTTTCTTTCAGTTTGTCCACCAAGTCTTCATAACGAAAACGTTTATCCGTCATAAGTAGCTTAATGTGATGGCTTGCGGCATCCGCATAAGGTTGCAGTTGCGCCTTATTTTTGATACTAATTGCCTGAGGCATGAACTTCTCCATTAATCGACGCCGTGTTTGAAATAAAAAATAACACGTTTTATTATGGTGCACCAATGCCAAAAAAGCAATACTTTTGATGCAAATGCAATAAATAGTAAATAATTGCAACGTATGTGTTGCATTTTCAGAAATATGACATATAGTTATTACTCAACCAATGAATACGATCAATAAAAAGGGTCAGATAATGAATCAAGAACTGTTGACAACCATCATCAGCAAACTCAAAGAAAAAGCGAGCTTTACTGTTGAGCAGGAAGCGGATTGTTTAGCCATTAGTAATGATGAAGGGCTGGATGCGTTTTTGTATGTCGGTGACACGCAGATTACGGTAAGTAGTGTACTGTTCCCTGTGTCAGATGTTGCTGATACCGCGAAACTCAACGACGAAATTCTTCGCACTCACCAATTTGTGCCATTAAGCACGATTAGTATCAATGTTATTGAAGTTGTTGAATACTATGTCGCATTCGGTGCGCTTTCGGTAGACAGTAAAACCGATGTGATCGTTGAAGAAGTAGATACTCTGCTTAGCAACGTTCCAGAGCTTGTTGAAGCTTACCTACCCTTTTTAAAATAACCACCACACTCTCTAAGGAGAAATTCATGAGTCTTAGTAAATTGTTTACAGCAGCTAAAGGCATTTTTAACAACAGCGTAGAAGCGGCAGTTGACGGACAAGCAGTGACCATTTTAGAGCAGGAGATCCGTGAGGTGAAAGAAAGCCTACGTAAATCAGACCACTCTCGTACTCAGATTTTAGCGAAGAAAAAGCTTTCTGAGAAAAAAGTGGCTGACATTAATGCGCAGATCACAAAATACAGCGACCATGCTCGTGCTAACGCTGAAAGCAACCGAGACCTCGCTATTGAGTGCGCGAATAAGGTGCAAGAGCTACAAGCGCAGCTGGCGACTGAGCAGTCGATGTTAGACCAGTATAGCAAGTCAGATCAAACGTTGGCGGCAAATGTCAATAAAGCAAAAGCCAACCTTCGTCGTTTAGAGCAGCAGGTTGATATTGTCAAAGCGACTGACTCCGTGCAAAAAGCGCAAACTGCCGTTAGTCAATCATACACTGGAAGCAACAACAAAATGCGCACCGCGCTAGATAGCTTGGATCGCATTCAAGAAAAGCAAGCGCAAAAAAGTGCAGAGCTTGAAGCAGCTGAAGAGTTGGCGCATGCAGAAAGCGGTGCCGACCTTGACGCTCGCTTAAATGCAGCAGGTGCACCCGCTAGCGGTGAAGATGCGCTCGCCGCGCTACTTGCCGGTGACAAGAAGTAATCACCCGCATAATAAATAACGTAACACAGCGCCTTTAGGCGCTGTTTTTTTGGCAAAACAAGTAGAAATTCAGGTGTGATATGTTTGGAAAATTATTTGGCAAGAGCAAGAACGAAAGTGAAAGTGGCAATGACGTTAAAAAACCACGTATTCTAGGCCTTGAAGTAGGCACCTCCTTCTCTATCGACACGTTAGGTATCAAGCTGCATATTGACAAGCTTGTTATTGAAGACATCGGTAAAGACCACATCATTCATTCCGCAGGCGAAGTTAATTTGGATGGCACGCGTATACTTCGTTTTTATACGGATGATGACGCGTGGCTTCAGGTCGTTTGCCAAGGCGAGCTTAAGGAAGAAAACATCCAAGATGTTAAACTTTTTCACTACTATGACACGTTAAGTGTGGACTCTCAGAGTGCATGGGATGAGCTTCTTGATAGTGGTGTAGCGAAACCAACCTATGACGTCGAAGGTCACACATTTACGCCTGTGTGGGCGAGTGTTGATGAAGATGGCGGTAAGCCTGTGCATTTGCGTGAGCTTTGCTATGACGAATCTGATGAACCTAGTGAAACAGATCAATTCGCGATGCTTTTCGAAAGAGAGGTAGATGCGGGTGAAGAGTTGTATGAGTTTCTTTACGTGAGTGCGGAGGAAGTGGAAACAGACCACAATACGCTAGACCGATGCCTGGTATTAAGTACAGGGATCAATTTGTCTCCCGCACAAATCAACATCGGTTAGCATTATAAATTAGCAACATGAAAAAAATATGTTGCTAAAAGTCATAGTGGTGATATAGTTAGTACCACTGATTTGCAGTAGTTTTTTAACACAAACGACATAACACCAACACAGAGGTATCTACATGGAAACAGAATATAACATCGTTGCTTCGCTTATTGGATTTGCAACCTACTTCGGCATTTCTTTGCTTTTCCTTATTGCATTTAAAGCGGTTTACGCAATTGTGACGCCCCATGCTGAATGGAAGCTCATCAAAGAAGAGAAAAACACTGCCGCTGCCGTTGGCTTTGGTGGCGCAATGGTCGGTTTTGCGTTGGCGGTGGCCAGTGCAGCATCGAATTCAGTCAGCTTGGTTGACTTCGCGATTTGGGCAGGCGTTGCGTTAGTTGCACAGCTCTTAGCGTTCTACACCGTTCGCCTTTTCTTTATGCCGAAAATTGTATCTCGTCTTGAAAACAATGAAGTCTCAGCAGGTGTCATTCTTGCGGCAACAAACATTGCGGTAGGCTTGATGAATGCGGCATGCATGACATACTAATTGGAGGTCATCATGAAAAGAAGTAAATTTATCGATCTCAATAGAATGCGAAAGTCGAAAGCTGGGCTATTCGCGTTAGCGCCGCTTGCAATGGCGGTCATGGCAGGGTGCAGCGATTCAGCACAAGCTGAAAAAGAGCTGGCTCAGATAAATCTAGAAGGCTGTAAAGATCAAGACAACATTTCGGTTGCCGAATGTGAAGCTGCGTATCGAAACGCGTTAAGAAAAGCGTCCCAGCAGGAAATGCCGCGCTTCAATAACATGGCAGAGTGTCAGCAGTATTACGGTGAGTGTCGTCGTCCAGATGATGGGTCAAGTGTTATCGTGCCGCTGATGGCAGGGTATATCGCCGCTGAGATGATTGATGAGTTAGGTGATGCTTACGAGTCTAGCTACTATCGCAAGAACCACTATCGATCATACAATCAGCGCAATTATCCACCATCTAACACGGTGGTAATTAATAATTATGGCAGCAATAGCAACACAGCAAGCTCAAGCTCGTCTACCGTGACAGAGCCTAAGAAGACCCAAATCAAGCCGACGGTTAAGCCTAAGGTCATTAAAACGGTGACTAAAAGTCGTTCTGGATTTGGCTCTACAGCAAAAGCGAAGAGCTCGTGGGGTGGCAGTAGTCGCTCTGGCGGTTGGGGAGGCTAAGTTATGTTGCGAGTTCCTTGTCAAGAACGTCCTGATTGGCAAAAGAAAGCCGATGAGTTTGGGTTCAAGTTTCACACAATGTATGGTGAACGCTATTGGGATGAGTCTGCGTACTATCAATTTACCTTAGACCAAATTGAGAAAGGGATTGAAGATCCTACCGCAGACATTCATGAAATGTGCATGAAAGTGGTCGATGTTGTCATTAATGATGATGAGTTGATGCATAAGTTCGCCATCCCCGAAGCTCAGTGGGACTTTATTCGACAAAGTTGGGCAAATGGCGATCCTTCGTTATACGCCAGGCTTGATTTTGCCTATGATGGCAAGGGACCCGCAAAGCTTTACGAAAACAATGCAGATACACCAACATCACTTTACGAGACTGGTTTTTGGCAGTGGTTGTGGTTAGAAAATCAAGTGGACAGCAGTGTACTGCCTAAGATGGCTGATCAGTATAATTCACTACAAGAAAAATTGGTCAATCGGTTTAAAGAGCTGGCGGTGTTAACGCCAGGCCGTGTTCTGCATTTTTCGTGCTGCAAAGACACGGAAGAAGACCGCGGGACCGTGCAGTACCTTGAAGACTGCGCTAAAGAAGCGGGGATCGTGACTAAGTTCGTGTATGTGGAAGATATTGGTATTGATGCGCAGCAGCGTTTTACTGACCTCGACGATCAGGTAATAACGTGGATGTTTAAGCTTTACCCTTGGGAATTCATGTTTCAAGAAGATTACGCTGAACACCTTGGTGCGCAAGATATTCGATGGATTGAACCCCCTTGGAAAGCCATCTTATCCAACAAGGCGCTTATGCCAATGTTGTGGAAACTGTTCCCGGATCATCCAAACTTGCTACCTGCATTCTTTGAAGACGAGCTTGATGCTGTGCCTGAAGGTATGTTGCTTGTGAAAAAGCCTATATTCTCTCGTGAAGGTGCCAATATTAGCTTCACCGACTCAAACGGACAACCGATTGATGACGATGGCGCGACAGATGGTGCTTATGGTGAAGAAGGCTATATATACCAGCAACGTCACCTTCTTCCTACATTCGATGCAAATCACACCTTAATTGGAAGCTGGTTGATTGATGACCAACCTGCGGGGATTTCGTTGCGAGAGGACAGCACGGCGATAACACAAGATATGAGTCGTTATTTGCCTCACGTTATTGTTTAAAGAGTTCCATCGTTAAGAAAACAAAAACCGCACAGTTGTGCGGTTTTTTGTGGGTGTCGTATCGGCGCGCTAGCGTATGATGCCACGCGTTGTTTGCGATAAGAATGTAGATGTTATTTTTGCGATGCGCGATGTTTCCGACATTTTTTCAATGCTGTTACGTGCGTCAGCAAAGCTTAAATTTGAGCGATACAGTGTTTTATAAATAAGCTTAGCCTCTTTAATCTCTTCAGTAGAGAACCCACGCCGCTTCATGCCTTCAGTATTGTAAGCAAAGGGTTTGGCTGGGGCACCAATGGCCATAATAAACGGCGGTATATCTTTGTTAGCGCCTGAATGTCCACCGACAAAGGCATGCTCGCCAATCATACAGAATTGGTGAATGCTAACGCCACCAGAAAGGATAGCCCAGCTTTTTACTCTAACATGGCCGGCGACGGTGGCGTTATTTGAGAATATGACATGATCTTCGATAATGGAGTCGTGGGCTATGTGAGAGTATGCCATAAACAAATTGTCAGAGCCTATCCTGGTTACCCCGTTGTCTTTCAGTGTCCCGACATGCGCTGTGCTGCACTCTCTGAATGTGTTCCTGTCACCAATAATAAGGGAAGTGTCGTCTCCGCTTTCTTTTTTCTCTTGTGCAGGCCCGCCAATAATGGCTTGAGGATGGAATGTGTTTCCGTCTCCGCAAGTTGTTCGCCCTGTTATTGTGACATGAGGGTGAAGAACACAGTTGTCTCCCAGGGTTACATTTTCTCCAATAACACAAAAAGGTCCGATAGATATGTTTTTCCCCAAAGATGCGTTGGGGTGAATGATGGCGCTAGGGTGAATCATTGTTCTTCCTTGATAGTGGGTGTTGATAAAAAGGCTATTGCAAGCTTTAGGCCGTTGCAGCCTTTCGTTTTTTTATAAGCAAGTGGAAGGCGTAACCCCCCATGATTAACACGCCCGCATTAACAAGTGATGCGGTGTCTTGCATCGCAAGAAGCCAACTCTCTTCAGCTGTTGTGGTTGATGCGTAGTAAGATTGTCTGTTGTCGATGTATAGCGTCAGCCCTGATACGCCAATAACGCCCCCAATGGTTCGACACAACCCAAATGCTGACGCAAGCGCGGGGGCATCTCCCTCGGATGGAAGGCGTATCAGCAGCAGTCCCAGCGAAAGCGATATCAAGGGGATGGCCATACCTCGTGCTAGCTGAGAGAGCATCCAATCTTCCGCATTGCTGCTCAAGGCTGCATCCGTAGAAAGGAGTGTAACGCTGATTATCGTAAAAGCGCAACCTAGTAGTATTAAGGCGTAGGGTGATATGTGTTTTCTAAGAAAAAGAACGGCCGGCACCCAAAGTATTTGCGGTATGGTCGCGTAAAAGGTGATTGTGAAAAGAGAATCAACATTCATGTTGTATGCTTTAATCAGGAAATAAGGGATAAGATAGAGAAAACCAAAAATAATTACCCCCATAGAGGCGCTCATCACAAGAAGTCCAGTGTAGCGAGTTTTCAACAAGGTTTTTATGGGCAGTAGTGGGTTGCTTGATTGGTACTGATGAGCTGCTGACAAAAGGATGACAGCTACTGAAAAAAGCAATGCCGCATTGGTGTGAATGGTTGCGCCGCTTTTGATTTGTTCAGCTGACCATACAAAGGCAATAAGCCCAAGGCTAAATGTGATAAGTGATAAAACATTTCGTTTAAATATTACCGTTGTGTTGCTTTCTTTTATCTTGTTGCCTGACGTCAAAAATGGCAGGCAAAGCAGAGGGATGATTGCCATTATAGCAAAAATAGCGAGCACATTTTTTTCATTGAGTTGTGCTGTTAGTAGTGGACCCACAATGGGGGCGAAACTTCCTACAACAACAGCCATGCCTATAGCTATAGGTTGATGTCTTTTCGAGAGATCGCTTTTCATTGCGATGAAAGGTGTTGTAGTCAGGAGACCGCCAAAAATGCCTTGTATGCATCGGCTAAATAATAAGTGTTCGAGAGCGGGCGAAAAAAAACAAGACACGCTACTTAGAAAAAAGCCGCATAGCGCGAAGCGAAGTAGGCCTGTTAGTCCGAATTTTTCAATAAATAGTGGAACAAGTGGCAGCGCGGCTACTTCAGCGATGAGGTAGAGCGATGTAAGTGACGATAATAAAGAGGGTTGCACGTTAAAATGTAAAGCTATGATCCCGGTCGCCGTACTTAATGCGTTAACCCCAACCGTTGCGCAAAAAGCGCCCCAAAATGCAATGCAAGGACGTGCCCATGACGTCATAACCGTATTCCTTTACTCATTTTAATTTTGTGCAGCGTAAGATGATATCACAATATAGACAATTTAGTTTATGGCAGGAATAGTGCATAAAATAATGATTTAAATTA
>CEQS01013897.1_pt1 | contig 14837 bp, 10 predicted proteins | sample 530981 | NCBI WGS metagenome assembly CEQS01 (sample SAMEA2621176, study PRJEB7988) | marine metagenome | biome: marine biome (ENVO:00000447); feature: mesopelagic zone (ENVO:00000213); material: "saline water (ENVO:00002010), including plankton (ENVO:xxxxxxxx)" | depth 800 m
ACAAAAATGGCAGCCCTTCGGCTGCCTTTTTAGTTTCCTGTCTGGGCAATAATGATAAAAAGCGGAATAACGACAATGATAAAAACAACGATAGCGCTGCTAAGTACTGCACTTATCGCTGGGTTGAGTGCCCAAGCAGCAGCCACCCCATCTGACGACAACACCACTGTGGATACCCTCGCAGAAACATCTAAGTATGATGTAGAAAATTGGCAAGTCACCCAGCCGCCATTCAAACTCAACGAGGTTGCCATTTCTACCAATGAAACCACTTGGTCGAGCCTTGACGTGTCCCCCAATGGCAAGTTCATGATTTTCGATATGTTGGGTGACTTATACAAAGTGGATATAAAAGGTGGCAACGCCACCCCACTCATTCAGGATTTCGCGTGGAATATTCACCCCGCAATTTCTCCTGACGGCAAGCAAGTTGCCTTTGTTTCAGACCGTGATGGGCTAAGCAATGTCTGGGTTATGGATATTGACGGTACTCATCTAAAACAAATTACCCGTGAAAAGAAAGATATTATTCATGCGCCTAAATGGAGCCCAGATGGCGAATATTTGGTAGTGACTAAAGGCATAATGTCTAGCCGCAGCATTCCAGCGGGCGAGATTTGGATGTATCACAAGTCGGGTGGAGATGGCCTTCAAATAAAAGCAAGAAACAGTGGGAAACGGGATCAGCAAAATATTGCCGACCCTGCCTTTTCTCATGATGGTCGCTACATTTACTTCACTGAAAACACCGTTCCGGGCAGCCGATTCGAATACAACCGTGACCCTCTTGAGGGCATTTTTGCCATCACCCGATACGACCGCGAAAGTGGCGACGAACGCCGATATATTAGCGGTACCGGCGGCGCCGTAGTTCCTACACCCTCGCCAGATGGCAAATACGTCGCGTTTGTTCGCAGAGTGAAAGATAAAACAGCGCTTTTTCTAAAAGACATTAAAACCGGCACTGAAACACCACTGACTTTCGCCTTAGAGCGTGACATGCAGGAAGGATTTGGTTCAGAAGGTTACTTCACTTATTTTGATTGGACGCCAGACGCATCGGCCATTGTTTATTGGAGCCGTGGTAAATTTCACATCATTGACGTCGATTCGAAAGAAACCGACACCCTTAATGTGCATATTGATACCACAGTAAAATTTGCAGATGCACTGCGTTTCCCTGTCGATGTAGCACCGGATAACGTTGAGGTCAAAATGACCCGCTGGTCGCAGATGTCACCCAATGGAAAAAGCATTCTATTTCAAGCGCTAGGTAAGTTGTACGTACGAGATGTGAAGTCAGGTAAAGTAAAGCGTCTGACCAAACAGAACGACCACGATGAATATTACCCTCGCTATTCAAATGATGGAAAGTCTATCGTTTATACTACGTGGAACGACCAAGATTTAGGTACCGTTCGCGTGGTGTCTGCCCGTGGCGGCAAAGGCAAAGTCATTAGCGTGCAACCTGGACACTACATTGAACCGTCTTTTTCAACTGATGGTAAAAAGGTGGTTTTTCGTAAGTTTACTGGCGGCAGCTTACTTGATCCTAAGTATTCAGTGGACCCAGGAATTTATGTGGCAAACCTGAAAAATGACACAGTAGAAAAAGTGGCTGACAGCGGGTACAACGCGCACTTTGCCGGTGATAATGAACGCATATTTTTCACCGAATCGGCCGGCGGAAAAGCCTATTATGAAACGCAACTTTCAAGCGTAAATTTAAAAGGCAATGACAAACGCACTCACTTATATGGCGCAGATAAAGTAAGTGAGTACAAACTTTCACATGATAAAAAGTGGGTAGCGTTTGTGTATCAATTTAAAACTTACGTAACGCCCTTTGTGGAAAATGGTAAGACAATCACGGTAGGGCCAAACATGACTTCGTTACCCGTGACGCAGTTGTCGAGTCGTGCGGGTGAGTATTTAACCTGGTCTGCTGACAACAGCACAGTAAGCTGGTTTAACGGCCCAACCTTATTTACGCGCTCTCTTGATGAGGCATTCGCCTTTGTTGATGGCGCGCCTGAAACGCTGCCTGACCCCGTAGCTGAAGGAATTGATTTATCCTTTACCACCAAGGCCGATAAACCTACAGGTTACACCGCCTTGATGGGGGGCAAGATAGTGACCATGCGTGATGCGGATAGCACGCAAGAAGTTATTGAAGATGGTGTGGTCCTGATAAAAGACAATCGCATTGCGGCTGTGGGCAAACGAGGCGAAGTAGACATCCCCGATAACACGTTGCAAATTGACACTCAGGGGAAAACCATCATTCCTGGTTTAATTGATGCTCACGCCCATGGCTCACAAGGGCGCAACGAGATTATTCCTCAACAAAACTGGAAACAGTACTCCAATGTGTCGTTTGGGGTGACCACCATTCACGACCCTTCCAACGACACCACAGAAATAATGGCGGCCGCCGAACTACAACGTACTGGCCATATTGTAGCGCCACGCATCTATTCTACCGGCACCATTCTGTATGGCGCTGAAGGTTTAGGTTACAAAGCCATTATTAATAATTATGAAGATGCTTACTTCCACGTAGAACGTCTTAAAGAGGCCGGTGCCATTTCTGTAAAAAGTTACAACCAACCTCGTCGCGACCAGCGCCAACAGGTTCTGTGGGCAGCGAAGAATCAAGAAATGATGGTGGTACCTGAAGGGGGCGGGAAGTTACAGCAAAACTTAACCATGTTGGTAGATGGTCACACAGGTTTAGAACACAGCCTTCCTATTGAAAAGGGGTACAGTGACGTAACCCAATTGTGGAAAGCCACGAAGTTTGGTTACACACCGACCTTCGTGGTGTCGTACGGCGGCATGATGGGAGAAGAATATTGGTATGATAAAACAGAAGTGTGGAAAAACCCTCGCCTTCTCCGTTATACCCCCAGCACGGTGTTAGATAAGCGTGCTATTCGCCGGCCCACTGCACCGGAAAGTCAATACAACCACCAAAACGTGGCCCGTTACGCAAAAACCTTACGAGATAATGGTGTAAGTGTGCACATTGGTGCTCATGGACAGCGTGAAGGCTTAGCCGCACACTGGGAGTTGTGGATAATGCAACAAGGTGGCTTCACTCCTTGGGAGGCCCTACGCGGCGGCACCATTGATGGTGCAAAACACCTTGGGATGAGCAAAGACATTGGTAGCATTGAAACGGGCAAGCTCGCTGACTTGGTGGTTATTGATGGCGACGTACTTAGCGACATTAGAAAAAGTGAATTTGTTGAATATACGGTGCTTAATGGCCGAGTTTATGAGTCTGCAACCATGAACGAGGTAGGCAGTAAGAAAAAACGTAAGCCATTTTTCTTTGAACAAGACAACGCCACTTTTATGCCACAACAAACTGCCGATGAAGTTGAAGCAAAAGCCCATCATTATCACTGGGAACACTAACCCCCTAACCCCAGTGAAAGCTGTTTATAAATTAGAGGTTAACCCCTAATAGCCGAAAAGCCAGCGCGCAAAGGAAAACGCTCTTTTGAACGCTGGCTTTTTTTATTGGCTTATCTGTTGCGGCCATACTGTTCGTGTGACGATACCCAATCGGAAGAACTAATGGCGGAGGCGAGAGAGATTTCACCTGCTAGCACAACAGAGGCCACTATTTCTGCAAGCTTATGCACCTTTCCTTTGCCATAGCAATCGATAAGTTCAAGGCATTCTCTTTGCGTCCCTATACCTGTGCCGCCTCCGTAGGTGGCAACAATTAATGAGGGAATGGTAATAGACACATAGAGGTCGCCTTCATCAGTAAGCTCGGAATACATCATGGACGCTGATGACTCACTGACATTCGCCACGTCCTGACCCGTGGCAATAAACATCGCTGTAATGCCATTCGGGGAGTGTAAACCAGTATTGTTGACACCAGAAAGGAACGATCCCACGCCAGCAACCCGTCCGTGATAATCAATTTGTTTAGGGTCTACCCGCATAACTTGCAACAAATGCTCACGTTTAATCGTGGCTTCTGCCGTGACTCGCTTGCCTCGAGTTCGCATGATGTTAATTTGTGACGCTTTTTTATCAGTGGCGAAATTAGATTCTAAGTAAAAATTTTTAATCCCTTCGTAATTATCTAAAATCCATCCACAGGCAGCAAAGGTTGCTCGGCCTACCATGTTTTGCCCTGCGGCATCACCGGTTTTATAGTTAAACCGTAAAAAGGCAAATATATTTGATAGGAAGTGGTCAACATAAGTGAGTTTGGCAATGCTGGATGTTGCTTCAGCTTCCTCTCTTATTTTATCCATGTTCTGTTTAACCCAAGCGACAAAATCTCTCGCGCCTCGGGCATTTTCAAAAATAAAAACCGGGGCTCGTTGCATGGCATCATCCACCACGGTTGCGGTTACGCCACCACTCATATTAAGCAACTTCATTCCGCGGTTATACGACGCCACCAGCGTACCTTCCGTTGTAGCCAAAGGAACAACGAAGTCTCCTTTGGCATGTTCGCCGTGAATAGTTAACGGCCCAGCAATCCCGATAGGCACTTGAGCCACGCCAATGAAGTGCTCGATATTCCCCTTTAATTCATTAGGATCGATGGAGTATTTAGCCACATGATTGAGTTTATTACCGGTAGCGCTCTCAAAATAGGCTTGACGAGCCTGAATCATGGCGCTGCCATAATCATCTAAGTCATCTCGTGGAATGTGGCCACCGCGCTTGGTGGCTTCAGTAATGTTATCTTCAACTTCAAATTTAAGCTTGCCAAACGGTGACGCTGAAAAACAAATACCTAATTTCCTTTCTTCAGGGCTAACTGCTTGGTCGAGAGCCACATGCACCGTGATGGTTTGCCGCAGCGAAAAAGGCATGCCTTTATTCTTGTGCAATTCCTCCACCGAAATGTGGCTGTCTTTCGACGTTTGTAAGGTTATTTTATGGGTTGCTACTTTTTCACCATCCAACGATATCCATTTTAATTCTTTTAACGTGGCATCTTTCAACCGATTTTTTAAAGCAAACGAAATTCCCTTTTCTGTTTTAGTAAGACTGCCATGGGTATACAACTGTTTTAATAAAATACTCGGTACAAACATGTGAATTCCTATTTCAAAAGTCGGTGGGTAATATTTTTATCAGTGTGCTTAATTTTTTATAGCACAAACTTCGTACAGTACCGTTGCACTTTTTCAATTTCATTGCACTTCCTCAACATTTAAATTTGGGACGAAGCATTAAAAAATGCGCCAACGCCAGGCTATACCTCCCCTCCAAAGACGCTGACTTAAGTTAGGTCACCCGCTATTTTCACATCCATTATGCTTTTCAACGTCAACGAAAAACCTGACCACTTTGGATATTCAGTTCAACAACAAGTAAGCAACGCCCACCGGCTCGCTATGGTTCATTGGCCACTAAGGAAGTGGCAGCTGAATATCACTTTTTTAGGAGCAACGCATGAGAAAAGGTTTATTCCGCCAGCAAGCTTTACGTTATCAAAGGTCGCCGATTGAAGGTACCTTATTGATGACACCAAAGCCTGCCTATGTTTGGTTTACCTTTTTCCTGATTTTTTGGTTGCTCGCGATTGGCGTTTTCTTGAGTACCAGCAGTTACGCGAGAAAAACCACAGTGTCAGGTTGGCTGTCTCCTTCAGAGGGTGTTGAAAAAATTTATGCCGAGCCAAGAAAAGGGCGAGTGTCGGCGGTATTTGTTGAAGAAGGTCAACAGGTGCAACAAGGCAATGCACTATTAAGCATCGATTATGGCGTGCAACACACACAGGGGAAAAGCATAGAAGGGAAACAGCAAGAAGAACTAGATAAAAAGCTGTCTCGATTATCGGAAAGTTTACGCTTGCGCACCCAACAATTCAGCCGTGAAAATGCGCAGTTAGTTCAAGCATTAGAACATGCGAACATTGATAAGCGAGCATTAAGCAGCTTAAGTGACTTAGCGTATCAAGGCTATCAACTTGCCTCCCATCAATTAGAAGCCCAAACCGCGCTGATTGCTAGTGCCAGCATAAGCCGTGCTGAATACCAACAAGCCAAGCTTGCGGTTATTCAGGCCAAACAGCAGTGGCAACAGGCCATTCGCGAAGTCAAACTTAAACAAGCCGACATTCATCGCTTAGAGTATCAATTAGCGGAACTGCCACAAGCCTATAGCAGGGACATTGTGGTAATTGAAAACCAAATAAGCGACCTTAATAGTCAGCGCTTAACCTTAACAAAGGCTGCTTCTCACACCCTTTACGCCAGTCGAGATGGCGTGGTGTCTGCACTTCAGGCCTACCCTGGTCTGAATATACAACAAGGGTATCCACTACTTAGTATTACGCCTCTCCATGCTCAGATTGAAGCCACTTTACTGGTGCCGGTGAGCGCGGCGGGCTTTATTGAAGAAGGCCAAGCATTAGCCATTCGTTACGACGCCTTTCCCCATCAAAAATTTGGTATTCAAGAAGGCAGCATATTAAGCGTGTCCCAAGCCTTAGTATTGCCTGGCGAATGGAGCCATGCTCCGGTGCCAATGAAAGAGCCTGCCTATTTAGTAAAAGCAGCGATTGCCCGCTCTACCATAGAAGCGTATGGCAGGTCTGTACCTTTACGCACAGGCATGACATTTTCGGCGGATGTGTCCCTAAGCCAACGTAGCTTACTCGAGTGGTTACTGGAACCTGTTTACAGCATAACAGGGAGACTGTAGCCGTGCATTTAAATACCCTGCGTTTCTCCACCCGAAAATCTACGCCCTTGGTTCTGCAATCAGAAGCCGCGGAATGTGGACTGGCCTGCATTGCAATGATAGCGCAGCACTACGGTGACAGCCGAGACATGACCCAGCTTCGGCAACATACCTCTGTGTCGCTGCGGGGGGTGACTCTCATGGACGTAATGCACATTGCCGATGATTTAGGCTTGCAAAGTCGGGCACTAAAAATTGAGTTGAACGAGCTGACTCAGTTACGCTGCCCCGCCATTTTACATTGGGATATGCAGCATTTTGTGGTGCTCACACGCTGCACCAATACTACCATTACCATTCACGACCCCGCTTACGGCAAACGCACGCTTTCCATAAAAGAAGCTAGCGATCACGTAACAGGGGTTGCATTAGAAGTGACCCCCAGCGACACCTTTAAACCCGTAACGTCCGCACCGACATTATCGCTAAGGGATTTTTTCTCGCGCACCCTGGGATTTAAGCGAAACTTGCTCACTTTATTGGCCCTGTCCATTGTCATACAAGTGTTTTCTCTTGCCTCTCCCTATTACATGCAAACCGTTATAGATGACGTTTTGTTGCGCAACAATACCGCCTTGTTGGTTGCACTTGCAGTAGGGTTTGGCCTGCTTTTGTTGATGGACGTAATCACCAATATTGTCCGTCGTTTTCTCATACTGACCCTTTCAACCCGCTTGCAATTGCAACTCACTGCCTCAGTGTTTAAGCATTTGCTGTCTCTGCCCCTTGATTATTTCGCCAAACGTCACGTAGGTGACCTAGTGTCTCGATTTGGATCGCTTGCCAATATTCGCGAGTTTCTTACCACCAGCTTAGTCACTGCCCTTTTAGATGGATTAATGGCCGTTATCACCCTAGCAGTTATGGCAGTGTATTCAACTACGCTGACCTGGGTAGTACTGGGCGTCATGACCATTTATTTAACCTTACGCATTGCCTTGTTGCCTTTAATGCAGCGCTTAACGACGGAACGAATCTCATTGGCGGCCACCGAGCAAAGTCACTTTATGGAAAGCATGCGTGGCATCTTACCTATTCGTGTTTACCAACAAGAAGTTAAACGCCATGGCCAATGGCAGAATAAGCTGGTAGCCACCTTGAACAAAGATGTGAACTTAGGAAAAGTAGGAGTGGGTAACGCGGCGGCAAATCAACTCTTATTTGGAATAGAAAATATTGTGGTGGTGTATATTGCCGCGTCCATGGTCATGGACAATGCCATGACCATTGGCATGATGCTCGCCTTTATCGCTTACAAAACTCGCTTTAGCAGTGCCCTGGACAACTTAGTCAATACCTTTATTGAGCTCAATATGCTTGGTGTTCACCTTTCTCGATTGAGTGACATTGTCTTTACCGCACCAGACAAGCGCCCTTTGGTTCACGATACGCCAACTGCCCCCCATTCAGACACCACTCACAGCGCCACCTCTAATAAACACGTGATAACAGAAAATCTTGCGTATCGATATGGGGATCATTGCCCCACAGTGTTTGAAAACATAAACCTAACCGTAAATAGGGGAGAGTTTATTGCCATTGTGGGCGCGAGTGGGAGCGGCAAAAGTACCTTTTTGAAATGTTTAATGGGGCTTTATGCACCGTCATCGGGCGCAGTAGAGCATATTGGTTCGCCCCGTCGCCCAAGGGTGGCATCCGTTTTACAAGAAGACATGTGTTTAAGTGGCACCATTGCAGACAACATAAGTTGCTTTGATGAAAACGTGGATCATAAGCGACTGTTTGACGTGGCGCAGCTCGCTTGCATCCACAATGAAATTACTGCGATGCCTATGCAATACCACACCCTTGTTGGTGATATGGGTAGTAGTTTAAGCGGCGGTCAAAAGCAACGTTTGTTACTTGCCAGAGCCCTTTACCAGCAGCCAGACATTCTTTTTTTAGATGAAGCGAGTAGCCACCTTGACGTAGAGAACGAGCGCCACATAAACCGCCACCTCAAAGCGTTAAATATCACTCGGATAATGGTTGCCCATCGTCCCCAAACGATTGCGCAAGCCGATACCGTTTACCAATTATCCCAAGGAAATTTACACCGATTAGAACCAACCCCCACCACAAATACAGTCGCCAACAATGCACTACAAAACAGCACCGGAGAAACACGATGAAGGAAGTAAGAGAACCCAGAAAAGCCATTATTAATGCTATGCCTATCTACACGATGGCTCACACAAACCCTGCGCTGACACACGCAATCAGCTCTTTATCTCGCCGCGAGATTGAAGTGGCCACCAAGCTTTTAGAAGGCTTACCCAACAAAAAAATTGCCGTTGAATTATTTATTAGCGAGCGAACGGTTAAATTTCACTGCGCCAATATATACAAAAAGCTCAACATCAATAGCCGTACTGCGCTTATCGCAGCTTGCTTTAAAACGTTTTATCAACTTGGCGAGGCCTAAACCCTAGCCTATTTACTTTTAACACTCACTAATAAGGAGACAATCATGAACCATTCAAACACAACGGGCATGCAAGTGCTTAACGAAGCCAGCATTCAACAAGTGAGCGGAGGATATACCCGCGCGGTAGGCGTAGCTAACGTCAACCCTCCCCTTTTTGTGGTTACCTACCCGGTAACCCACATTTATGACAGGGATTCCCGCCATGGCAGTGGCTACTTTTTTGACAAAAACCTGTGAGCTGAAGGAGGTTAAGTTGTCCTCCATGTTATATTTTACCTAGGAATCTCTATGCAAATTGCATTACTTGGAAGTGAAAACGAGCCACAGGTAATCCATGTGGCTAGTGCATTAAAATCAGAAGGACATGAGCCTATCATCGTCAATACTCAATATTTTGGAAAACATTGGCAGCTTACCTACGACCCCGATTTCCATGACGGTCTACTGCATTTTTTAGACAGTTATCCCCTTGATAATAACCGCATGACCTTATCAGAAGTGCATGCAGTTTACTGGCATCAATACCTCCCGCCGGCAATGCCCCATGAAGATCCTAAACAAGCACAATGGATTGATCAGGAAGTTACCAGCGCTTTGCTATGCTGGTTTAACTTTAGCGACATTAAGTGGGTAAACGGCATCTCAGCCATTCGTGCACACCAATGCAAACCGTCTCAAATGCAGGTGGCTGCGCACTTAGGTGCCCATTTGCCCTATACCTTTGTGGGCAACTCTGAAATTGCCGCCTTTCAATTTTGCAACAACATGGGAGAGGTCATTTACAAACCCATTAGAGGGGGGGAAACCACACACTTTTTACACAAAGGGACACAACTTAGACATCAGTTGTCGCAACTTTTACTCTCTCGCCCTGTTATGTTGCAAGCGTATGTACCGGGAATAAATATACGCAGTTATGTCTTTGGCGATGAAGTGTTAAGTGTGCAAATAGAAAGTCATGATACGCAAACTGCTGAAAGCCAGCACCATAAGCCCCTTATCGTCATCACGCCGGCAGATATTCAACGGCTATGCGTGGCTATTTGTAAAGGCTTAGATATGCATTGGTGCACTATCAACTGGCGTAAAACAGCCAAAGGAGACTACTTCTTTTTAGATGCTGATCCCTGCCCTGACTTTCTCACGATTGAGAATCAAACCGGCATGGATATGACAGGGCGACTTATTAAGGTACTGACTCAATAAGCCCCCCTGCTAGAGGCCGCTTGTTGCGGTTTATCTTGTTACTACAAGATAAAGCGGGATAAATCTTCGTTATCAACCAAGCTTTCTAAATGACTATTTACATAGTCAGCGTCGATAACGAATGACTCTCCGCTTTTTTCTGATGCATCAAAAGAAATGTCTTCCATGAGGCGCTCTAATACAGTGTGTAAACGACGTGCACCAATGTTTTCGGTGCGCTCGTTCACCTGCCATGCCGCTTCAGCAATGCGCTGAATACCTGATTCAGCGAATTCTACATCTACCCCTTCTGTCTTCATCAGCGCCTTGTACTGGGCCGTTAGCGACGCATTAGGTTCGGTAAGAATACGGGTGAAATCTCCAACCTTCAGCGCAGATAACTCCACGCGAATGGGCAAGCGCCCCTGCAGTTCAGGAATAAGATCTGATGGCTTGCTCATTTGGAATGCACCAGAAGCAATAAACAAAATGTGGTCTGTTTTAACCATTCCATGCTTCGTTGAAACCGTTGAGCCCTCGACTAAAGGCAGTAAGTCGCGCTGCACACCTTCGCGAGAAACATCACCCGAGGTATTGCCTTCTCGCTTACAGATTTTATCGATTTCATCCACAAACACAATGCCGTGTTGCTCTACTGATTCAATGGCTTTTTCTTTCAAGTCTTCTTGATTCACAAGGCGAGCAGCTTCTTCTTCAATCAGAAGCTTGAACGCATCCTTAATCTTCAGCTTTTTCTTTTTGCTTTGTGAGCCTGACAGGTTTTGGAACATGCCTTGAAGCTGGTTGGTCATTTCTTCCATGCCCGGCGGCGCCATAATTTCTACGCCTACTTGAGGCAAAGCAATATCAATTTCAATTTCTTTGTCGTCGAGTTCGCCCTGACGTAGCTTCTTGCGAAACGCTTGGCGTGTGCCGCGATCTTCCACTTCCTCTTTTTTGCCCCATGCATCTTCAGGCGGGGGGATCAACACATCAAGAATGCGATCTTCCGCGGCTTCTTCGGCGCGAAACTTCACTTTTTTCATTTCGTTTTCTTTGGTCATCTTAACGGCAATATCAGCAAGATCACGAATGATGGTTTCTACTTCTTTCCCTACATAGCCTACTTCGGTGAACTTCGTGGCTTCAACCTTAATGAAAGGCGCATTCGCGAGTTTTGCTAATCGACGAGCTATCTCGGTTTTACCCACACCAGTGGGGCCAATCATCAATATGTTTTTAGGCGTCACTTCTTGACGAAGCTCTGGCTCAAGTTGCATACGACGCCACCGGTTTCGCAGCGCGATAGAGACCGCACGTTTGGCATCTTGCTGACCGATTATATGACGGTCCAGTTCATGAACAATTTCTCTTGGTGTCATTTCAGACATGCATAAACCCTTTTCATTTGGTGTTTGTGTTACACAAACATAGGTGAAGGCGTTGGTTCGCTTTCACTTAGTAATCAAGTACATCTATCGTTTGGCTGTGATTGGTGAATACACAGATGTCGCCCGCAATGGTCAAACTTTTCTCGGCAATGTCTTTTGCACTTAGTTCAGTATTGTCTAATAGTGCGGTTGCGGCCGCTTGGGCATAGTTTCCACCAGAACCAATCGCTATCAAGTCTTGCTCCGGTTGCACTACATCACCATTACCCGTAATGATGAAAGAAGCCGTTTCGTCTGCCACGGCAAGTAGGGCTTCAAGTTTCCTTAGCATTCGGTCAGTTCGCCAATCTTTCGCTAATTCTACCGCTGCCTTGGTTAAATGCCCTTGGTGTGCTTCAAGCTTAGCCTCAAAACGCTCAAAAAGCGTAAAGGCGTCTGCTGTACCACCCGCAAAGCCCGCTAATATTTTATCGTGGTATAAGCGACGCACTTTTCGGGCGTTACCTTTCATCACTGTATTACCCAGTGACACCTGGCCATCACCAGCCATCACTACTTGATTTCCACGTCGTACAGATACAATCGTTGTCACGTTTATTCCCCGTTTCTCTGGGTGCGCCAGCCTAGAAAAGATTCAAATTGGCTAACACGTATAAATCCAATAATTCATAAGTGGGGGATGGCTGGGTAATTTCAAGGGGGAAAGACACGAGGATTAAACCCAGGCTTGTGGCCGAATTCGGTCACAAGCCTTGGCAGTAAGAAGGGTTATAAATTCCAGTACCAGATTTGACAGGTCGCAATATTGACTTTGCGTAAGCTGTGTTTGGCTTTTTCAGCGTCGCGTTTTGACTCGTATGGCCCCAAGATAACGCGGAACCAATCACCGTTACTACCACTACTGTGTCGAATGAGTGCTTCAAGCCCTTGAAACGCAATTTTCGCTTTCATTTCTTCCGCCTGTGCTCGTGTTCTAAATGACGCGCATTGCATTAAATAGCGTTTGTCCGATTTTTCTTGTGCTTCCACGTCAACTTCAACTTCATACCCTGGCAAAGTACGAATATATTCCCATTCTTCTTCTGGCAGTTCAGGTAAGGCTTCTTCGGTTGGCGCAACGGGACGCGCTATTTCTGTATCAACTTCAGTGCTAGCGTTGTCTTTAATTGACCATAAGAACACGCCAAACCCTATAAGCAGCACCACCACAATAACGAGGCGTACGATAGGAAACGAGGCGACAGCACCTTGTTTAGATTGTTTAACCTGCTTGCGCTGGTTATTTTTATTGTTGGGTTTCTTCTTTTGTGGCGGTCGGCCACGAGAGACATAATCGCGTTGAGCCATGGGTGGCAGATTTCCTACTTCTTATGGTTTTATCGTTATCGTAAAAGGGTGATGCACGCAACACGGCCGGGCTAAGGGTTACGTGTGTACCTTTGCACACGAAGTTTATCGCAAACACCACTTGGGTGCTAACTGAAATCGGTAGGATCAATATCCACCGACCAACGCACTTTAGCCGCATCAGGTAGTGCCTGCATATAAGGCAGTGCCACCCGTAAGCCATGATGAAGCGGGCCGCGCTTTTCATTGCTACACACTAACATAAACCGGTAACGCCCTTGTCGCTTTTCCATTAAACAAGGAAATGGACCCGCCACACTGGGGCTGGTAGACCCTGACGGCATGAGAATGTGCTTACATTGCTGTAAAAAACGAAAGACTAACGCGCTGTCTGTGGCTTCCGCACGAATGACAATTTGACTAATATAAGGCGGCAAACCTGCTGCCTTTCTTTCCATTAATGCATGGCGAGCAAAGTGGGCATAGCCATTGTTGACCAAATCTTGCAACAACGGATGATGAGGGTTGTGGGTTTGTAACCACATTTCTCCGGGTTTACTGGCTCTTCCCGCTCGCCCCGCTAACTGGGTAACCAATTGCGCTAACTTTTCTGCGGCTCTAAAATCAGCACTGAACAAGGCCCCGTCACAATCGAGAACCACCACCAGTGTCACGTGAGGAAAATGGTGGCCTTTCGATAAAATTTGAGTGCCAACGAGTAACTGGTATTCACGATTATTAATAGCATCCAGGGTGGTGTGTAATTTGTCTTTCCCCCTTATGGTATCGCTGTCTATTCGCACTTGTTTGGCGTCGGGGAAAAGCGTTTCAAGGCCCTTTTCTACTTGCTCTGTGCCGGTGCCTGCTGTGACTAATTCCGTACTGTGACACGCTTCACAATGACGTGGAATGGCTCTGGTTGCTGCACAGTGGTGACATTGCAATCGATTTTGCGATTTATGCACCGTATAGGGTTTATCGCAACGCTTACAGGTAACGGTTTCCCCGCAGTGATGGCATAACATGGCAGGCGCATAACCTCGACGATTAACAAAAACCAGAATTTGGTTTCCTGCATTAACGTGTTGGCGCATCAGTGTCAGCATGCCTTCGGTAATGCCATAATGAACAGGTTGGTCTCGGGCATCGAGTAAATGTTGTTGCGTACGTTGAGCGCCACCCGCGCGTTGGGTGAGTTGCAGGTGAGTATAACGGCCAGAAAGGGCATTATTGAGGGTTTCCAGTGCCGGTGTGGCACTTCCCAGCAGTAAGGGAATGTTTTCTTCTTTCGCCCTGACGGCGGCTAAATCTCGGGCGTGATACCGTAATCCATCTTGCTGTTTAAAAGATTCATCATGCTCTTCGTCGACAATAATCATGCCCAAGGCTTTAAACGGTGTAAAAATAGCAGAGCGGGTGCCAATAATAATGCCTAGCTCACCGGCTTTCGCCCGCTGCCATACTAACAACCTTGCCGAATCTGTGAGTTGAGAATGAAGTACCCCCACGGCAATGGAAAAACGTTTTTCAAAACGCGCCACCGTTTGTGGTGTCAGCCCAATTTCGGGCACCAAAATAAGCACTTGCTGCTTTGCGGCCAATAAGGGCGCAATAGCCTGTAAATACACTTCGGTTTTGCCACTGCCTGTGACACCTTCCAGTAAGCTGATCACAAAACGATGGTGTTGTTGGTTTAGTGCAGCAATAGCTACCGCTTGTTCCTTGTCAGGTACCGGTGTCGCACTTACCTTTAA
>CEQS01058949.1_pt1 | contig 14827 bp, 10 predicted proteins | sample 530981 | NCBI WGS metagenome assembly CEQS01 (sample SAMEA2621176, study PRJEB7988) | marine metagenome | biome: marine biome (ENVO:00000447); feature: mesopelagic zone (ENVO:00000213); material: "saline water (ENVO:00002010), including plankton (ENVO:xxxxxxxx)" | depth 800 m
AACTGGCCATTGGCTTCTACCACGCCCGATATGGGGCGAGTGGGCATAGTGTCGACTTTCATTCCCAGGCTTTTAAATTTCAGGTTGGACAAATGAACTTCGCCCATACCCTCTTTTTCGTGGCCTTCATGCCCGCCTTCTTCATTTTGGCCTTCATGCGATTCGTGTTCCTCACCTTCCTTGTGATTGTGCCCATCATCTTCTGTATTGTTGGCACAGGCCGAAACAATACCTGCTATAAATAGCAGTACAAATAATTTTATGATCTGATTTTTCATGTCGTTTATTTTTATCCGTTACCGGTTTTAGTTTGTTGTTTGTAAATAATACTCAAGTTCATAGCGGCTGTCCAGGTAATTGCCCAAAGCATTCCATGAATCCACTTCTATTCGGATCGCGTCCCTTATGTTTTGCAAAAATGTGACATAATCAATGGCACCTTCGCGGTAAGCCGTTATCGAACCTTTCCTTTGCTCGCGAGCCAGCGGCAATGCCTGGTCTCGATAATAAATCCATGAGTTACGCCACTTTAAATATTCCTCACGCATGGATTGGTATTGGGCATTGAGTTGTAGTTGATTTTGTCTGAGGTTTTCAGTAGCGATTTCTCTCTGTATTTTAGCCTCTTGTGTGCGACCAAGCTCTGGGCCAAAAAATAAGGGGATTTGTATGCCTATTTGGTAGGTGTAAAACCCAGTTTGCCCTCCAACTTCTTGCCACCCGTACTGACCTTGTAACTTGGGCAAAAACTGCGATCTTCTTTCCTTTATTCGAGCATCGGCCACTTGAATTTGCTGTTGATACACATCAAGTAAAGGATGGGAGCTTAAGGAATCCACTTCAAAATTGAGTATTCCTGTTAACTGTTCACTGGACACATCGGTCACGGTGTAAAGTGTATCGCTGACCAGCCATAAATTGAGCCGCTGTAAGGCACCCATGTAATTGCGATAGGCCTGTTCTTTTTGGATGCGTACTTCGTTGGCCTGATTTTTAGTAGCCAAATAAGCTAGTTTAGAAGTTTCTTCTACTTCCAATCTTACATCTGCCGCTCGTTCAATATCGGTAAAGAGTGAATCCAAACGGTGGTACACCTGATAGGAGTTTTTGGCGGTGTATACCTGACCCCAAGCCAATTTCACTTCCCTTTTAAGTTCTGTTAATGATAGGTCAAGAGCGCTTTCGGCAAGAGCAATACGCTCTTTTTGCAAACGTAAACGTGGAGCAATTCCGAAAACATCAATATTTTGTTGTTGCACCCCTATCCGCGTATAAACTCCATCAGTATTGCTGCTTACTTCTTCCGCTCCTGTGAAGATTTGGGTGTTACCAAAATTCCAAGCTGTTTTTTTCAGGGCTTTTTCGCTTTCTATTTGCAGCCTTTTGGTCCTCACCTGCGGGAAATATTCAATCACTCTTTGCTGAGCATCTTCAAGGGAAATGCTTTGCAAGGTATCCGTGTTTATTACTTGTGCTTGAGAAGGTTGAGAAAATCCGAGAAAACTACCTATACCAATCAGCAGAACAATGGTGTTCAGAGCTGTTTTGCGCCCACTTTTCTCGCGTTTCTTTTCACTTCGCTTTTCTACAAAAGTGTAAAGCACTGGAAGCACAACCAGTGTAAGTAAGGTTGCAGTAAGCATACCTCCAATTACTACAGTAGCCAATGGTCTTTGTACTTCCGCTCCCGCAGAGGCAGAGAAAGCCATTGGAAGGAAACCAAAAATATCGGTGGTTGCCGTAAGCATAATCGGTCTTATTCGTTCTTTGGTTCCTGTTAATATTCTTTCCCTAATGCTCATAACACCTTCTTCTTTCAATGTATTGAAGCGGTTAATGAGTACCAGACCGTTGAGAACAGCCACACCAAATAGTACGATAAAGCCTACTCCTGCAGAAATACTAAAAGGCATATCACGTAACCAAAGCGCAAATACACCTCCAATAGCTGCCAGAGGGATGGCAATATAAATCATAATGGATTGAGAGAAAGATTTGAGGGCAAAATAAAGAAGAACGAAAATGAGAAAGAGTGCAATGGGTACTACAATAGCCAGACGACTTTTGGCACTCTGTAAGTTTTCAAATTCTCCACCATAGGTGATGTAATAGCCAGATGGTAAGTCCAATTGTTCGTCTAATTTCGTTTGTATATCATTTACTACTGACTCAACATCTCGCCCACGAACATTCACACCTACATAGGTTCTACGATAAGTGTTCTCACGACTTATTTGCATTGGACCAGGTTTATAGCTAATGTCGGCTATTTCTTTGATGGGAATTTGTGTACCCTCTTGAAGGTCGATGTACAATGCACGGAGGTCATCGATACTTTGGCGGTGTGCCTCATCAAAGCGTATGACCAGATCAAAGCGTTTTTCACCTTCAAAAATCACCCCTGCCTTTCCGCCTGCAAAAGCAGAACTGATGTACTCGTTTACTTTCTCAATGTCCAATCCGTATTGCGCCATTTTCTTGCGGTTATAGCGCACGGTCATTTGAGGCAAACCCGAAGTACGTTCGGCATTTACATCACCAGCACCCGGCACGGTTTCAATAATATCGGCCATTTCCTGCACTTTGGTAGCCAGAACATCCAGATCTTCGCCATAGAGTTTGACAGCAATGTCTTCGCGCACTCCCTCCAAAAGTTCATTGAATCGAAGTTCCACAGGTTGTGTGAACACAAGGTTGACACCAGTCAATCGCTCTTCAAGCAGTTCCTTGATTTCGTCAATAAGCCCTTCCTTGGTTTCTGCCGTAGTCCACTTATCGCGGTCTTTTTCCAAAATGAGGTACATATCGGCAATATCCATTGGCATAGGGTCAGTAGGAATGTCGGCCACACCAATACGAGCTGTAACTGTTTTAATTTCGGGGAAATTCTCTAGTAAAAGGTTCTCAATTTTATAGGATAATTCCGTGGATTCAGTAAGTGAGCTTCCAGGGCGTATTAATGCTTGCATGGCCAAATCACCTTCATCAAGCTGCGGAACAAATTCTCCTCCCATTCGGGAAAAGGTATAGCCTGCCATACTGAGTAGAACGACAGCAGTAATAATTACTATCATTTTAAATCGAAGTGCACTTTTTAATAATGGCAGATAAAACCAATGAATACCATTTATGATTTTATTGCTAACTCTTTCCAGCCATCTTTCAAATTTTCCAAACCATTTTTTTTTGTTCTGAATGGGTTTCATGAAAAGGGCTGACATCATTGGAACGTATGTCAGACACAAGACAATAGCACCGATCATGGCAAAACCAAATGTATAGGCCATTGGTTGAAACATCTTCCCTTCGACCCCAGTAAGGAAAAGAATTGGAGCAAATACTATTAATATAATAATTTGACCGAAAAAGGCTGAACTCATCATTGTACTGCCTGAATCGAAAGCTACCTCATCCATAACTCCCTGGTTGAATTTAATTTTTCCAGATCGGATGCGTTTCTGGATTTCATAGACTGTGCCTTCAATGATAATAACAGCACCGTCAATGATAATACCAAAATCAATAGCACCCAAACTCATCAGGTTGGCCCAGACTCCAAACTGTTTCATTAAAATAAAAGCGAATAACAGTGATAATGGAATAGTTGTAGCCGTAATAATACCTCCACGAAGACTTCCTAAGAGTATTACTAAAGCAAAAATAACTATAAGTGCACCCTCAATCAGGTTATTTTTTACAGTATCTGTTGTTCTGTCTATTAATTCACTCCGATCTATATACGAATCGATATAAAGGCCTTCAGGAAGAGATTTTTCAATCTCTTCCATGCGTTCTTTAACATTTTGTATAACGGCATTGGGGTTGGAACCTTTAAGCATCATTATGATGCCTCCTACCGCTTCTTCCCCATCTTGCGTAAAAGAACCGTATCGTACCTGATGACCAAAGTGAACCTTTTCTGCCACATCATCAACAGTGATAGGAATACCATTTTCATTTCGGATTACAATATCCCTAACATCATCAAGAGAACGTACCAAGCCTTCCCCTCGAATGAAATTAGACATCCGATCTTTTTCAATATATGCACCACCTGTATTTACATTGTTACGAGAAAGGGCATCGTACACCTCTGAAATACTAATATCCATAGCATTAAGTTTTTCAGGGTTTATGGCTACTTCATACTGTTTGATGTATCCTCCGAAGGAGTTGACCTCTACCACCCCTTCAAGGAGAGTTAGCTGTCGTTTCACGACCCACTCTTGAATTGTTCGAAGCTCCATTGGGCTATACACTGTGTCGTAACCTGGTTGAGGTCTGATGGTATACTCGTAAATTTGACCTAATCCAGTAGAAATGGGACCCATTGAGGGATTACCAAATTTTTTTGGAATGGTTTCTTTCAAGTCATTTAATTTTTCCTGTACCAACTGCCTTGGCAGATAAGTACCCATATCGTCTTTGAAAACAATAGTGACTACTGAGAGTCCAAACCTAGAAATGGACCGAATTTCCTCCACACCTGGAAGGTTACCCATTGCTAGTTCAACAGGATAAGTTACAAATTGCTCAATATCTTCTGTTGCCAGATTTTCTGAGACGGTAATCACTTGAACCTGGTTATTAGTTATGTCAGGCACTGACCCGAGATTAACTGTTTTCATAGAAAATATACCAGCTACGATAATAGTTAATGTAAGCAAGCCTACAATAAACTTATTCTTAATCGAAAATGATATGATTTTATTAATCATGTTTAAAAATGTTTAATTGGTTTTATAACAAAAAGAAATGCCCTACAGGTGATTGATCATTCAATCTCGTATTTTTTTGAGGCTTAAATTTCAATCAATTACCACTTTTATAGTAATTAAAATATAAGACGTTAAAACAGAAACCAGAAAGTTTCCACAAGAGCTTTAACTCTTGTCAATTAAACACTTTGGGGGGGACGCCAAATCGAGTTGGCTATAGATTTATCAGGCGTATCACTAGGTAAGTCAAATTTTTGTTTGTCTGCGAACACAATAGTTGAAATTATACTCGAATAGGTATTAATGACAGAATGGGTTTGACAACAACTACATGAACAAAAAGGAGAACAATCATCAGAGTGATTATCATCATGGTGATTATTGTGTTCTGTATCTATTGATAAAGAAGAGGTCTTGCTTTTGGTGTTATCAATATTAATATCATCACAAGGTACTAAAGTTAATACTGTGACTAGCAACGCTAATATGAATGATAAAAATCTCATCTCCCTGCAAAAGTAATAAAATATCAGTGCAATGGGGTTGCAAAACAGTAGAGTAGTAGGATTCATCAGTCTTGAAAATCATAAGCTGAATAAAACTTTTAGCTTAATATATGCTTAAGCATCTCCAAAAGAACCAGAAACTCCAAACCCAATGTATTGGATAAATAAATTTCCAGTACGATATTTAAGTATTTGCTTAAATAAAGAAGTTTATTTAACTTTGCTGCGTTATTAACATCGAAAAAAGGACTATTATGAAAAATAATCAATCGTGCATTCGAGTATTTGCTGACCAGGTTCAAATAGACAATTGTAGGGAAGTACTTAAAGCCAACGATAAATCATTCAACCAACTGAGTAGACTCTTAGCATTGGCGGGAAACGAAGTAAGGTTAAAAATCTTATTTCTCTTAGAAGAAGAAAACGAACTTTGTCCTTGCGACCTTTCAGATATTCTCGGAATGAGCATTCCGGCAGTTTCGCAGCATCTCAGAAAACTAAAAGATGGAAACGTCATTGAAGGCAGAAGAGAAGGACAAACCATTTTCTATTCTTTAAAACAAGAGCAACTTACTATACTTCGTCTATTTTTTAAACACATCATTAATAATTCAAAAAAAGTAGCTCTATGACAAATAAAAACAAAAACTCAAGAGGAGTTGCAGCTACAGGTATTATTGCTGCAATAGCAGCGTCATCTTGTTGTATTCCACCAGTGATTGCAGCAATTGCAGGAGTTGGTGGCGCTGCAGGTAGTTTATCATGGATGGAACCTTTACGTCCATATTTAATCGGATTAGCAGTTGTAGCTATTGGTTATGCTTGGTATAACCATCTTAAACCAGTAAAAAAAGAGGATTGCTGTGATATTGAAGCCAAACCAAAATGGTATCAAACCAAAGGCTCTTGGTGGCAATAACCTTGTTTGCTGCTATCTCAATCACTTTCCCTTACTATTCAGGAATCTTTTTTGGAGACAATAAAAAAGAAGTAACTGTAGCAGATAAGAACAATATCCAAAAAATTAACTTTAAGATAGACGGAATGACTTGCGATGCTTGCCAAAACCATGTTAATCATGCGGTAAACGAATTGCCTGGAATTATAGATGTAAAATCTTCTTATTCAGAAGGAAATGCGGTGATCGAATTTGATAGCACACAAACCAGTATACTTGAAATTGAAAAAGCAATCAATGGTACAGGTTACAAAGTAGTTGGCAAGAAATAGTGCTTTTTTTGCTTTTCATAATTGAAAACTTAATTAAATAATTACAATGAATACAGAAACCATAAAACTTGGCATCACAGGTATGACCTGCGACCATTGTGCCAAAAGCATTGAAAAATTACTTAGCAAAAGCAAAGGTGTAAAAGAAGCTAATGTAAGCTATCCAAAAGCTACTTGCGAATGTTCTTATGACCCCTCAAAAACTAGTAAAGCAGAAATCATCAACACTATCAACGACACAAAAAAATATCGTGTAAAAAACGAAATTCCTGAAAACGAAAACAGCGAAAATAATCACTTTGATTTAATCATTATCGGTGGTGGTTCAGCTGCATTTTCGGCAGCAATCAAAGCCGAAAGTTTAGGTTTATCGACCTTAATGGTTAACGATGGTTTAGATTTTGGCGGTACTTGTGTCAATGTTGGTTGTGTGCCTTCTAAAAATCTTATTCGTGCAGGTGAAACGGCTTATCACGCTAAACATTCCAACTTCGAAGGCATTAAACCAAAAGGAGTTGATATTGATTTTGCTCAGATTATCAAGGACAAGAAAGTATTAGTTAATACCCTTCAAGAGAAAAAATATATGGATGTGGTGAGCGATTTTGAAAACCTAACTATGCTCAGAGGTTGGGCAAAATTCAAAAACGATAAAACCATTTTAGTGGACGGTAGAGAGTATAAAGCCCTAAAGTTTTTGATAGCCACAGGAGCTACTACCAACATTCCGACTATAAAAGGATTAAAAGAAGTTGGTTATTTAACCAATGTTTCTTTATTTGATTTAGAAGAAAAACCTAAGAGTTTAACTATCCTGGGAGCCGGATATATAGGTTTAGAAATGGCTCAAGCATTTTCACGATTAGGTGTAAAAGTGAGAATTTTAGAATTCACAGATCGTGTATTAAGATCACAAACCGAAGATGTGAGTAATGAAATTCAAAAACAGTTTGAAGCTGAAGGAATAAAGGTTTTCCCTAATTATCGCATCGATAAGGTAATAAGGGATGAAAACAAAATTATTATTTCAGGAACAGTTTCAACAACAGGTCAGCCATTTCAATTTTTTGAACCCGGTCACATGGTTGTTGCAACAGGAATTGTTCCGAATACAAATCGATTGGGATTAGACAACCTTAATTTGGAACTCACCAAAAGCGGACAAATTGCAGTAAATGAAAAGATGGAAACCAGTTTATCCCACATTTATGCAGCAGGAGACGTAACTAACACCCCTACATTTGTTTATACTGCAGCGTTTGAAGGTAAAATAGCCATTGAAAATGCGTTCTCAGGTACAGAAAATAAAGCCGACTACTCTTCATTGCCTTGGGTAGTGTTTACTGATCCTCAAATTGCAGGTGCAGGTTTAGATGAAGAAAAAGCGGAAGCAAAAGGAATTCCATTTGAAGTTTCCAGATTGGAACTGAAAGATGTACCAAGATCCATTGTAGCAAACGACACAAGAGGCTTTATCAAACTCATTCGAAACACCGAAACGGACAAACTGATAGGTGCAAGAGTAGTCGCACCCGAAGGCGGAGAACTTATTCAACAATTAAGTATGTCAATCAAATACGGAGTAACGGTGAAAGATTTGGCAGATAGTTTTTACCCTTATTTGACTTTAGGGGAAGGTGTCAAATTAGCAGCGATAACCTTTGGAAAAGATGTTTCAAAATTAAGCTGTTGTGCAAGTTAAACTGCTCAAATATGAGTAAATAAAACAAACAAATTATACATTTTCTTATCAATTTAAATAAGCACAAGTGAATTTACCAACAAACTATAAAGACTCCATTAAATACCTCTTAATACTATTAAGCGATTTCTCTTTAAAATCGATGCTTTTTTTTTGATAGTCTGTTCAACTTTTTTTATGGATTCAGATTTTAATTAGATTTTTGTGTTTTCTATATCTATGATGAGAGCTAGTTGTCGTTTGGCAATATAAGAATATGATTATCTTACAAAAGTCTAAATGGTTAACCTCCTCTAATCTTGAACTTGGTGAGTTGAAATTAAAATAATTAACATAACTTTTTTGCACTTAGGAATCGTATTCCAAGGTGTTTGTACTAAAAACTTACTAACTGAAGCTTAGTTGAAAACAAACAATCTTTTTAGGTAAACTATCTCTTCCGTTATCATAATTTGTGCTTATATCTCTGGATAGGACATTTCTTATTTTTCAATAAACTTGTCAAAAGAATATTTTTTGCAACATTGTTGCGTTTTAAAAAAATACCTAAGTTTACAACGTTATTTAATTTAATGTTTAAAATTTTTATGAAAAACGCATTAGGCATCATCTTATTTTTGTTCGCTACAACCTCTTCTATCGGACAAAATTTTACTGGAAAAGTATTAGATAAAGAAACAAAGCAATCTATTTCTTACGCACAAATATATTTTGTGGACTTAAAATCAGGAATTACTGCAGACAAAAATGGGAACTTTAAAATTGAAAATTTAAATCAAAAAAATATTCATATTCGAATATCTTCATTTGGTTACAATGTTGTTGATGTCATTATAAATCTTGACTCAACGAAAGAAAAAACATTTTACCTTGAACAAAGTCACTTTGATCTAGAGGAAGTAGTTGTTACAGCACCTTCTGGCAGATTACAAGGAGAGAACATAGTTAGTATTGAACATAAAAGAATTACCGAACTACAACAAAACTCTCCGTTAACATTAGCAGAAGCGATTAGCAATATTCCTGGAGTAGAACAAACAACAACAGGTGTAGGAATTGGGAAAACTTTAATTAGAGGTCTGTCAGGAAACAGAATTGTTACTTATGCACAAGGAATTAGAATTGAAAATCAACAATGGGGAGACGAACATGGATTGGGTGTTGGAGAAGTTGGAATTGAAAGTGTAGAAGTCATAAAGGGACCTGCATCATTACTTTATGGTTCAGATGCTTTAGGTGGTGTACTTTATTTTGTTGATGAACGATATGCAGATCAAAATATGGTTCAAGGATTTGTACAAACAAAATTCCATTCAAACACTTTAGGATCTATAAGCAATATGGAGTTTAAAATTCATAAAAGAAAATTGAAATTTAATCTATTTAGTTCATATTCCTCACATGCAGACTATCAAATTGCAAACTTCGAAAGAGTATTTAACACAAGGTTTGATGAAAAAAACATTAAAAGTTCAATTGGTTTCAATACAAAAAACTGGATTTCAAATATCAGATACAGCTATCTTGAAAATAATTATGGTATAGTTGAAGAAGCTGCTTTTACTAACTCAATTCAAAGGAGTTTCCAACTACCATTTCAGACAATAAACAATCACAATTTTAGTATTGAGAATATCATTTTCACAGGCAATTCAAAATTAAATTTGACATTAGGTTATACAAACAATTACCGAAAAGAATTTGAAGATGACAACAATGAACAAGCATTGGGTTTAAAGCTGAATACATTTACTTACAACCTAAAATGGTATTCTCAGACCTTTAAAGACCGTTTCGACTTTATAGTAGGTTCGCAAGGAATGGCACAAGACAATAAAAATAATGGAGAAGAAATTTTAATTCCAGATGCAAAAACGACGGATTTTGGAGCATTTGTTATTGGTAATTTAAAGTTTGACAAATTTCAATTTCAAAGCGGAATAAGAGCCGACTATCGAGAAATTGACACAAGGCAAATGTTAACAGAAGAAGGTAGTTATCCTGCACTTAAAAATTCATATACTGGACTTACGTTTTCCGGAGGAACAATTTATAAAATAAAAAAGATAAAATTGAGAACTAACATTTCAAGTGGTTTTAGAGCACCTCAGTCCACTGAATTACTTTCAGATGGTGTGCATCACGGAACTAATCGCTATATAAAAGGAGACCCTAATCTTACAAACGAAAATGCTATACAAGTAGATTTTTCATTTGATTATCAATACGAACATTTTAGTTTTTCTATAAACCCTTTTTACAATTCAATCCAAAATTATATCTTTCTATCCCCAACAGATATTTTTATTGATAACAGCCCTGTTTTTGAATACGTACAAACAAATGCTTTTTTGTATGGTGGAGAAATGGGCCTTCATTATCACCCTCACAAAATTCACTGGCTTCATTTAGAAAGTAATCTATCGACAGTAATTGCAGAAGATAGAAACGGAAATCCATTGCCGTTAATTCCGCAAACAAACATTAAATCTACAATAAGAGGTGAATTTACTCATAAAGGAAAAGTGCGTTTAAAAAACGTATTTGTACAACATATTTACAATTTCAGACAGGATAGAACAGGACTTTTTGAAACTACAACAAACCCTTACACTCTAATAAACCTTGGTCTAAATTTTGAAATACAGACCAAAAATAATCCAATAGAAATTAACGCTGGAGTCAAAAACATGTTAAATAACAAATATATTGATCACCTTTCTCGATTTAAAACACTAGAAATACCCAATCAAGGCATTAATTTTTATATCGGAATAAAAATAAAACTTAGTAAAGAATTGAAATAACAAAGGCGATAACAGCCCTGTATTAATAATCTTGAACAAAGAAACCATTTGAATCAGAATTAAAGTGCTGTTGATTTATTTAAAGTTAACAAAACAATTACTGAACGGTATTTAAATTTGAAAACACAGTAATCTAATCTGAATCATTTCACTGTGGTAATACTATATTCTAATTGCTTATTCAGTATTTTAATTTAACACTGTCTTATAAAGGTAAGCTTACAATTCAACTTTTTATAAATTTATTGGTTCAGTTTTTAATAAAATACTAATTACAAAAGTGTCTCAGTTGACCACAAGAAAAATTAAACGATTATAATATATGATACATGTATTAAACACAGAAAATAAAAAATTGATTACTTTAGATATTACTGACAAAATTAAAAAAGAAGATGTAGAAAGGATTCATACATTAATCTATGAAACTTTGAATAATACTAAAAAAGTAGACTCTTATTTTGAGCTAAAAAATTTCAAAGGATATGAATTTGGTGGTTTGTGGGCAGATTTATGGGTTGATACCGCACATTTTTCTGATTACGGTAAAATGGCATTTGTCGGTGAAAGAAAATGGCATGAATGGGCAGCAAAAGCTACAGATATTTTCTCTGAATCGGAGGTAAAATATTTTGAATTAGATGAGAAAAAATCTGCAAAAGAATGGATTGGCCTCTAAAAATAAGAAGATATTCCAAAGCTAAAGCCTGCTGTATTTGCAGGAACATTTCCAAGAAAGTCTTGTTGCCTTTGAATTCTGTAGTTTAGTCGGAAAACAGTTTGTTGAGAGGGACGGAAGCTAATAGCGGGCATTACACTCCATAAATCATCAGCTATATTTCCGCCTGTTTCATCGAACTTTCCTACATTCCAATCAACGTATTCTAGTCTAAAGGCCAAGTTCAAAGTTGCATCTTCCCAACCGAACATTTTCCGTTGTAAAACGGGCTGGACAACGTCTATAAAACCTCCGTGTTGCATATTTCCATATTGCTGGGTATAACTCTCTGGTACTTCCACGTTGATCCAAACGAACTCTCCGGTAATAAATGTATTGATCTTAGGAATAGTGGTATTGTAATCTATTGCAAAAACGTTTAATCTACGCTTATAATCAAGGATAATACCATCGTCTTGATAAGTATTGTATACGCCTCCCATATACGATAGACCTATCTCACCAACATATTTATTTCTAATGGCCAGCTTTGCTGTAGTTAAAGGTCTTCCACTAGCAGATTCGGTGAATCTTTCCGGATTATCTTTAGAAACAGGCAGGAATGTTTTTCCTAAATCATTATCAATGATTTCATCATCAAAACCACCTGATAGATAAAATTCATATCCAAACATCCAGTCGCCTTTATACGTTTTACCAAACAGCCCAAACCCTGCATTACTCCAAGTGGCAGGAAGTAACTGTACTGCCGATACGGGGCGATCCGTAAACTCCCATTTCGGACCATCGTGATTTTGATTAAATGCTCCAATTGGATTCATTATTATACCACTCCTGAGGTTGAAGAGTGGATGAAATTCAACATCGATAGAAGCAAATTCAATAGCAATCTCTTTGCCTCCTTCTTCAAATTCTATTTCACTTAAGAATTTTATTTTCCTTGAAATTGTTGAAGCAACAAATAACGTCATCCTTCTCATTTGAAATTGATGTCCTTCAGAAACACCGTCTGTACCGATATGTTGCCAGTTGACTTCGGCATACCCTCCAAGAGATACAGGAAACTTACCATAACTTAGAAATGGTCGGTCATATACCGCATCCATATTGAGTTGCAGACTCGAATCTTTTTCAGTTCTTTTGAATAAAGTAGAATCTATCTGACTATAAGAAAGTGCAGATAATAAAACGAAAACAATTGTAATTCTTTTTTTCATGATTTTTTGAGTGAAATGAAAATATTTTGATGATCTGTTCTGACAGGAAAAGATCGCAACGGTTTTTTTGCAGGACCGTTTGTAACATTTCCCTGATTATCGAATTCGCTGCCATGTGCTGAGCAAACCAGCTTTTCACCATAAGCATTCAATTCGTTGCCTTGATGAGTACACTGTAGATATAAAGCAGTGAAATTCTGCTCTGACTCTCGAAAAACATAGATGGGGTACTTTAACTGAACATTGTTAACTAAAAGGTACTTCAGCCACTTCTCATCTCTTATAAAATCGGATTTTGGTATTATCAGGTTTTCTCCTTCTATTAAAACATTTATAGACTTTGTAGATACACAACTATTAAATATTGGTGCCAAAATCGTAACTCCGAGACAAGCATATCCACATGATTTGATGAATTCTTTTCTGTCCATTTTACAACGATTCTAAAAATTTAATCAACGCGTTTTTTTCTTGTTCTGCTAAATTTTCATAAAGCAATTTACTACTCTGAGCTTCACCTCCGTGCATTAAAATGGCTTCTTCAATAGTATTTGCTCTACCATCGTGCATGAGAAAATATTGTCCCCCTTGTGTTGTAGGAGATAAACCAAGCCCCCAAAGCGGTGGTGTTCTCCATTCGTAAGTCTGAGCAGCTCCTTCAGTATAACCATCATCTAAATTGCTTCCCATATCATGCAGTAGGAGATCTGTATAGGGATGAAAAGTCTTATTAGACAACTTATCGATTGGAGAGTAACCGGTTGTTAATGTTGGTTTATGGCACGCAGCACAATTGATGTCTACAAATAGATTTTTACCTTGTACAACTTCAGGATCGTCTTTATTTCGCTGTATTGGTGCTTTAAGTGTTTCTAAGTAAAATACTACATCTCTGACATCTTTATCTGAGACTTCAGGATCAATTGACAGCCCACTATAAGTATCTATGGGGGAGAAAGTAGAAGTTATTCCCATATCTTGATTGTAAGCACCCACGGTTTGATCTAGTAGGTCATAAGCTGATGCTTTCTTTCCAAAGCGGTGAATGTATTTTCCGTTTTGAGAAATAGCATTCGCAGAAGGTTGTAGAAAATCTTTTAATGGCATCCAATTGGGGACACCCGAGACACCGTCATTATTCATATCGTTTGGATCAGCCATCGCCAATATATCAGCATCAGTAACGTATTGAAGATAGCCTAGACCTGTTACGGCCGGAGGAGTAAATCTTGAAAATGAAGCTCCTTCGGGAATGTTTTCAGGTTCATACCCAGGGATAGCCCTATGTTGAAGCTGTGGGCCTCCCATCGTTAAAAACTGATTTCCTGAAGTATCACTTTGTCCAAATCTTGTCAAAGTTGAAAAAGGATGTCCTTTTCCATCACCTGAATGACAACTGACACAACTGTTAGTTACGAATAAAGGACCTAGTCCTTTTGAAGATGTGAATACTTCACTAAATGCTCTGTCTCCACTTAGAAATTGAATGTTTTCTGCATTCGTTAAACCTTCTATAGGGCCGTCTAGTATTTCATCCTCAGATGGTGCTGCGGGTTGAAATTTTTCGCAAGACTGAATAATTAATATTAAAATTATTACAGTTGAAACAATTAATATTAAACTCCTCATTGTATTTTTTTTGCACAAACATAACATATATTTTAGATTTACCATACTTTTAATTTAGGTTTATCTAAAAAATAAATCCAACAGAACAAAAAACACTAATTTATTTACTTTTTATCTTCTATAGAAAAATAGTAGACTGACTGTTATAAAGTCAATGGTTAATTATGAAAAGATGTAGTGATTTACGATTCTTTATTTGATAAACCTAAGGGTGTATCAAATTAGAAAGAAGGATATAGAGTTTCAGATTGTTTTTCGGTGTCTTACAACATTCTATATAGTTAAGAGAGAAAAATCTGGAGCTATCTCACTTTTTAGTTGAATTATAGTTTTTTTCAT
>CEQS01071452.1_pt1 | contig 14795 bp, 8 predicted proteins | sample 530981 | NCBI WGS metagenome assembly CEQS01 (sample SAMEA2621176, study PRJEB7988) | marine metagenome | biome: marine biome (ENVO:00000447); feature: mesopelagic zone (ENVO:00000213); material: "saline water (ENVO:00002010), including plankton (ENVO:xxxxxxxx)" | depth 800 m
CAAACGTCGATCTCAATGCTACGACCACAAACAGTTGGAACTTCACTGGTTCAATCGGTAATATCTGGGGTGAGGCGTTTGATGTCGACGGTATTGATCAGTGTAGCTCTATCCGTTGGGACGACAGTCTTTGTCTACTTACCGAGCAGGCTCATTACCGCTGGCGTAATGATGACGGTGGGGAAGGCGCAGCTCCGGGAACTTGGTATGACTCGAATTGGAGTTCTCGTCAACGAGTCCGAATCATTAATAATGACGCTTCTGCGTACACTGACACGGCAGTTAAACTTGATGTAACATATGACGCTGATATGCAGACTGACTTTGACGATCTGCGCTTCACTGATTCAACAGGTACAACCACCCTTGATTACTGGATCGAGCGCTTTACTACTGCAAATAGTGCTGATGTTTGGGTGCGTATACCAAACATGGCAGCAGACAGTGTGAACGAAATTTACATGTACTACGGAAACGTTTCGGCTTCTTCGACCGCTGATGGTAGCAATGTCTTCACTATCATTGAAGACTTCGACGACAACAACATTACTGAGTACTCAGGTGATACGAGTAAATTTGCGACTGCAGGAACCTATGCATTTGGTGGTGGTTATGGTCTTGACGCGTCACCTGATCCAAATGATAAGGCTGCCGACGGTATCGCTCGGTTTGACCTCACTGCAACCTCAGGAGAAATCATTCGCTACATGCAATATATCGACACAGCTTCTGGTAGTGGTGATGAGGTGTGTACGCTCTTTGGTGTGCAAAGTCCGGTAACAGACAACAATAACTATGCGGTATGTCTTGAGCAGTTCGGAACTGACCGTATGTCCCTCATGCGTGATGTAGAAAACACTGATTCAACTGGTACTGAACTTTCGTCTACAACAGTAACCTACTCAACTGGCTGGTACGAAGTTGAGATTGATTGGCAAATCGGTGGCGATATTGACGTGTCGCTTTACGATAGTAGTGGCAATCTCACCGCCACAACTTCTGCTTCAGATTCAACCTACTCCGGCGGTGGCATTGGATTTACTTTCTGGTTCCAGCACGGCGGATGGGATAGCTATGTGTCATGGCCACGAACTGATACTAAGCCAACGGTTTACTTCGGTGCTGAACAAGCGGATGACGGCGCGAGCTGGAAGGCAGATCAAGATACTCCAACCGGCGGCTATGCCGTTGATGAAACCGCTCGATTACGAATTGGTATTGAAAACACTGGTCTTGCTATCAATAACCAAAACTTCAGACTGGAGGTAGCACCGAAGGGGGTCGCGCCGAGTTGTGAGGCTGTATCAGCTGGAGATTTTAGTGCAGTTCCGGTCGCAGCAAGTTGTGGTTCAAGCGAAATCTGTATGGCTTCATCTGCCAGCACCACCGATGCCGACCCGACAACTGATCATCTTCTCACTAATGCTGGAGAATTCGTTGCTGGTGAGATTGTTGAAAATGCTAGCAATCAAACTTCAAACCTCGATGTTGGCCAGAACGAATACACAGAACTTGAGTATGCAATTCGAATCACAAGCAACGCTGTAAACGATGCATACTGTTTCCGAGTGACAGATGCAGGAACAAGCCTAGACTCATACGCACTTCTTCCTGAGCTTACACTGGCGTTTGATCCGATCTTAAGTGCTGTAACGCTCAACAATGGAATGGATATCGTACTCACTCCAGGAGCAACGACGACAATCCTTGCAACTACAACTGTAACTGATTACAACGGTACGTCAGATCTTGGTTATGCAACGACTACCTTCTACACGACTGCCGCAACCGCAGCGTGTACCGCAGATAACAACGATTGTTACATTGCTGTCGGAGCTGATTGTTCATTCACTGGCTGTGCCGGTAATAGCTGTACTTTGAGTTGTCAGGCAGACTTCCAGTTCCATGCTGATCCAACTGACCTAGATGGAGGACAAGCCTGGTATGCCTTTATGGAGGTGTCTGACCTTAGTGGCGGTACTGACTTCGGTACTTCAATGGGAGTCGATCTCCTTACTTTGCGTGCGCTTGATGTTCAGAATGCAATTGCGTACGGAACAGTAGACATCAACCAAAATACTGGCGCATTCAACCCTGACGTTGACTTGATCAACGAAGGTAACGAAGCGATTGACGTCCGCGTAGCTGGCTCTGATATGACCGACGGAGTCACATCAGTGATCCCTGCTGGGCAACAGCTCTTTGCGACTTCTACCTTCACCTATGACAGCTGTATCGGATGTGTCACTTTGAGTGTTATTGGTGCCAACTTGGAGGTTGATCTTGCAAAACCGACTACCGATTCGCCGCCTGTATCGGATAGTGTCTACTGGGGTGTAGAGGTGCCGTTCGGTACTGCGAGTAACCCACACAGTGGTCTTAACACCTTCACAGCAATTGCTGATTAATGCGTATGACCATCTTTACTCAAAAACTGCGTGCTACACTTAATGCAATGAGTACAATTGTTCGTCTCTCTGCAGTTTTTCTGATGACAGCTTTAATCTTGGGTCTATTCCCAAGTTCGCAGGCATTTGCGCAATCAGACGACAAGGAAGCTCCAGAAATTACGACTGTGGAAGTGTCGGAAGTTACCGAGACTTCTGTAACTATTACTTGGGAGACCGACGAAGAATCTGACTCGGCAGTAAACTACAGCCTGCAGCCCAATTATGGTGTGGTCCGTATTCCAGTTGCTGAACGTACCACCCACTCAATCACTTTAGACGACCTTGAACCTGGTCGAGTGTATTACTTCCGAGTAGTTTCAGCAGACGATAATGGTAACCAAGGAATTTCTGCAGACTATCGAGTGCAGACCTCCGGAACACCACAAACTGGTGAGGCGGACGGACAAGCACAGGCTCAAGGTCAAGGGCAGGGACAAGGTGCAAGCGATAATTCAGAAACAACACCACAAACACAATCGCAAACTCAGTCTGAAACTCAGGTGACACAGGAGATTATTGAACAGATCCAAGAGATCACTGACACCACTCAACTGCAAGAAATTCTTAATGAAACAGTAAAGGCGATTGAAGGTATTACAGAAGATCTTACGATTGTCGGACCACCGACGGTTATTCCTGAAACTACTACTGCAGTAGTGAAGTGGACTACCGACCGTGAGGCCTCTTCAGAGGTGGTATTCTCGCCAAACAGATCATTTGATGGTGTAAACTATGCGTTTTCTCAGCGTTCAACTGGTGGTAATACCACCGATCACGAAGTGCAGCTTATTGGTCTAAATCCATTCACTGAGTATGCGTTTAAGGTTCTCTCAACTGACTCGTTCGGTATTACAGGTGAAAGTCGCAACTTCACGTTCCAAACGAAAGCAACTGCGCCAGATATTCGAAACCTTCGGGTGGTTAAGGTAGAAGAGAACGCCGCAACTCTCGCTTGGGATACCAATGTTCCAGCTAAGGCTTTGGTTGAGTATCAAGATCAAACCACTGGTGAGCAACAGTCTGTCGGTCGTCCGACTCTCGCAACAACTCACCAAATGCGACTGGCAGACCTGACACTCGGTACACGATATGTTGCGTTTGTGACTGCAGAAAACTCAGGTGGTGATCGCGTTCGCAGTCAGCCGATTCAGTTTATTACTGTGCGCGACACCGCTCCACCGATCATCACTAATGTGACAAATGAATCGACGCTTTTCCCGGGAAGCGAATCAAGGATTCAGACAATTGTTGAGTGGGATACCGATGAGCCTTCGTACTGTCTTATGACTTACCAAGAAGGTGTAGCAGGGGGTACTGACCCATTTACTATTGAACGTGAGCAGATCGAATACAACACCAAACACGTAGAGGTGGTTGTTGATTTTGCGCCCGCAACTGTGTACCAGTTCTATCTCACCTGTGCTGATGATGCTGGAAACGAAGTGCAGTCAGAGAACTTCGTGCTCTTCACCCCAATCCAAGAAAAGAACATCATCGACTTGATTATTGAAAACTTTGAGTCAACCTTCGGTTGGGTTAAGAATATTGGCGGCTAGAATGGGGATAGGTAACACACTCTTTTTCTACCTAATGCGATAATGATGTCATGGCAAAACCGCTCATTGTAGCTCGGGATCTTTCGATTATTTACAATCAAGGTAAATCGAACGAGTTTAAGGCTCTTTCGGGGGTTAACACCGATATCTTTGAGGGGGAATATATCATTCTCTTTGGTCCGTCTGGGTGTGGTAAGTCTACACTCATGTACTCCATCCAGGGCTCGCTCCCACCTGGTGAAGGAACGCTTTTAATTAAGGGTGATGACGTGTATGCGTATCCGCCAGCAGAGCGTGTCTACTTCCAGCGCTATGTGATGGGGATTATCTTCCAGCAATTTAACCTTATCCCGTCACTTAGCGTGCTCGACAACGTCGCACTGCCGATGATTTTCTGTGATGCCGACAAACGCACTCGTGACCGTCGTTCACAGTCATTACTTGATCGTTTTGGAGTTGGTCATGTGTCACACAAAATCCCAGCCATGCTTTCTGGTGGTCAGCAGCAGCGTGTGTCTGTATCACGCTCGATGGTTAACGACCCGAAAATTCTTCTGGCTGATGAGCCAACCGGTAACCTCGACTCGGTATCAACCCAGCAAGTAATGGACAAGATTGACGAGATTAATACTTTTGACCGCCGAACGATCATTATGGTGTCCCATAACGCCGCGCACCTTAGTTACGCTCATCGTGTGTATTACCTCAAAGACGGACATATCATTCGAGAAGTGGTAAACCCGCAGCGTAAGCAGATTAAACCTGTAAAAGAGGGGGAGACAATTGTAACCGAGCTGGAGCAGTTAGCACGCTTGTATCCATACGACTCGGTGGAAACCTGGCGCGTGAAAAGCATGGTCAATTTCTTGACCCAAGATTACACCTTTGATCAACTGTTGCGACTAGAGCATGCCACCGATTTGTACATTCAAGGAAAAGTTGACCGAGAGGCCTATATTAAAAGTCTTATTTTGCCACTTGAGAAAGGAGGGGTTGAGGTTGATGAAAAGGAGGCACGCATGATGGCTTCTAAGGTCCATAAGATGATCGAACAAGCTGCGGACGTTCGACGCTATCGAGCACGCAAAGACAATGATGGCATTTTCTTTAGTCAGCACAAGCTTGCGGAGCGCATGAAGGATCATCTTTCTAAGCAGTATCGAATCAAGCTCAGCAAAGAACAAGACATCAACATGACTGAGTTAATCGCCGACCGTGTAACTGGTGTGATAAAAGATGTCGATATGAATGAACGGATGATGAAAGGTATCCGTTCGGGTGGTTTGGCACTAAGTGAGAAGGAGTCTGACGATATGACCAGATATTTTGAAAAAATAATTGCACAAGGTGTAGATGTAGATTACAAAGCGTAGCGTATGAGAGTCCAAGACCTAGCACAACTTTCAACTCGAATGTTTAAAACAAACCCACTTCGTACCTGGCTGACCATTTTAGGTATGGGTGTGGGAACTGGTGCAGTGGTGGTACTCGTAGGGCTCGGATTCGGACTGCAGAAGATCATCCTTGAGCAGATTGTGTTTGGCGATTCACTTCTGTCACTTGGTGTTTCATCCACGGGTGCTCAGGGTATTACTCTGACACCAGAAACCGTAGCAGAATTTGAGGAAAATGAAGCAGTGGTTGACGCAGCGCCTTTGGCCCGTTTCCCTGCACTCATCACATATAAGGGTCTTACCGGTAACGTGTTTGTCCAAGGTGTTGAACCGCCATATCTTCGTTATGCAGGTATCACAGCTAGTATTGGTGACGTATTCACTGATGAAGACATCGGCGATGGACAAAGTGTAATGCTTTCTCCCGCTACACTAAAACTCTTCGGTATCGAAGATGCAGATGCTGAAAGCTTTGTTGGTGAGCGAATCTCTTTACGTCTTTTGGTTCCAGCAAACGACGGTACTGACGATGTAAATGAAATTCTTATCGAAAAAGAATTCTTTGTGCGTGGTATTACGAAGGAAGAGGGTGTCTTGAATGTAATGATGATGCTTCCAGAACTTCGAAATTACGTCGGTATTGAAGAGTATGAGCGAATCCAGGTAAACGTAATTGATAACGAAAATCTGCCACTAGTTGAGGAGGCATTGGTTGAACAGGGGTACCGAGTAACAGCGCTTTCTAAGACGGTGGAACAAGCTTCTCAGATTTTCCAGGGCATCCAAATTGTTCTTGCCACGTTTGGTGGAATTGCACTTGTTGTATCTGCGATTGGAATGTTTAATACCATGACTGTTACGCTCCTTGAACGTACGAAAGAGATTGGAATTATGCGCACCATAGGCGCCTCTCCAAACGACGTAAAGTACTTGTTTGTGTCTGAATCTATTGTTGTAGGTTTTCTTGGGGGACTGAGTGGAATATTGATGGGGGTAGTTTTAGGTGTAACTGTAAACATATTCCTAAATGTCGTTGCGAGTCAGTTCGGCGGGCAAGCAGTGGCCTTGTTTTCATTTCCACTAGATTTCCTCGCGTTCATCGCAATTTTCTCTGCTGGAGTAGGGTATTTGACCGGAATTTTTCCGGCTCGACGTGCTTCGAAGCTAAATCCACTTGACGCGATTCGCTACGAGTAAGATTTGCATTATTTTACATAAATACTGTGTATAACTGTGCCAATTAAACCCAAAAAATCGGTACAATAAAACCAAAAGTTATTTATTTTGTTTTAGTATGTCGTATCACAACGAAGAGTTTCCGCGCTACGTACGGACAGCCGGAAAAATCACCATATTTACCGCTGCAGTCGGGCTTTTGGTGTTCATGGTTGCTTTTGTTCTAGATGTTGGAACAAATGAACTCAGTAAGGTTTCAGCACAGACTGCGACTACTACTCTTACCGTGTTGAACACCCCTCCTTCATTTACACTTAACCCGTACGAAGTGGTTGAATCATCTACCAGCTCTCCTACAAACTCAGGAGACGTTATTCAGTGGTCAGCAATCGGTAGCGACAGTAACAGCGCCCCGTATTTCTTACTGATTTGCAGTAACAGTGCGTCCCCAACTCCTAATGCAGCAGCTGGTCCAGCTTTCCTAGGTACGGCTCCACCTGATTGTGACGCATCTGCAGTACAATGGGGTGTTTCAGCGAGTACGACCAGTGATACACTTGCGACCGTATCTACAACTACTGAAGAATGGGGTACAGGACAATTCCTTGAAATTGCAGAGTGGTATGCATGGGTTTGTGATGACGATCCAAACAATCCACGTTGTAACAACATTGCACAGCAAGGTGACTACGCTACCAGCTCTTCTCCGTTTAACATCAATAATCGCCCAACCTTTACAGCAAACCTTTTAAACGACGGCCCGGCTGATCCAGCAGGAACCGTTGCGTGGACCTCAACCTCAACTGATGGTGATACAGTTGGTGGCGAAGACTCAATTTTCCTCGTTATTTGTAACTCAAACACTGACTACAATGCATCGCTTAATACTTGTCCTAACGACTTTATCGCATCGACGACACTTCAAACGATCTTGAGCGACGCTGCTGCTACCTACACTCTCCCCTCAGTAATTCGTGATGATACCTATCCGGCGTATGGTTACATTGTTGACGAACACGGTCACGAAGCTACCACAAACCCGCTCCAGTCCAACTTTGACGTGAACAATGTGGCTCCAACTGTTCTTGGTGGTGACATTGACCTTAACGGAGGTGGTGACATTACACTTACAAACGCAGCAGCTGGTGAAACCACAGGTTTCACACTTGATTTCAGAATTAGAGATGCTAATAGCTGTCTGAATGCAGCCTCATCCAGTGAGATCTCTACTGATGCGGCAGACCACTTAGCGTCTGTCTTTAGAAGCAATAACAGCACCACAACATGTGATGCATCTGGTGACTACGATGCAAACGACTGTTATACCAATACCGTAGCTACTACAACTTGGAATATCTCATGTACTGCCACCACAACATGTGCAAGTCCGAGCCAAGACTTTATGGACTTCACTTGTACATTCCCACTCTGGTTTATTGCGGACCCGACCGACTCAGATCCTGGTTTTACTCCAGCAGCTTTTACCGCCACTAACTGGACAGCTGGCGTTGCGGGTGTTGATGACGATTTTGCAACCGGAACAATGGCTACTACTTCTAACCCTGTCGAGCTGATCAGTGCACCATACATCGGTATCATTGCAAATGAGATCGCTTATGGAGCTATTGAACCAGGCAACAATACCGGTACCTTAAATGCTACCTCAGTTATTCAAAACATTGGTAATACTGGGCTTGACCAACAAGTTGAAGGTGAATCTATGTGTGGAACATTTACCCCTTCTGTTGTCTGTCCTGTTTCAGCAACCTCTACCATCCCATCATTTGAGCAGGAGTTCGCCTCAACTTCACTAGCGTACGGTGATGCGCAGGCGTTCCAGCTGTCTTCAACCACACCACAGGAAGTTGAACTTGATGTTGCTAAAACAACTTCAACTTCAACCTACCAAACTGACACTACCTACTGGGGTATTGAAGTACCAGTTACTATTACACTTGCAGGTGCGTATACTGGTTTGAACACCTTCTATGCTGTAACAGCTGAAGATGCGGACTGGTAAAATCTGAAATCAGTTTCATAGTATCGAAATAACCAGCGTTATCCAGCGCTGGTTGTTGCTTTTTAAGGGTTTTTTAACGATAATAAGATCACACATACATGAAGGTTTTAGCCTCAAAGATTGCGCCTTTCGCTCTTTTTTTTGCAGTGGTCTTAACCTCTGTACCTTTAGCTTTTGTTGAAGCTGGTTTTGGTATTACCCCGCCTTACGTGAACAATTCTAGTTTAACCAGAAACTCAACGTATGAGCAGCAAATCTTACTTGTTCGCAGTGAAGTTAACATTGCTCAGAAAGCGGAAATCACCGTTGACGCTCCTGAAATTCAAGACTGGATCGAGATCGTCGAAGGTGAGGAAATTAAGATGCCGGTTGGTACACAAAAAGTTCCAATGACTGTAAGGGTGACCGTACCGCCAGATGCTGACTTCAAAGACTATAACGGCTCCATTAGGATCCGCACACTTCCTGATGATGATAATGTCCCTGCGGGAACTGTTAGTATCTCTCTTGGTGCCTTAGTCGATATTAAACTTTCAGTTATTGATAAGCAGATTAAAGACTTTCGAGTAAGAAAAATTTCGGCACCTGATCTTAATGAAGGTACTAAACTAGCCTGGCTGTTCTTTCCGGGAAAAATCAATTTTAGCGTAATGCTTGAAAACACTGGTAACGTCGACATTGCACCTTCTAAAGTCGAATTTAGAATTTTTGATCGCTCAGGGAAAGTTCTTCTTGAGGAGACAGAGAACATAGGGAAAATTGATGAAGTTTTGCCGTATAACACTGACACGGTTGTGGCAGAAATTCCAACCAGACTACCAGCGGGTAGTTATGTTGCTCGTTACAGGATCTTCAATGAAGATGAGGTTAAGCAGGAAGGTGATATTAGTTTGAATATTTTGCCTGCTGGCACACTCCAGACCTCAGGATTTGGATTCATCGGACTTTCAATTGCTCATAAAATCTCTATTCTTCTCCCAGTCTTTGCGATCATAATCGCAGGTATGTACATTATTCGTGCACGGCTCCGCACTAGGCGCGGTTCGCGCGATTAGTATGCGTTTAATCCAATTTCTAGTTCTTGTAATCTTCGTATTTGGCACATGGGCTGAGTTTGTGCATGCGCAGGCGAATTTTTGGGCAACCACAACACTGACTATTAGTATTTGTGGCAACTCGATTGTTGATCCAGGTGAGCAGTGTGACGTTCCTGGAGAAACTGGGGTGTACAGCCAGACCATTGCAGGACGTCAATGTAACGCACAGTGTAATTTCGGTCCGTATTGTGGAGACGGTATTCTTCAAACCGCTTTTGATGAGGAGTGTGACGACGGCAACAACTTAGACGGAGACTTCTGCTCTGCGATTTGTAAGATCGAGCCAGCTGGTTCAGGAGGGGGAGGCTCATCTGGTGGAGGTTCCGGCGGTAGCGGGGGAAGTGATGATGATCTCGGAGACACACTAGTTACTGTGATTGGTCGAGCATACCCTTCACAAACAGTTAACTTTTTACTTGATACAGAGTCAGTGGGGAGTGTATCAGCTGACAGTGATGGAGATTTTGAGTTTACGACAGAAGCTTCTCCGGGTACCGCTACACTTGGTATGTGGTCAACAGATGCAAATGGTGTCCGTTCAATTACGCTCAACAACACATTCGATGTGACCCAAGGAGCAATTACAAATCTTAACGGTATCATTCTTCCACCAACAATTTCTATCGATAATCAGAACATTGATCCAGGCGACATCATCACTCTTTTCGGTCAATCAGTCCCCGAAAGTACAGTTGAGCTACACATTGATGACCAGGAAGTAGATACTACAACTTCTAGCGTGGACGGTTCATGGAGCATCGATTTTGATACTAGTACTATTTCGATCGCAGAACACATCGCTAAAGTCCGCTCGGTTATTGGAACTCCACCGCTCACTACTAACAGTAACTTCAGCTCATCCCTGCAACTTTTTGTGGGTGTAGAAGGTCAGGCAACACTGCCTTCTGACCTTAACCGTGATGGCTTTGTTAACTTGATTGACTTCTCGATCCTCATTTTCTGGTGGCAAACCGACGGTGGCAATTCAGATCCTCCTGCTGACATTAACCAAAATGGTTCAGTTAGTCTTGAAGACTTCTCCATTTTGCTCTTTAACTGGACTGGATAGCAAAAAACGACGCTACAAAGTGTCGTTTTTGTGAATAAGTCGGCAAATTCGTTTGGTCGGCATCGTAAAATAAAAATGTACTTACGAGGGAGGTAATCACGTTTAGTATTACTGCATACACATCTGTGTATGAGCACTTCAGCCGAGTGTGACTGAGTAGGTATGTCTACAGTGTTATTCCACAAACGGAGTGGAGACCGATTTGTGCACAAGCCTAGAGCGGCTTGTCTGAGGTGTACACCACACACCTACAGGCTGTAGACCTAATACAACGTAGAGTACTATGACAAGAGCGTCCAACGCGTTCTCAGTACTTCAAGCTATTGCGGCCACTGTAGCCCTCGCGGTTACATTCTGGTCACTTGGGCTTCCATCATTCAACATGGTGGCGGCTGCAAATGTCACAACTTATAGCAACACACTTTCGGACTCTGCTCCGAGTGTTGTCTCAAACCACACAATTACCTTTACAACTCCTACTGGAGTTGCAAACGGTGAAACCATTACGGTTGACTTCTCAGACGGTCCATTCGTAGTAGGTTCTGTTGATTTCTCTGATATCGACGTAGCTACTACATCCGACTACTCAGTCGCGACTGACTGTACCGGATCTGAAGAAGTTGGTGCTGCCTTTGGTGGAACCACCCTTACCCTTACATTCTGTTCTGGTGATGGTGGATCAGTTCCAGCAAATGGTACTACCACAATCGAAATCGGTACTAATGCAACATTTGGCACCACTGGTGACCAGCAGCTCACCAACCCAGTAGCGGGCTCATACCAGATCCCAATTACTGCTGGTGCGTCTGACACTGGTGAAACACGTGTTGCAATCGTGGATAATGTTACAGTGACAGCTTCTGTTGATACTGTCTTCACTTTCTCGGTTGCGGGAGTTTCTGGAGGAACACTTGTTAATACAAGTGACACCACTGGAGGTCCTACAACACCAACAACCATTCCATTTGGTGAACTAGATGCAAACACTGCAAGTACAGCAGCTCAGCTGCTCAGTGCTTCCACTAACGCAGCCAACGGTTTCGTTGTAACAGTGCAGGCAGACCAACAGCTTACCTCAACTGGCAATTCAGCGGATATCGATGGTTTCCGAAATGGTAACTTCGATACCACTCCAGTTGCTTGGGAAGCACCAGGTGCAACTGTAGGTTCTGAAGAAACTTACGGTCACTGGGGTCTATCTTCTGATGACACCACACTTACTGCAGGTCTCTCAGACTTGTATTCTGGTGGAGATGACTTTGTGTCAGCTTCAACTACACCGGTAGAGGTGTTCCGTAATGACGGTCCATCTAACGGTACAGGAGCTGGTCAAGGTACCACCACTGTGATCTACAAAGTAGAAGTTAGCTCGCTTCAAGAAGCCGCTAATGACTACACAGCTACACTGACATATGTAGCGACGCCAGTGTTCTAGCCGAATATTGGCTCTAAGCTTGGAGTTAAGACAAAAAACCCTATCTCCCACCACGAGAAGGGTTTTTTGATGAATGAGTAAATGTCCAAAGGACATATTTACGAATTTACTTCTCAATCCCCTCCGTTCCTAGAGGAGATTGCTAGAAGCAGGTTGAAATACGAGAGTGTGAACATTATGAAACTCCCCTTATTTTACTTGCTATACTTAAGCTACATGAAACTACATCAGGGAGCTTTTTGGCTGGGAACACTTCTGTTTTTTGCAGTTTCTTTTCAAGCGGAAGCAGCTTCTTTGTATATTGACCCTGCGATTTCTACCCTCAACAGAGGTGATGCTGTCACTTTGGCTGTTAGGTTGGATACTGACGAAGTAGCAGATGAATGTGTAAACGTGATTGATGCCACCATCCAGTACTCAGAAAACATTGAGCCAGTTGATGTTTCAGTGGGAGAATCAATTCTTAGTATTTGGTTAGAACGACCAGTCATTAACACGCTAGAGCGTACAATCACTTTTGCTGGTGGCATCCCTAATGGCTACTGCGGCCGAGTTCTTGGTGATCCGAGACTTACAAATGTTCTGGCCGAGGTTATCTTCAGATCACCCGGCATGATTATCGGTGGTGGTGACATCGATACTTCTAAAGCGGAGGTTTATTTTGCAGATACTACACGCGTGCTCCTTAATGACGGCCAAGGCACGCCAGCGGAACTCACAACCTATGGTGCACGTTTTGACCTCACAAAACGGCCAGGGGCTGAGCTCAAGAATGACTGGCAGGATGAAGTGAGTGCTGATGTGACGCCACCAGAAGAATTTACCATTGAGTTTGCGCAATATCCTGACGGTAAGTATTACGTAACTTTCACGACAACTGATAAACAAACAGGCATTGATCGGTTTGAAGTTATGGAAGTACCAGCTTCAAGCCTCGGAGCATTTAGGTGGGGCGATTCAGCTGCCCCATGGATAATTCCTTCTCATGGGACAGTACACGTCCTGAAAGATCAAACGCTCAATAGTGTCATCTATGTAAAGGCTGTAGATAAAGCAGGTAATGAGTACATTGCCAAGTACGCACCTCCAGAATCAATGCGACAAATTACTCGGGCTGAAATTGTTACGTATGTGGTTATTTCGTTCCTCATCCTCACTCTGTTCATGCTGTCATTCATCTTCTGGAAGGTAATTGTACGTCGAAACCAGAAAAGAAAGAAAAGGCTAGAGAATACTGATGAGGAGACTGAGTTTGAAGAAGAGTCAGACGATGACGATAACTACGAACACCATGAATAGTTTTATTGAAAATAAATTTACTCTTAAATCAATTGGGTTGCTTGCAGCTTCGGTGCTTTTTCTACTTTTCTTTAGCGCGCAGGCGGCTTTTGCAGCGTCACTTTCACTTTCACCTGGAACAGGTGTATATCAGGCTAATGGAACTTTCTCTGTTCGCGTTCTAGTGAACACGCAAGGTCAACCGGTTAATGCTGCTGAGGGTACAATCTCCTTCAATCCAAGAGAACTCTCGGTTGTTTCTGTCAGCCGCTCAAGTTCAATCTTTAATTTGTGGGTAACAGAACCGACATATTCAAACAGCGCAGGAACTATTTCGTTCAGTGGTGGTTTACCCTCGGGCTACACCGGTAGTGCGGGCAACATTATGAATATTACCTTTAGAGCGGCCGGCGCTGGTACCGCAAAGGTATCTTTCTCTAACGGCTCTGTTCTAGCAAACGACGGTCGGGGGACAAACATCCTTACTGCCATGAACGGCGGCAACTACACCATTCAGGCAGCTTCTGCAGCACCAACTCCTGAAGTTATTGAATATGTGGCTCCAGCCAACACACCAGCTGCGCCTAAAGTTGCTTCTGAAACACATCCTGATCCAAGCAAGTGGTACAGCGCCAACGAGGCCAAATTGTCCTGGTCGTTACCCTCAGACGTAACCTCAGTGCGCACTTTGCTCGATGAGAATTCAGGTTCAATACCTACCAAGGTTTACGATAATCCAATTAGCTCAATTACACTTCCTGACCTTGATGAAGGAGTGTCTTATTTCCACATTCAACTTCGAAACGCTGATGGCTGGGGTAGCGTTACACATTACCGACTCGGTGTGGACACGCAAACGCCGTCCTCAATTAATATCCAACCGGTTGAAGGGAGCGATTTCTCTAATCCAATACTGACGCTCAAAGTTAATGTTGAAGACGAATCCAGCACGGTTGATCGTTTCAAGATAAAAATTGATGCAGATGAACCATACGAATTTATTGATGAAACGGGTTCTAGTACGATTGAGCTTCCATCACTGGAGCCTGGTTACCACACTGTGATAATTGAGGCATTTGACCAGGCTGGAAACAGTATTGTCGGCACGTACTCATTCACAATTGAATCTTTTGATCGCCCGGTCTTTACTGATTACCCAGAACAGATGACCGCTGGTGTTATTCCGGTCATAAAAGGTAAAACAAGGCCAAACTCAGTCGTAGACGTGTTCCTTAACCGTACTGGCACTGAGCCAGTTCAGTACATTCTCGACGCAGATGAAGCTGGTGTGTTCACATTTATCCCTGAAAGTGCATTTGA
>CEQS01163045.1_pt1 | contig 14773 bp, 10 predicted proteins | sample 530981 | NCBI WGS metagenome assembly CEQS01 (sample SAMEA2621176, study PRJEB7988) | marine metagenome | biome: marine biome (ENVO:00000447); feature: mesopelagic zone (ENVO:00000213); material: "saline water (ENVO:00002010), including plankton (ENVO:xxxxxxxx)" | depth 800 m
CCAGTGATGGAGAACTTTCAAATCGCCCTCCATATTCAATAACCCGATGCTTTTCCAGTTCCCGATCAAATACATCAGCTTTTACATATAACTCTTCCGGACTCAATTGAATGGATTCTTCCGAGAGTTTTGAATAAGCTTCCCGAGCAACTTCAAAAGATTTTTTCACCTGGCCCTTTGAGGTTTCTCTATCCTTGAGCCATAGAAAAGAATTGGCAGGAAGGAAGTCAAGAAATCCCTCACGGGTTTCCATCAAGGTTTGATCCTGTACGTTTGGAAGAATGTGAATCTTTTTGTAGTTCTTTTTGGAGAGTTGTGAAGCCGGATCAAAGGTTCTTATCGAATCAATTTCATCACCAAAAAACTCAACCCTGTATGGATCGTCATTGGCATAAGAGAATATATCAACGATTCCACCACGTATAGAAAACTGTCCGGGACCGGTAACAAAATTGACCCGTTCAAAGTGATATTCGAACAGCATTTCATTGATAAAATCAATGCCAATTTCATCGCCTTGTTTCAATTCCAACAGGCTCTTTTTTAATTGCTTTTTAGTAACTACTTTCTCGCTCAAAGCCTCGCCGTAGGTAACAACCACCATCCAGGATGGTCTCTTTACAATCATATCGAGTGTTTCGGCTCGCATAAGGATGTTGGTATTGTCGGTTGTTTCTTGTTGGTAAGGGTACTTAAATGGAGAAGGAAAAAAGAAAACCTTATCTTCACCTAAAATGTCCTGAAGGTCATTGAATGCGTATGCTGCATTCTCTTTATCGTTGAGAACAACCACATGCATTCCGCCCATTTTTTTGACCACCGCAGACACTAAGAATTGAGAAGCACTGCCTCTTAAGCCTGTGGCATGAATTAATGGATTGACTTGTTCTTTGCAATGGTTTTCCAGCTCAATAACCTGGGGCCAGGATAGAAATCCCGCATTGAATTCGCTTTTCGTAATAGACATTTATTCAGTTAGAACAAGGGACGCAAATGTATAGAAGTGGATGCTGAAAACAGGTGGATCCTTAGCTTTCTTTGTCAAATACCAGCCATATAATTCCAATTGAATTTTGAATTCCGGAAAGCTTATTCTATTTGACCTGCATTCTAGGATATTCAACCATTCTGGCAAAATGAAAACCTAAAAATAGAATAGACTCTTCGACCTCTGGAACCACAGGCGATTATCGATTAATCACCTTAAAGGTCTTTTTTGCTGACTGGCTCTCTACCTGAATAAAATACAATCCTCTAACCTCACCCAAATTAATCACGGCGTTCTGTCCTTCTTGTGATTTTTGACTAGAGACTACCTCACCCGAAATATTTATAACCGTAATTAACGACTCTTCTTGAATTTGCTCTAGATTGATATAAACTATTCCAGAAGTTGGATTGGGAAAAACCTCAATACCGGAAAACTTCACTTCCGTCGCAATTACACTATTTGTTGTATCCTTCGAAATAATAATTCTATGGCATTTTGAAGTATCTACACAATCGTTGTCCAATAAAATCACCGCGTAGTTACCACTTATTTTAGGAGTATAGCGTCTACCAAACTCATTAGGAACAAGACTATCATTGTCGCAATCATACCAATGAAAAAATACCGAACCGGATGCAGATTTTGCGATAATGGTTCCATTTGAATCAACCGATCCGGTATCGATGGTGTGAATAATCACGTTGATGGTAAGAATAGAATCGCCACCGGCAATGTTACCTCCTTTTATTGTATCGTTATAAGTACCTGAAGTAGTCCATTCTAGCCTACCGCTAGGAGAAGTATAACTGAAGCACATACTATCTGTAAATGTAGTATCGTTTGTTATGCTTTTTACCTCGTAACAAGTAGTGGTATCAACACAACCATTTTGCGAAATAACTGCTGCAAAATTCCCAACCTTGTTGGGTACGAAAGTGTTCCGGGTTGAATTTGGAACTAATGTTTTCAAATCGCAGTCGTACCATTCAAACGCAGCATTTTGAGCACTGGAACTCATCACCAAATTAGCATAGGCTATAGCAGTATCTACGGTTTTAATCGTCAGCATTATTGAAATAATTGAATCGCTGCCAGAAGCCGCTCCATTCTGAATTGTATCGGTATATATTCCCGAAGTATCCCAAACATATTTTCCACTTGGTGATCTATATCTATGACATGAGGTATCGGTAATATTAGAAGTGGACGCACCAAACGTTATACTCTCGCATTTGGAAGTATCGGAACAACCATTTTTCGTAACCACCACAGCATAAAAGCCGTTTTTTGTGCTGGTAAAACTTCGATTCGTATCTCCTACAATTGGCTTCTGCGTAGCACATTCTATCCATTGGTATCTCGCCGTTGAGTCAGTAGCCATCAGTGTTTGATTGTTTTTTACAATCCCATTGTCAACTGCTTTTACTGTTAGGTTTATGGAAAGAATTGAGTCACCACCTCTGGCATTTGCCCTCCTTAGTGTATCCATGTAGGCCCCAGATTTAGTCCATGTGTATTTTTTGCTCGGTGATAAATACCTTAAGCAAGCGGTTTTACTAATGGTATCGTAACTAGCTATGTTAATGCAACTCTGAGTTCCTAATGGACCTCCGTCCCAAAATGAATTAAATCGTTTACAATGAATGGTTACAAAATCATAATCACCAATTTTAACTCCAGACGGCACTACATAGGTCTGAGCTCCGGAAAAGCTTGACAGTTTTGCAACTTCAATATTAGTATTACCGGCCACAGTAGGCGCCTGATTGCGGATCGAAAGATAGATGTATAGATCTGGGCCAGAATTTGTAGAAAAAGTACTGGAAAAAGACAAATACAATGCCCCTAAAGAGTCCGTTAGAGTTGCGGATCCAGAAATCGTATAACTGGTTGAACTTGGGCTAAACGTACTGACTTTTCTTTTGCAAATATTTTGGGAAAAAGAAAATGTCCAAATCAGTAAAAATGCTGCGGTAATCGAAATATTTTTCATGCCGCATAAATAACACGACGCTACGGCAAAATATGTCTACCAGCTGATAAATGCTACTTCCAAGCAATCCTTATTTATGCGAATGTCAGGAAGATAACCAACTTACTTTAACAGCCCTTCAATCTCTTCCACCATATTCTTGGATCCAACAAAATAAGGGCACCTTTGATGCAGTTCACGTGGAACAATTTCCATTATTCTTTGATCTCCGTCAGAGGCTTTTCCTCCAGCTTGCTCCACAATAAAAGCAAGTGGGTTGCACTCATACAATAACCTCAATTTACCACTTGGTGCAGAAGTAGTTCCAGGATATAGATAAACCCCTCCCTTAATTAAATTTCTATGAAAATCAGCCACCAATGAACCAATGTAGCGAGCCGTTTTTCTATCTTCCTTACACTTATCCAGGTACTTCTGAATTCCCTTGTGCGATTGAAAATAGTTCCCCTCATTCATGGAATAGATTTTACCATTCTCAGCCGTTTTCATACCGGCATGAGACAAGCAATATTCTCCAATTGAAGGATCTAAGGTAAAACCGTTAACTCCATTACCAGTAGTATAAACTAACATGGACGAAGATCCGTAAAGCACATACCCGCCAGCAACTTGTTCCGTACCCGGTTGCAAGAAATCCTCCATGGTAGCCAGGCTTCCAATTTCTGACTTTCTTCTAAAAATGGAAAAAATGGTACCAATCGAAACATTTACATCAATGTTTGAAGATCCATCCAATGGATCCATAGCTACCACATACTTGCCATTTCGTGAAGACTCATTTTCAAAAGCAATGAAATCATCGTTTTCTTCAGAAGCAATACCGCATACTTCACCTCCACTTTTTAAGGCCTTGATAAAAACCTCATCCGCAAATACATCCAGTTTTTGCTGCTGTTCACCCTGAATATTCTCTGAACCTGCCGCACCTGAGATGTCAACCAGTCCTGCTTTGTTGACCTCCCGGTTTACAATTTTGGACGCAAATCCAATATCTCTAAGCAAACGGGATAAGTCTCCCGTTGCAAAGGGAAAGTCGTCTTGTCGATCAATAATAAACTCGTCGAGGGTAGTAACTCCAATCATGCTTTAAGTCTAAGCCTGCAAATATCGTAAAATAGAAAGTTTCAATTGCTTCCTTCATTCATTCGCTTTATTGTCATTAATCCATCAATGTGCTCGTGGAGCGATGGGTCAATGTTATTAAGCATTGGATCTAGAATAAAATCAACTCCTTCCCTTCTGGCAAATTTGGCCGCAGGCACAAAATCACTATCACCAGCAATCAAAATTATTTGGTCTACCTGTTCCTTAAAGGCAAGAGTAGCAATATCCAAACCTACCTTCATATCAACTGCTTTTTGATTTAAAGGAAAATCCAAGTCAGAAGCATTTAAGTTTTCAAGCTTTATTTTTCCATCAAGTAAGGGTTTAGTATGTCTAGATTTAATGTTCCACTTTTTTGATGAGTTCTTTAAAAAGCCAAGTCTCAATGCAATTTTCCGTTGCTTCTTTAAGAATGTAAATAAGTCATTTCTGAACTTAAAAACCTCTGTTTTTTTGAAACTCATTGCCTTACCAGAAATTGGATTAGTTGAGTCTCCATCGAAAGGCTTGGCGTCATAAAAGAAAATACGATAAAGCTCCGTTGGAGGCAAATTGTACCGGTTGCGATAGTTATTTATACGTTGTATGTGTTTAAAACAATAAGAGACTAGATTCTTTGCTACTGTTTCGGCATCATCACCTTTCTCAAATCCTTCAATATACTGGTATCTTTTCAGAAAAAAACCACCGTCAACTAGAATTGCAGTTTTCATTATTACTTTTTAAATAAAAAAAGTCCAAAGTCAGTTTTTGTCGCTATCAATCCTTCAGAAAATTAAACTCTGAAGGTGACAAAACCGCTCATTGGACATTATGAAACAAATGTAGTAAGATTTTTAATCTTAAGGAAGGGCAATCTGTTACAATGTGTAAAAACCTTGATCCTAGGTAGAAATTAATATTACGTGGGTGGTGTTTCTAGAAATCCCGCTTCATAATTCAGTTTAATGTACTGAGTAAATGGCTATTACTCTGCATTTAAAGATTAAGCATATTAACAAGAATAAAATGGCTAATTAATGGCTTTAGAGGGATGTTTTTTCAACCATTTCAATTCTGAACTACTGCTTTTGCAATAAAAAAGCATTAACTATTTCTTACCAAATGCGAACTTCATTATACCCGTTGCAAAATATGCAACTAAGCTTATCTTTAAAATCTCAATTTTTGACCCATAAAAATTTCATTGAAGTCATGTCGCACGATCATAAAAGAGTTCAAAAAATAATTGACCGCATTGAAAGTCAGATCTCTCCTGAGGAATTCGTAGAGCAAATAGCTCCGAGAAGTGCCGAAGAGGTAAAAGAATTGGAAGATTATGCATATCCTATGGGATATTCTAAGGAAAACCAAAATCAAAGGATTGATTTTTTGAACCAAAACAATATCCGAATCAACCATTTATCGAACCCAACAGAAATAGATCAGGTGGAAAGCCTCAAAGGAAATATTGAAAATTTCATTGGAATGGCCCAAATTCCGGTTGGATTGGCCGGACCAATTTTAATCAATGGCACCAATGCCGTGGGAGATTTCTTTGTTCCCCTGGCAACTAGCGAAGGAGCTTTGGTTGCTTCCTATAACCGGGGAATGAAAGCTTGCCGGTTGAGTGGCGGAATTTCAGCCATGTGTACCGCCGAAAGCGTACAACGAAGTCCGTTTTTCAAATTTGACAGCATGGGCATTATGGGGCTCTTTGTTAAATGGGTTCACGAACATTTGGACAATTTTAAAAATGTCGTCAGCGAAAGCAGTAATTATGCTCAACTCAATGAAATGAGAACCAATGTGGAAGGAAATAGTGTAATCCTAACTTTCGATTACTTCACAGGGGATGCTTCTGGACAAAACATGGTCACCATTTGCACGGACAATGTATGTAAATACATTCTTGACAACTTTCCTCATAAGCCCATTGAGTGGTACATTGAGAGTAATTACAGCGGTGATAAAAAAGCGACTTCCCTTTCGTTTAGCAGTTCTCGAGGCAAAAAAGTGACCAGCGAAATCGTACTTCTAAAAGATGTGGTTAATCATGTTTTAAAAACAACCCCTAAAGCAATAGCCGATTATTGGCAGTCTTCCACATTGGGAGTCGTACAAAGCGGTGCCATTGGTGCCCAGGGACATGTGGCCAATGGACTTGCTGCATTATTTATTGCATGCGGCCAAGATGTTGCCTGTGTTTCAGAATCCTCTGTTGGAATTACCCGAATGGAAGTAACAGCCCAAGGAGATTTATATGTAGCTCTTACTTTACCGAGTTTAATTGTTGGAACAATTGGAGGCGGCACCAAACTTCCAACCCAAAATGAATGCCTTAAAATGATGGATTGTGCCGGAGTTGGAAAGGCCAAAAAATTTGCTGAAATCTGCTGTGCTGTGGCCTTATCCGGCGAAATTTCAATTGCCGCAGCCATGTCGGCCGGCCATTTTACTAGAGCACACGAAAGCTTAGGTCGAAACAAAGGTGATGCAGGAAAATAACCTTCCCTTTCTCAGGCGATTTTACATTTACCAAAAGGAGCGCTTTCCATTTTTAGCTCATGGGCTAATGATTAGTGCTTTTACATTTTCTGCGGTATCCTATTCAAGAATCTGTAGGAACCAAACCGGATTTATTTCTTGGAAGGACTTTTTGATTGGAATTTTTGCAACGGTTACCTTGTTCTTTTTGGTTCGCGTTTTCGATGAATTTAAAGACAAAGAAGACGATGCTAAGTACCGAAAGTACTTACCTGTACCAAGAGGCCTTATTTCATTAAAGGAACTAAAAACCATCGGTTGGATTGTGGCCATTATTCAAATTGCCATCATTGCCCTGTTCCAACTGCAAATGCTCCTACTTTATGGAATAGTGCTTGCCTATTTATTATTAATGGCTGTTGAGTTTTTTGTGCCCGAATGGCTCAAAAAAAGGCAAATTATCTACATCACATCGCACATGTTTATCATCCCTTTAATTGACATTTATTCGAGTGGGTTGGATTGGTTATTAGAAGGGGCATCTCCCCACCAGGGCCTGGCTTGGTTCTTTTGTGTATCGTACATGAATGGGTTGGTGCTGGAGTTTGGACGAAAAATAAGAACACCTGAATCCGAAGAAGAGGGCGTTGTTTCTTATACCGGAATGTATGGCACTCGGGGAGGGGTTTTGGTTTGGCTGGCACTCATGTTTGTGACCATGCTTCTTGCCATTGGTGCTTCTAACTATGCAGGCTATGGAAGCCTCTCAATAGCAGTGTTTGGTGTGGTATTCATCATTTTCTCTCTACCTGGGTGGTCCTGGTCATTTTTTGGTAAACAAAATGATAAAACCAGTAAGCTTATCGAATATGCATCGGCTGGCTGGACGGCGCTCATGTACCTGTCGCTTGGAGCAATACCAATGATAAATAAGCTTTTGTTTTGAGCGACTTTTTGGCACATAAAAACTCGGATGAATTCCCTCTCGATTTGGTTGGAGGAAAAGCATCAAACTTATTCCAGCTAGAAAAACTGGGTGTCAAAATTCCAGATTGGACAGTAATTCCGAGCAACGTTTTAATGGACCAATTGAGTTCAACCGATGTAGACGAGGCCAAAAAAGAGCTTTCCAGGGTCACCGTCCCCAAAGAACTACTAGAAGATATTCAATCTTTTTTCGACGACAATTATCAATCAAAATCATACGCAGTACGCTCTTCGGCACTCGACGAAGACGGTAAGCTTTTTTCATTTGCCGGACAGTTCGATACATTCCTTCATGTTCCATATGACCAGCTTGAAGAAAAAATAAAAGCGGTATGGAATTCGGTGGTTTCAGAACGCGTACTAAATTATAGACGAGAAAATGATTTGCCTGAACAATTTGGAATAGGTGTCATTATTCAAGAAATGATTCCGTCTGAAGTTTCTGGAGTTGCATTTGGTATGGACCCGGTTTCAGGTGACCCCAGAAGCAAAGTGATTTCTTCGGTTTATGGATTAGGAGAAGGGTTGGTTTCCGGAGAACTCGATGCGGATACGTTTACATTTAATTCAGGTGAAATAACGCAAACCTTAGTTAAGAAAACCCATGCCGTTGTTGCGAATAATAACTCGGGTATTGTAACAGTTGCTGTAGAAAAGGAAAAACAAGATTTACCTTCAATCAACGATAAACAGGTCAATGAAATAGCCGCCTTATTGGACCGTCTCGAAAATAAAATTGGGTCACCACAGGACATTGAGTTTGCCTATTACAACCATCAACTTTACCTGTTGCAAACCCGCCCAATTACGTCCCGAAAAAAACAAGGAGAGTATACCTTATGGGACAACAGCAACATAGTTGAGTCCTACCCGGGAATAACAACACCCCTCACCTTTTCATTTATCCTGAAAATGTATGAAATGGTATACCGGCAGTTCGTTGGTTTGATGGGAGTTAAAGAGAATGAAATAGAACAACATGCCAACGTTTTTGCCAATACTCTTGGACTGGTTAGAGGCCGGGTTTATTATAACCTACTAAGCTGGTATAAAATGCTTGCTATGCTCCCGGGGTACAAACTCAACGCCGAATACATGGAAAACATGATGGGCGTAAAAGAACGGTTTGAACTTGAGGAAGATTACAAAATGAGCAAGGGGCAGGCCTGGCTACGGATTGTACTCATGGTGTTTAAAATGATTCGACTTCAACGTAACCTTTCTAAAGAACGAAAACGATTTATGGCCCACTTAAATGGGGTAATGAATCGATATCATTCAATGGACTTTGACCAGCTTAGCCCTACCGAAATAATCGCTAAGTACAATGAGTTTGAAAAGACCTTGCTATTGGAATGGAAGGCTCCGCTTATCAACGATTTTTTTGCTATGATCTGGTTTGGAATACTTCAAAAGCAAACGAAAAAACTTTGTCCTGATGAACCGAATATCCATAACGACCTACTATGCGGAAGCCGGGATATAATTTCGGTTGAACCGATTCACCGTAGCATTGAAATTGCAAAAAAGGTTATGGATAATGAATCGGCCAATGACCTTTTCAATAACAACACTCCGGACAAAATATGGGAAGAACTAAGCACCAATAAATATCCTGAAATTAAAACCGAAATAGACTCCTACATTGCCAAATTTGGAGAGCGGTGTGTGGGAGAATTAAAATTGGAAACAATTTCCTACTCTCAAAACCCCGTCCTGTTTGTCAAGGTTATTAAATCCTATGTAGAGCAAAAAATCACGAAGAAAAAAACTCATTCCGGTTTGGATTCCAAGTTGAGGAGTTCTGCTGAATCCACAATAAACGAAAAGCTACAAGGAAAGCCGATAAAAAAACGATGGTTCTACTACGTACTAAACAAAGCGAGGGACCTGGTAAGCAATCGTGAAAACCTTAGGTACGAAAGAACCAGGGGGTTTGGAATGGTTCGTACCATGTTCAGTGCCCTGGGAAACAAACTTTCGGAAAATGGGCTTTTGGCTAACCCCAGGGATATTTTTTATTTGAAGCTGGGAGAAATTAAACAACTGGAGAACCATCAATTTTCCGATGCATTAAAATCCAAAATCAATGATCGAAAATCAGATTTCTCTTCTTACAAAGAGCAACCTATTCCCGAGGAACGGTTTTTCACTTATGGCAATGATTTCAGCGATCAATACATTTATTCCAAAGAAAAACTTGAACCCATTTCTGGAGACCTCAGCGGTATAGGATGTTGCCCTGGACGAGTAAAAGCTAAAGTACAGATGGTATTGGACCCCAATAGCATTGATTCATTAAATGGAGACGTTTTAGTTACTTCGAGTACTGACCCTGGATGGGTTACCTTATTTCCTACTGCTTCAGCTATTATTGTTGAACGAGGAAGTTTACTAAGTCACTCTGCCATAGTATCCAGGGAAATGGGGATCCCTTGCATTGTTAGTGTTAGTGGTTTGTTGAGAACCCTAAAAACCGGTGATGAAATTGAAATGGACGGAAGTACGGGTAAAATTAAAATCCTAAACAATGGGTGATCAATTGGAGAAAATTCGTCACAATTATATCCGCTATGCCAATTGCTGGGAAGATGCGGATGTTCTTCTGGATGGCTTACAAGTTCAGCCCAATGATCGGGTTTTTTCCATTGGTTCTGCCGGAGACAATAGCTTTTCTCTGTTGGTTAACGACCCTGCGATAGTTGTTGCAGTGGATATCAATTTGGTTCAGCTGTATTTAATCGAACTAAAAAAAGCAGCTTTTAAATCGCTCGACTACCGCAAGTTTCTTGAATTCCTGGGTTTCCAGAAATCGGCGAGAAGAAAGGCTCTTTATTCCAAAGTAGCCCAAAACCTGGAGCCTGATATAAATGACTTTTGGACTTTGAGAATCTCTGAAATTGAGAATGGAATAATCTATCAGGGGAAGTTCGAAAAGTACTTTCAGCTATTTAGAACCAAAATCTTACCACTGGTTCATACTCAAAAAAACGTGGATCAACTCTTTACAATCAAAACAGAAGAGGAACAAGTCCGGTTCTTTCATTCAACCTGGAACAACTGGCGTTGGAGGTTACTCTTCAACTTGTTCTTCAGCAAATTTGTAATGGGACGGTTTGGCAGAGACCCCGCCTTTTTAAAAGAGGTGAAAATTCCAGTTTCTACCTTTATTCTGAACCAGTCAAAAGACCACCTAAGTTCTATTGCAAGCCAAAACAATTATTTTCTTCAATTCATTATGAAGGGAAGTTTTGAAACGGAACTACCTTACTATGCCCGGGAATCTAATTTTGAAATCATAAAATCGCGGATAGATCGGCTTACAACTTATCATGGGCTGGCAGAAGATGCCTTCAATAAATTCTCCGATTTCGATAAATTCAACTTGTCGAATATTTTTGAATACATGAATCCCGAAGTATTTCAAGCGGTTTCCCAAAACCTGGTTGAAAACTCAAATAAAGGCGCTCGTTTTGCTTATTGGAATTTAATGGTCGACAGGCAAATGTCACGGGTGATTCAGGAGTTAAACAAAGACCAGAAATCTTCCGAAAAACTGACGAAAAAGGACAATGGTTTCTTTTACTCCAGTGTAAATATTGATGTGAAGCAATGAGTCCTAGCTTTATCAATACCTTGTATTTGGCCATTGCCTTCCTTGCACTCTTTGCAAGTGCCGAATGGCTCTACCACATCAAAAGCATTGATGCGGAAATAACAAGAAAATACGTTCATCTTGTTACGGGGCTACTTACCATGTTATTCCCACCTTTAATTGGGAATCACTGGTTGGTCCTGGCTTTGTGTGGCAGTTTTCTAATTATACTTATCGCTAGCCAGGTCTGGAAACTTCTTCCGGCTATAAATGCGGTTGACCGGGTCACCAGGGGAAGCTTTCTTTACCCCGTAATAGTTTATTCGTGCTACCTGATTTACGCCAATTACAATCAATATATATTTTATTACATCCCCATTTTGGTGTTGGCCATTGCAGACCCAGTAGCAGCCCTCCTTGGAAAAAAATGGTGCTGGAGGCCCTATACAGTTTTGGGGCAAACCAAAACACTCTGTGGTTCATTGGGCTTTGTTGTGGTTGCTTTTCTTACTTGTGCATTACTCTTAATAAACCTGGAGAGCTTTACAAGTTATCAGGTATTGTTGGTTTCAACGAGTGTGGCTCTCGTTACGGTATTTGCAGAAGCGCTAACACACAACGGTTGGGATAACCTAACCATACCAACTGGTGCCGTGGTTGCGCTTATTACCTTAAAGGAGTTTACGATAATATGAGTTCTTCATACAAAATATTGAAAACAAAGCCGGGTCAAGAACATTTTGATTTATTCTACAACCTGCCTAAAAAACTCTATCCCCAAAACAGCCAACGGTTTATATTGGGCCATGACCCCGTGAAAACCCATTTGGAAGGATGTTATGTACTACTTGATAGTGACAAGGCCATTGGTCGCTTTGCATTTTATGAAAACGAAAACTTAATGATCGATGGACAATTCGCAGCCTGCATTGGTAGTTATGAATGCGTGAACGATCCTAATGCTTCTCATGCTTTATTAGATAATGCCAAGCGGATGGCACAATTGAAGGGGTACGATTTTCTGATTGGACCCATGGAGGGATCCACATGGAACAACCACCGATTTAGTATGGACAATGACCAACCTAATTTCTTTATGGAGCCCTATCACCACGCTTATTACAACCAACATTTTATTGACTTTGGATTTTCTCCCATTTCCCAGTATTTCTCGAACCTGGATGAAGAACTTAATGTGGAAGAGGAACGATTAAAGAAATTTGAGCAAATGTACCTGAACCAGGGAGCCGTGTTTCGAAATTTAAACCTCAATGATTTAGAAAATGAACTCTATAAAATTGCCACTTTTAGCCTCAAAGCTTTTTCTGCCAATTTTCTGTTTACCCCAATTACCACTTCTGAATTTGTATCGAAATACCTAAAAATAAAATCGCTAATCGATCCGGAATTGGTTTGGATTGTTGAAGACAAGCTTGGAGAAATTCAAGCTTTTATTTTCTCTATCCCTGACCACTATGATTCAATAAAACCAAGCAAAACATTAATTATTAAATCAATGGCCAGAAAGCGAACTTCTCCTTTCAAAGGAATAGGAAGTTATTTAGCCGGAAAAACCGTTCAAATTGCTAAAGAACAAGGCTATGAAAAGGTAATTCATGCCTTTATGATAAATGACAATGCTTCGAGGTTGATCTCTGAAAAGTATGCAAAAGGCAGCGGTTACCATAAAAACTACCCGCTGTACGGACTAAAGCTATGAATATTGTAAATCTCTTTCTAAACGCAGCTAAAAAGTATCCCAACCATACTGCGATTATTGAATTGGATAAGAAGATATCCTACGAGGAACTTAATAAGCAAGTAATTCAGACCGCAGCTTACTTTAAATCAAAGGGACTTAAAAAAGGTGACCGGGTATTGGTTTTTGCCCCCATGAGCATAAACCTGTATCGAATTGTACTTGCGCTTTTTTACATTGGCGCCACAGCTGTATTTCTGGACGAATGGGTGAGCATGAAAAGGTTGGAGTTGTGCTGCGAAATTGCCCGATGCCGTGGTTTTATTGGAGGGTTTAAAGCAACCGCGTTTTCTTGGTTTTCAGCTCCGTTAAGAAGAATTCCAATCAAATTAAACCTAACCAAAATGGAGCAAGGGCTTCCAACTATGGAGAAAGTAGAGGCCGAAACTCCTGCATTAATCACTTTTACTACAGGAAGCACCGGAACTCCAAAAGCTGCTTTGCGGTCACATGGTTTTTTAAACGAACAGTTCAACGCTCTACTTGATGAAATCGACCCCAGTGAAACCGATATTGACATGCCGGTGTTGCCTATTGTGCTTTTTGTTAACCTGGGTGTAGGATGTACATCGGTAATTGCAAACTTCAAAATGACCAAGCCTAATTCCTTAAATCCCTCCAAAATTGCAAGTCAACTTCAAAAAAATGGAGTAACCCGAATAACCGCTTCTCCCTTCTTCATCAAAAAAGTAGCTGAATATTCAAAAGAGAATAAGCTCAATTTCCCAAAACTGGACAAGGTATTTACAGGAGGAGCTCCTGTATTTCCAACTGAAGCTAAACTCTATTGTGATGCCTTTCCCAAAACAGAATCAAAAATCGTATACGGCTCTACCGAGGCAGAACCAATAAGTTCAATCTCCGCTAAGGAATTGGCAACGAATAAACAACTGGATAAAGGGTTGCCTGTTGGTATCCCATACCACAAAGCTCAGGTTAAAATAATTGCTATTGAAGAAGGAGCGATTGTGGTCAGCAGTGAATCTGAATTGGATCAGCTAGAACTTGAAGAAGGTGAAATTGGAGAAATAATCGTTGAAGGGCCTCATGTTCTCAAACAATATTTTAATAATGAAGAAGCGTTTCGTCAAAACAAAATCATCGTTGATGACAAAATATGGCATCGTACCGGAGACAGCGGATACACTCAAAACGAAGAACTATTTTTAACGGGTCGGTGTAAGCAACTCATTCATTCCAATAACGAAATAATTTCTCCATTTATAATTGAAAACCAAGTACAGGCTATAGAAGGAATTGAAGTCGGCACGGTAATTAAAATCAAGAATGACGTAGTACTTGTCGTTCAATCTAAGCTCGCTAAGGAAAAAGTAAAAGAGCTTGTTCATGGAATTAGGCATAACAGAATTTCAATACTTGCAAAAATCCCAATGGACCCCAGACACAATTCGAAAATCGACTATGAAAAATTGAAGACCGTACTTAAGTAATTACACCGTTTCATCCATTGAATCATTACGTTAGAGTAGTTTCGCAAAAAAATTATATCAAATGCCTCAAATTAGAAAAGGAACAGAGGAAGACATAACCCAATTGCTTGAATTGATTAAGGAATTGGCCAAGTTTGAAAAGGCTGAAGAAGAGGTTATCATGACTGAAGAAATACTCTTAAAGGATGGCTTTGGTGATAATAAACTCTTTGATTTTATCGTTGCAGAACAAGACGGTAAAATTGTTGGAATAGCACTCTACTTCTACAAATACAGTACCTGGAAGGGCAAGTCCATTCATTTGGAAGACCTTATTGTAAAAGAACATCTCAGGAAAAATGGTATTGGCACTTTGCTGTTTGAGGAAGTACTACAGATTGCTAAAAAAGAAAAGGTTTCCCGCTTCGAGTGGCAGGTGTTGGATTGG
>CEQS01163044.1_pt1 | contig 14707 bp, 15 predicted proteins | sample 530981 | NCBI WGS metagenome assembly CEQS01 (sample SAMEA2621176, study PRJEB7988) | marine metagenome | biome: marine biome (ENVO:00000447); feature: mesopelagic zone (ENVO:00000213); material: "saline water (ENVO:00002010), including plankton (ENVO:xxxxxxxx)" | depth 800 m
CCCAACTTTGGTTTTAAAAACAAACGATTAAAGGTAAAGGAGAAATGAGATTCGTTTGTTTGTTATTGGTCAGTTCATTAATGATTGCTTCCTGTAAAAAGAAGGAAGACCTGGGAAAGGTTAATGAAACGATCTATGTTCGATCAAATGGAGCAGACATGCCTGTTTATTTGCATGGCAACGTCGCATCCAATGTCATGATTCTGATTGTACACGGTGGGCCCGGTGGCACTGGCCTGGAATACAGATCAGGAAAGTATGCAGAAGCACTTGAAGCGCGATATGGAATGGCTTACTGGGACCAACGTGGCCAGGGAATGAGCCAGGGTAAGTACAAAACCGACGATGTGATTATCGAAAACATGGTAATTGACATGAATGCCGTCATCAACTCCCTAAAGGCAAAATATGGAAGCGGTTTAAAGGTGATTGCACTTGGACATTCCTGGGGCGGAACGCTCTCGGCCAAATTTATGATTACGGCTGGCCTGCAGCAGAACCTCGCTGGCTGGATTGAGGCAGACGGAGCCCATGATATCCCAAAACTCAACCGTGATGCGGTGGCCATGTTTAAGAGTGAAGCTCAAACTCAAATCGGACTGGGAAACAATGTAGATAATTGGCAGGGAATTCTCGATTGGGCAAACGCTATTGATACAAATAATATTACAGTAGAACAGGGAGGTGAAATAAATGCAAAAGCCCGTGATGCAGAGCAGTGGTTACTGGACGATGGGTTTATTCAAGCCAGTGAAGGTGGAGGAATAAGACCTCCCTTGTTGCTTGGACCTACCAATCCACTGATCGCAAACATATCGGGAAGGCAGACCAGTAAAAAATTAGACGAAGTGGAATACCTTTCCATGACAAAGGAATTGAACCGGGTTACCCTTCCTACTCTTATTTTATGGGGTAAATATGATTTTGTGGTACCACCAACCCTGGCCTACGATTGCTTTAACGAAATAAGCTCCACCCAGAAAAAGCTGGTTATTTTTAATAAATCAGGGCATTCTCCTATGGATAACGAATGGGAAGCATTTACCAATGAAGTGGTTGCTTTTGCAGAATCGTTGAAGTAGCTAATCGGGTTATTTTTTGATTCTTTCGATCTTTATATTCTCCAAACGAATTCTGGATAGTTCCTCGAGTTTACCGTTTTGATGCATGTATACTAGGTTATCCAGGTTCGTCCCTTTATTGACTTTGTAATTAATATAGTCCTGCAAAATATACCCCTCTATGGGCTTATGCCGTTTTTCTACTGATCGAAACCGCACTCCTCCCTTTCCTGTACTGTACGAATAAGCAAAGTAATCTAGCTGCATGGTTTGGGCGTTAATCCAATAGCGGTATTCGTCTTCGTAATCTTCTCCCCCGTTTTCCTTTTCAAAAGAAACGGCCACCAGGTAAAAGGTCTCACCCGCAATGCTTTGTTTTCCTACATAACGTAGTTGTACAGCCTGATCGCTAAGTTTAAAAGGCAATAAAGCAAAGTAGAACACCGAATTGATAGAACTGGTGTAGGCATTGGCTTTTTTCTCAGGAACCTCAACCACAATGTGGTTAATGCTCCTCATAAATGTCCTATTGTTGAATTTGTCAAAATATAAGGAGTCTCCCTTTTTGAATTGGCGCGACATTTCGTAGAGTCCACCCTTAAATTGGCCTGCGTATTTCCAATCTCGAAAGTCGAAGCTCAATTCCAACCAATCCACAGCTCCACCATGAGCCTTAATGCTTTCGGATATAATCCACTCCGCAGAATCGAGTGCGCCGGCTTTAGGATCAGAAGTATCGGTATGAGCGCCGTGCCCAGCTATTAACAAGCTTAAAAAAAGGTGGGTTATTAAAACCCACCTAAACCATAACTGATTCATTTGTAAACTATTCAGTGTTTATTTTAAAGCAACAGGAACTTTGGTATTTGCCCAATGCAGATACATAGTCCCGTCCTCAACATAAATAGTAAACTTCTCTGCATCATCAGGAACCATGGTCGGCTTAACTTCAACCCGAAGAACGTCCTTTTTCTCTTTGTAGTCGTAAGCACCCCAAATTGACCAGGCTGAATTGAATATAATTACCCACTTATCCTTTCCTGGAATAGTAAACAAACCGTACTTTCCAGCTTTAAGTGTCTTCCCTTCTACCTGAATGTCTTTGTTAATTTCAAAAACACTAGCCTCATTGGCGCCTGTACGCCATACCTTTCCATAAGGAACCAAATCACCAAATATTATTCGGCCTTTAACTGATGGGCTACCATACTGGATGTTAATCTTAACATCTCCGACTATAGCTTCGGTTTTCATAAGTGGGCTGGCTCTCGGTTTATCCTTTTCCTGGGCATACAAACCATTCAGTCCTAATAGTAGTGCAGTTACTAGTGCAATTGTTTTCATAGTGTTTCTCTTCTTTAATATTTGATTGTCAAACTTATAGTTCGAAGTTATAGCAAATTGTTAAACATGCTACAAAACATTAACAGACCGAAAGGTTTGTTTTGTTGATATGAATATGTACATTTGCGACCGATTGGTCTTTTATTGATCTAATCCCCTGATAATCAATTCCGAATATGAATAAAGGTGAAGAAACAAGAGAAATGATCATTAAGCGCTCCGCCGAGCTTTTTAACACACTCGGTTACAATGGATGTAGCTTAAATGAAATTATGGAGGCCACTCAACTTAAAAAAGGAGGTATCTATAATCACTTTAAAAACAAAGACGACATTGCATTGGCTGCTTTCGAGTACTCCTATTCCGAAGTACTGAAACGATTTAAGCATTACCTGTCTAAAGAATCTACCTCCTACAACAAGATTCTTGCGATTATAGAAGTGTTTTACAGTTTCGGCGCTAATCCGGTTGTTAGCGGGGGCTGTCCTATTTTTAACACAGCCATTGACGCTACCGATGTCCATCCAGAACTAAGAAAGAGAGCGCAAGATGGAATTAATACCCTGGTGAAATATGTGGAAATAAAAATTGAAGAAGGTAAAATTGAAGGAGAATTTCGAAATTCTGCAAAAGCACCGGAATTCGCATTGCTTCTGGTAAGTACGTTAGAAGGAGCATTAATGATAAGCCGTGTAAACGATAATACGAAGGCATTGAGAACGGCAGCCGACCTTATGAAAACCTACCTAAAACAAAATATTTTGAAATAATGAGCACAAACAATTCAATTCCACCCAGAAAGACTCCTCCTGCCCCCCTACCCTTTAGGATACTGCGGAAAATTTTCCCAACACTTGAAATTATAACACCCTCCTTAGCCCGTTTCATTATTGTACGCTTGTTCTTTACTCCCTTTTCCTTTAAACCAAGGCGAGAAGAATTGGATATGCTTGCTACCGGAGAGCGCTTTGAAATGAACATAAATGGGAATAATGTAATTGCTCATTCCTGGGGCAAGGGCCCTTTAGCAGTACTGGTGCATGGCTGGAGTGGCCGTGGAATGCAATTGAGGCATTTTATCCCTTCTTTGATTAAAAACGGGTATCAGGTTATAAGCTTTGATGCACCAGGACATGGAGCTAGCGAGGGAAAACAAAGTACGCTCATTGAGTTCAAAGACACCATTGTTGAAATTGAAAGACTAAAAGGGGAAATAACCCTGGGTGTAGGACATTCACTTGGTGGCGCAGCCCTGGTATATGCTGCTAAAGAAGGGCTAAAACTCGATCGACTGGTTACCATTAGCACTCCTACTATTCCGGAAGATATAGTAAGTGAGTTTTTGAAAAGGCTGAATGGGAGTTCCAAAATGGGCTCTGCCATTGACGATTATGTATATAAACGAACCGGCAACCACTTCGATTATTACAGTGTTAGCGTTAATGCATCTCAGATCAACGGGTTACCCATCCTGGCGTTTCACGATCACAACGACCGTGAAGCAAATATTCAACACGCACACCATTTCAAGCTACAACACAACAATTTAGAGTTAGTAGAGACCCGAGAATTAGGACACAATAGAATACTAAAAGATTTAAATGTAATTGAGAAGGTTAGCGAGTTTTCTAAAATACCAAGACCGGTAATCTGATTAGAATTCTAATTAGCTGTTTCCGACATAAACTTGATGCGCATTAAACGAATGTCATCCTCTTTGTAATCTTCATCGGCTAGCTCTTCCATAGCCTCCTCGACTGTTCCTGTTTCAGCATCGTCCTGAAAGAAGTCAAATAACTCTTCCTGTTTGTCCTCATCCAATACAGCATTTAGGTAGTAATCCAGGTTTACACGGGTTCCGGAATCAACAATGTTTTCAATTTCGGTCAACAATTCGTCAAAGGTTAGCCCTTTAGCACTGGCAATATCTTCCAGGTTTCTTTTACGGTCAATGTTCTGAATGATATAAACCTTGGTACCGGATTTATTAACCACAGATTTAACCACAAAATCCTGAGGCCGTTCAATGTTATTTTCCTCTACATACTCAGCAATGGCCGCAATAATTTCTGAACCAAACTTGTTAGCCTTACCCATTCCAACACCCTGAATATTGGTCAACTCTTCCATGGTAATGGGGTATTGAGTCGCCATCTCCATAAGAGAAGTTTCCTGGAATACGGCAAACGGAGGTACATTCTTGGCCTTGGAAATACTTTTGGTAATGTCTTTCAATAACTTAAACAAGTTCTCATCGGTAGCTCCCCCACCCGCTTTTTGGTTAAGAATTACACTATCATCCTCTGCTCTTGAAACGTAATCATGATCCAGAATAATGGTAAATGGTTTTGGGTTGGCAATAAAATCCCGACCAGTATCCGTTAATTTTAAGACTCCGTAAGATTCAATTTCTTTCCTTAACAGTTTGGCAACAATCACTTGCCGAATTACTGCCATCCAAAACGATTGCTCACGATCTTTTCCTTTACCAAAGCATTCGTTTTTATCGTGCTTATACGATTTTACCTCCGAGTCGGAAACTCCCAATAAAATTTTGATAACGTATTTGGCCTTAGCGGTCTCTCTCAGTTCATTAATGCAATCCAGAACCAGCTTCACTTTATCACTACCTTCTTCCCGTGGTCTTGGGTTAACTGCGTTATCGTCCATCTTAGCACCAACACCATCCTCTTCGTCAAACTCTTCACCAAAATAATGAAGCAGGAATTTTCTTCTGGACATAGCCGTTTCAGCATAAGCAACTACCTCTTCCAGTAGCTGCCGGCCAACTTCCTGTTCTGCAACAGGTTTACCTGCCATGAATTTTTCTAGTTTTTCGATGTCCTTATAATCGTAAAAAGCCAGGCAATGACCTTCTCCACCATCTCGACCTGCCCTACCCGTTTCCTGGTAATAGCCCTCTAAGCTCTTGGGCATGTCATGATGAATGACATAACGTACATCGGGTTTGTCGATTCCCATCCCAAAGGCTATGGTGGCTACAATAACATCGGTATCTTCATTCAGAAACTTATCCTGATTACCCGCTCGTGTATTGGAATCAAATCCCGCATGATAAGGCAATGCTTTAATTCCATTCACCTGAAGGGTTTCTGCCAGTTCTTCCACCTTTTTACGGCTCAAGCAATAAATAATACCTGACTTACCCTTTCTTTCTTTTGCAAAGAGGATAATCTGCTTGAGTACATCCACCTTAGGCCGCACTTCGTAAAAAAGGTTTTCACGATTAAAAGATGCCTTAAAAACGGTCGCATCTGACATGCCCAGGTTTTTCTGAATATCGCCCTGTACCTTGGGTGTTGCAGTTGCTGTAAGTGCCATAACGGGAATATCAGAATCAATTCCCTTGATCATTTCCTTTATTCGCCTGTACTCTGGTCTGAAATCGTGCCCCCACTCTGAAATACAGTGTGCTTCATCAACTGCGACCAAAGAAATCTTCAATTCCTTAAAGAAATCAATGGTTTCTTTCTTCGTTAAAGTCTCCGGTGCTATATATAAAATCTTTGTCTTCCCTTTTCTCAGGTCATCTTTAACCCTTAACTGATCGGATTTATTTAAAGAAGAGTTTAAAAAGTGTGCAATACTGTCTTTTTCAGAAACGCCTCGAATACTATCCACCTGATTTTTCATCAGGGCAATCAACGGTGAAATAATTAACGCAGTACCATCAAGGATAAGAGCAGGCAGTTGGTAACACATGGATTTTCCACCACCGGTGGGCATTATCACAAATGTATCCTTACCATCAAGTACGTTTTGAATAATTTCTTTTTGTTCGCCTTTAAAATTATTAAAGCCAAAATACTTTTTTAATGATTCATTAAGATCTGCCATGACTCACATCAAAACTTGATTTTCAAGAGAAGTAAAATTAGCATAAAGATAGATATGACAAGCGCTTTAAGCTAAAGTTATATTTTTTTTACATCTGCCAAAATAATATTCTTGAGCAGACAGTTTCATCAAACAAAAATTTACTTGAATGGTTATAAAAATAATAAGAATTTTGAAATCAAGTGCACCGTTTTATAAATCCCAAAAAAAGAATTAGAAACTTATTTTGAAGTTAGAAAATAACACCTTTCAGGCTTCATTTTTTTTAGTTTTGCCACAAACAATTACTGCTATGTCAAAGAACAAGAACATTTGGATTTTCTTATCGCTTATTACAGTAGCCGCGCTAAGTAGACTACTCCCTCACCCTCCTAACTTTACTGCTATAGGTTCCATTGCTTTGTTTGGCGGTGTGGTGGTTAATCATAAATACCTTAAGCTATTGCTTCCATTGGGTGCTTTGCTCCTTTCCGATATAGTACTCAACAACACCATTTATGCTGCGGATGGCTTTAGCCTTTATTATCCGGGAATGCTTTGGGTTTATGCTTCATTTGTGGTAATTGCAGCACTAGGCTTTATACTTAAAAAAGTAAACATTGCTTCGGTGTTAGGCGGAAGTATTCTATCAGCAGTCTTCTTTTTTCTGTTTACCAATTTTGGTTATTGGATGGCAGGAGTTCTTTATCCACAAACAGCAGAAGGTTTAATGGCTTGTTATGTTGCTGCTCTTCCGTTTTTTGCGAATACGCTAATGAGTACTGTTTTATTTAGCGCTATTCTATTTGGTGGTTACGCATTTGTTGATCGTAAGGAGTTAGCGAAAATAAAGGCCTAATTAATTATTTACGGTATGCTCTTTAAGTATATCGTCTTTCTATCTGAGTTATATTTCAAATTCTATGAATGAAGCCGTCCATCAGGGAAGCGTTGATTATTCTATCCAGGAAGACATCGCTACCATTGAATTCTTTCACCCCCTTAGCAACTCATTACCTGGCAAAATATTAGCTAAACTGGCTGATACTATCACTGAGCTTGGTAATAACGAGGCTGTAAAGGTTATTGTACTAAAATCATCTGGAGAACGAGCATTCTGCGCCGGTGCTTCGTTCGACGAATTAATTTCCATTGACGATTTAGAAACGGGTAAAAAGTTCTTTTCGGGTTTTGCCAACGTGATTAATGCAGCCCGGAAATGCCCCAAACTAATAATTGGACGAGTTCAGGGTAAAGCTGTAGGTGGCGGGGTTGGAATGGCCAGCGCGGTCGATTTTTGTTACGCTACAAAATTTGCTTCGGTTAAACTGAGCGAATTGGCTGTTGGAATAGGACCATTTGTGGTTGGGCCAGCAGTAGAACGCAAAGTAGGCACGAGCGCTATGAGCATGATGGCTATTAATGCCACTGAATGGTATTCTGCAGACTGGGCACGTGAAAAAGGGCTGTACGCCGAAATTTTTGACTCTGCCGAAGAAATGGATGAAGCCATAAATATATTGGCAAAGAAACTGGCTAAATCAAACCCTGAGGCTATGAGCATGCTTAAGCAGGTTTTCTGGGAAGGAACAGACCACTGGGATGAGTTATTACTTGAACGAACTGCAATGAGCGGTAAATTGGTGTTGAGTGAATTCACCCGAAATGCCATTAATTCTTTTAAGAAGAAGTAGTCTAACAAGTATTTAGAAGGAGTAACCCATATTGAATGAAAAATTGGTCATAAACTCCAATCTGTTTCGGCTATCCAAAAACTTCTTGGGGCCAATCCCCAACAATACCGACATTCCAAAATTCTTACCTGCTTTAATAGTAAATCCATTATAGAAATACAGGGTTGTATAAGTTTTAGTAACGTGAGTATAATACTGAACCGAATTCCCCAGGGAGCTAACAGACGAGTTACTCTCGGTAAATGAATTGAGCGCCCCGGCTTCCACTCCTATCCCATTAACATAAGACACCCATCGCTGGCCGGCAGGAAAAAACAGAAGGTCCGCTTCGATTGACCCTATTACCTTTTGATCGACCAGCGATGGAAAATAATAATCCTGGTGATTCAGGTTATCAAATCCAATTTTTATCGGGAACCGAATGGCCACCTTACCCGATGAAAAGATATGTTGATAGGACAGGTTTAAATTTCCATGATATAGATTGAGCAGATTTATTCCAATGAAATTTCGATTAAAGTCACGGAATTCTTCCCTCTCTTTTTCGGTCCCAGGTTCACTTACCGGATTGGGTTTAATTTCTGATTGCGTAATCACGTTTGGATACTCATAGGTTCCATTTTCATACGTTATAACCAATACCTCCCGTTTAAACATGGAATACAAAGGCCCTTCTTCGTTATCCTCTCTTCGGTATTTGACCCGATCTTCGGATACTTCTTCTACTTTACAATGAATTTGCTCTCCGTTTTTCTTGTAAATAACATCCTGAGCAAAGGATCCCATAACACTATTAGCAAAAAAGACGATTAAGATTATTTGTTTTCTCATGACTAAAATTGATAAATAAGATTATAGTTGTAACTGAATGATGGCATAATTAAATTGATATCACTTGCCCCTTGGCGAATCCCAGGCGTTAGCTCTACTCCAAGAGCAACATTTTTGGAGAGTTGAAACGCAAAGCCAAGCTTAAATGCAATGTTTATGTAATTCGAAAATGTTCCTGTAACAGCAGGCTGATAGTACACACCGGATGGATGGTAAAAATCTTCCAGTAATGACTCGCTGAAGTAGGCATACCCCGCTTCAAATCCAGGCCCCAGATAGATTTGAAAAATACTTTCTTCATCCAACGGATAGAACAATATATTCAACCCAAAAGAGTATCGCTTGCGGAAATAATATGGCTCTTCTCCGGCTTCCCAACCATACGATAAGGGAAACTCGAGAGCCATATAGCGGGTCATCATTCGTTGATAAGCCAATTCGGCCGTTCCGTTAATGAATGCAGCCAGGTTCAATTTGAGTTGGTTGGGACGAACGATAGATGGAGTTAATTTCTCCATTTTATTAGGCTTTTTAGGTTGAACGGGCTTTTTCTCTGATCTTTTGTGGTAGTTTTTATTGAATACTTCGCTTTTTCCATTGCTGTATACAATGAGCGATACTTCTGCCCGGGGTATTTTTGTTTTTCTTTCTTCCTGATCTTCGATTAGGATATAATCGCGATCAACTTCCAGCACTCGGCCTTCTTCCATTTTACCATCGGCGAAATAAATTTTATCCTGTGCCTGCAGAGCAATTGGAAAGGCTATTAATAATACGAATACGATCTTTTTCATAACAACTAATTTTCAATCCAAAGGAATGAAGTCGTGCTACGAAGCCGTTTGCGAATTTCACGGTGAGGGAAATTACAATTGCAAAAAATCAAAATTGCAATTAGCAGATGTAAATTATCCGGGAAGAATTCTAAAATGCGAATCCGAGGTTAAAAGATAGGTTCATACCGAATTCAACCACTTTCTTAGTATTGAAATACCGTTTAGGTCCCATGCCTACGAGAAAAGACATATTAAAATGGCGATTGGGATTGACTCGGAACCCATTATAGAAGTACATAGTTCCATAAGTAGCCACATCGTAATTATAAATGTAAACATTATACCCCGAAGGAGCATAAACAGAATAACTCTGCTGATTGTACTGTTCTCCCACCTCTATTCCAATGCCTCCTACATAAGTAATATCCTGTTGTCCAAAGGGGTAAACCATCAAACCTAACTCCACCGAACCGGTTACCTTTTGGTTGACTGCCGAAGGGCCGATGTAATCTTTAAAGTTCTTATTATCAAATCCAATCTTTAGAGGAAGTCGTAAGCCTACTTTACCTTCGGAAAACAAACGCTCGTATGCAATATTGATATTTCCATGAATAAGGTTAAGTGGGTTTATCGAGAATAAGTTGCGGGAGAAATCATCCTTAGCTAAACTTTCCTCCGTAGTTGAATTGACTTCCGTTTCAAATTCGCTGCGGGGTTTTTGATCTGTTGATTCGTTGGGCTCAAGATTTGGGTATTCGTAGGTTCCGTTTTCATAAACAATGACCAGTATTTCTCTTTTAGTAACGGAATACAATGGTCCATTCAGGTTGTCGTATTTTCTGTACTTGATTTCCTTAATCAATACCTCCTCCACCTTGCAAAGTACCTTCCCTCCGTCTTTTCGGTACATGATATCCTGTGCAAAGGAGTTCATTATTCCCGCCCACAACCATATACCTATTAGAATTATTCTCAACATAACTAGAAGTGGTACAACAGGTTAAAGTTTAAAGCTATGCTGGGTGCAATAATATTGCTCGTTTGAATAATCCGACGAATTCCAGGACCAACCTCAACTCCAAGTGAAAATTGCTTAGTCAATTGAGCAGTCATCCCTAGTCTTGCCGCTACATTGATGTAATTGGAATACTGACTACTTCTCCCGTAATATCCTCCGAAATTGTATTGGGTATCTTCATCGTAATAAGCATTTCCTATTTCGAGACTCGGACCAACATATAGCTGCATTGGACTTTCCTGAGGTAAGGGATAAAATAAAAGATTAACACCCATTGAATAGGCTTTTCTTATCAAATAAGGAGATTCACCATGCTCCCAGCCAACTGCAACAGGGATCTCTATAGCCATAAAGCGAATAAGTTTACGCTGATAAGCCAACTCCAGGTTTCCAAATGCCAAAGCAGCCAGGTTAAGTTTAATTTGATTTGGATTTATCAGTTTTTCGGGAGCTACGGTGGAGTTTACCTTGGTATTATCGCCAACCGGTTTCTTTGAGCTTCTTTCGTGATAACTGCGGTTAAAAATTTCGCTACTCCCATTCTGATATACAATTAGCGATATTTCGTCCCGATGAACCTTAAACAACCCGGATACACTATCCCGAATAACAATGTAATTGTGCCCTACTTCCAGTACTTTACCTTCTTCTTTCTTTCCGTCAGCATAATAGATTTCATCCTGTGCGTAGGTAAAAAGAGACAATCCAAGAATTACAATGGTTATTGCAGATTTCATGAATACTGTTGTTTATATCAAAGGTAAATTCATTTTGAATACGGTCATCAAAATCACGAACGGAAATAATTGATTATTATTATTTCAGAATAGTTTTGCCTGCTATGAGCAATACAAATAAAATTCTAATGGTTTGCCTGGGCAATATCTGCCGTTCACCACTAGCAGAAGGCATTCTTAGGAGTAAATTGGATAAAACCCACTTAAATACCATTGTTGATTCTGCCGGAACGGCTAATTATCATGTTGGCCAAAGCCCGGATCCCCGAAGCACTGAAAGTGGTTTAAAACATGGGGTTGATATTCGTTCATTAAGAGGTCGTCAATTTGGGGTTTCGGATTTCGACCAATTTGATAAGATCTATGTAATGGATCGTAGCAATTATGGTAATGTGTTATCGTTGGCCCGTGACGAATCGGATGCTAACAAAGTAGATTTGTTGCTAAACCTGTCTAACCCAGGCTCCAATGATGAAGTACCTGATCCCTATTACGGAGGTGAACAAGGTTTCGAAAACGTCTACCAAATGATGAATGAAGCTTGTGATGTAATAATTCAAAACCTTCAGAATGACGAAGGGTAAGCTGTATCTTATTCCTTGTGGGTTGGGAGGTGAGAATGAAATGTCCATTCTTCCAGCCCAAACCATTGAAATAACTCACGATCTGGACGAGTTTATTGTAGAGAAAGAAAAAACAGCAAGGCATTTCCTAAAGCGAATCGAATACCCCAAACCCTTAAATGATTTAATTCTTCATCCATTGAACAAGAGAACCCGGGTTGAAGAACTTATAGGCTATTTAAAATCATGTTTGGCAGGTAAAAATGTAGGAATAATAAGTGAAGCAGGATGCCCAGCAATAGCAGACCCGGGCGCATCGATGGTTGAGCTCGCTCATGAGGCAGGAATTCAGGTGATTCCATTAACCGGCCCCTCCTCCATTCTAATGGCGCTAATGGCAAGTGGAATGAGCGGGCAGTCTTTTATATTTCATGGTTATATACCCAAGGATAAATCCGAGAGAATTAAGTTTATACGTCAAATGGAGCGGGATGCTAAGAATAAAAGGCAGAGTCAGATTTTTATGGAAACGCCATTCCGAAACCATCAGATTCTGGAAGAGGTATTAAGCACCTGCAACCCCAATACAAAGCTTTGTGTAGCCAGCAACATTAGTGTTTCAAATGAAAGAATAGCCACAAAAACAATTCAAGCCTGGAAAAAGACCAAAATTGACCTACACAAGAAGCCAAGTATATTTGTAATTGGATAAAATCCCATGTCAATAAGCGGTATGTGTAATTTGTCACAGGAAGCTAAATAATGGGACTCTAGCTTTGTCAAAACATTTGACTATGGCTCGTTTTCTAACTATAATTCTTTCGCTAACTATTGGAATAAGCGCATTTGGGCAAAAATCGGATTTTGCCTTATCAATAATTGAGAATACTCGAATTACAGGACTTCCCGAAGTACAATCCTTTGTATGGGGAAAAGATACACTTGGGCGCTGGTTGGTCATTGGTGGAAGAACCGATGGCTTGCATAAAAGAAGGCCCTTCGAATCCTTTCTGGCTAGTGGAAACAATACCGTTATTTCGGTTATCAACCCAACTAAAGGAACCGTTAAATCGGCTCAACTATCGGATTTGCCCACCGCAATATTTGAGCAACTCCAGAGTACCAATATGCAATTTGAACAAGTAGGAGATATCTTGTACATCGCTGGAGGATATGCCTATAGCTCAACAGCAAAGGACCACGTTACATTTGACCGAATAACAACAGTTGAAGTCAATGCAGTTATTGAAGCTATAAGCAATGGGCATCCAATTACTTCCTATTTTAAAACAACAAAAGATCAGCGCTTGCAGGTTACCGGAGGATATATGGACTACCTGGACGGGAAATTCTTTTTAGTAGGCGGTCAAAATTTCCAGGGAAGATATAATCCTATGGGACCTGGCCATGGGCCTGGGTTTACACAAACATATTCAGAGGAGATCAAACGATTTGAAATTGACCTTTCCACTGGCTCGTCTGTGATAAAGAACTATACAGCCCAAAAAGACACCCTGAACCTCCATAGAAGGGATTATAATATGGGAGCTCAAATCTTTCCCAACGGACGCAGAGGCTTTACCGCATTTAGTGGTGTTTTTCAACATAACGTTGATCTACCTTTTTTAAACTGCGTAGACATCGATAGCTCCAATTATAAAGTAAGAAACGATTTCAGCCAGTTGTTAAGTCAATACCATTCGGCTCACTTACCTGTATTTGATAGTTCGGAGAACGAAATGTCTACGGTTTTCTTCGGTGGAATAGCTCAATACTATATTGATGCAAATGGTGAGACCAAAGAGGATCAGGATGTACCTTTTGTAAAAACCATTAGTCGGGTAGTTAGGACATCAGATGACAACCTAATTGAGCTTGCCTATCCTTTTTTAATGCCAGACTACTTAGGTTCTGGCGCTGAATTCATTCCATCGAATGAAGAATATTTCGATGACATGGGCATTCTTCATCTTTCAAGGCTTCCAGGAGATAAAACGCTGGTAGGTTACATTTATGGAGGAATTAAAAGTGATGTCCCCAACGGCTTTTTTAGTAATTCAACACTGAGTAAGGCAAGTAGTAAAGTTTTCGAGGTTTATATTGATAAGACTTCTACTTCTGTTTCTGAACCGGTAAAACAAATTGGAAAACTAAGATTTAAAGTTAGCCCTAACCCTGCTAATTACGTTCTTACATTGACTCTACTCGATTTTAATGGCGAATCTACAAAAGCAAGGTTAATGAACAGTGATGGGGAAATAGTATGGAGGTATAACAGGTTTTCTGTTGGAAGTAAAGTTAAACTATCAACGGCAGCATTGCCGGAGGGGATTTACTTTCTACAGGTAGGCAACAAAAATGAGAACACCACGGAGAAAGTCGTTATCGCTCATTAAATAATAGAGGTTTATTTACCTACGAACACCTCGGCCTTACGCATTAATGGACTCAGGTATTGATCGTTTTCTACAAAAGGAACTTCGTTTCGAAAGTCAGCCAGATACTTTTCTACTCGAACCGAAGCCTTTAATGGACGCCTAAACTCAATAGCCTGCGCAGCGTTCATCAACTCAATTCCTAAAACACGTTGAAGGTTTTGTATGACTTTGTAGCACTTGGTTGCTGAATTTGCTCCCATACTAACGTGATCTTCCTGTCCATTGCTACTATCTATGGAATCGACTGAAGACGGCATACACAGCTGTTTGTTTTGACTAACAATGCTTGCAGCTGTATACTGAGGAATCATAAAACCAGAATTCAAACCAGGATTTGCTACCAGGTACGGCGGAAGATCGCGTTGACCGGAAATTAACTTGTAGATTCTTCGTTCGGATATAGAAGCC
>CEQS01073993.1_pt1 | contig 14691 bp, 8 predicted proteins | sample 530981 | NCBI WGS metagenome assembly CEQS01 (sample SAMEA2621176, study PRJEB7988) | marine metagenome | biome: marine biome (ENVO:00000447); feature: mesopelagic zone (ENVO:00000213); material: "saline water (ENVO:00002010), including plankton (ENVO:xxxxxxxx)" | depth 800 m
ATTGCACCCTGTGCAGGAGGCATTAAAAGCCAATAAGACCATAGATAAGATTTTAATTAGCCGGGACTTAAAAGGCGAGTCGGTTAGAATGATTCGTGGGCTTAGTAAGTCAAATCAGGTCCAGGTAAAACAAGTACCGGAGGAAAAGCTGAATCGAATTACCAGAAAAAACCATCAGGGAATTATCGCTTTTATTTCACCGGTCGATTTTCATTCCATTGAAGACTTATTACCTACCCTTTTCTCCAGCAATAAGGATCCGTTGTTACTAATCCTTGATGGGGTTACCGATGTAAGAAATTTCGGAAGCATGCTGCGAACAGCGGAATGTATGGGAGTTGATGCGGTAATTATGCCTGCCCGTAATTCGGTTGCGATAAACGCTGATGTGGTAAAAACTTCTACCGGAGCTATCTACAACATTCCCATTTGCAAGGAAATTCATTTTGGAAGTGTACTTCAATACATCAGCGAAAGTGGTTGTAAACTGATAGCCTGTAGCGAAAAAGCAAAAAAGGAATTAAAAGAAAGCGATTTAACGGGACCTATTGCCATTATTATGGGAGACGAAGGGTCGGGAATTGATGATAAAACATTAGGCCGGTGCAACGATCACATAAAAATTCCAATGTCTGGAAAAACGGGTTCGTTAAATGTGGCGGTTTCCACAGGAATGGTGTTGTATGAGGTCGTCAGGCAAAAAGGATAAAATATATTTGTCAAAACTTTAGAATATGGGAGCACGAGTTGGAATTATAATGGGGAGCAAAAGTGACCTACCCGTCATGCAACAAGCAGCAGATGTTTTAGACGAGCTGGGCGTTGATTTCGAAATGACCATTGTATCGGCGCATCGCACTCCTGAAAGAATGATGGACTATGCTCAATCGGCTGTTTCCAGGGGTATGAAGGTTATAATTGCCGGAGCCGGAGGCGCTGCCCATCTTCCCGGAATGACTGCATCGGCTACCCCACTTCCGGTAATTGGTGTACCTATAAAAAGTTCAAATTCCATAGATGGCTGGGACAGTGTACTATCCATTCTTCAAATGCCTAACGGAGTTCCTGTGGCTACGGTGGCTCTTAACGCTGCAAAAAATGCAGGTCTACTTGCGGCACAAATTCTGGGAACCAGCGACGCTGACCTACTCCGGAAAAATGCGGATTACAAGGAGTCGATGAAGAAGAAAGTGCTGGACACTGCTACTGAATTGGAAAATAATCAGCAATAATCCACTATCTTGTCGCACAATGCGCAAGTTCAGTTCCCTAATAAGCCTAACACTCTTACTTGTTGTAAATCACGTTTTTGCATCAAACAATAATTATCCGGTTGGAGCTCGAGCCGCTGCATTAGGCAACGCTTCGGTAACTTTTACCAGCGTTTATTCAGGTTTTCACAATCAGGCCGGGTTAGCGTATCTGGAAAACATTGAATTTGGTTTTTCTTACCGCAACAACTTCCTGCTAAAACAAACCGGATTGAAATCAGGTGTATTGGCCATACCTATTAAAAAGATAGGAGTAGTAGGCCTAAGCGTAAATTCATTCGGATACAATTCCTATGGAGAACACAAGTTTGGTTTAGCATTCGCCAAACAATTTGGCGATGTATTCTCATTTGGCTTGCAACTAGACTATCTTCAAACTCAATTTAACGATCCCTATGGAAGCAAAGGAGTCGTTTTGGGCGAGTTCGGAGTAATGGGAAAACTTACCAAAGAACTTACAATTGCAGCTCACATATTTAATCCTACCCGAACCTACATGGATAAGGAAACCTCGGACCGGGTTCCAACCATAATTAAAGCAGGTTTGGGGTATGAATTCTCCGAAAAACTACTCACTTCCATTGAACTGGAAAAAGATTTGGATTTACCTAAACCCAATTTTAAGGCGGGAATTGAATACAAACCCTACAAAGCTATTGCGCTTCGTGTAGGTGCCAATTCGTACCCTGTAAAAGCCAGTTTTGGAGTTGGTGTCTACCTCAATAAGCTTGCATTAGACGTCGCTTCCGAATACCATCAAACTCTTGGTTTTATTCCTCAATTTTCGTTGCGATACAGCATAATCAGGAAAAAGAATAATGCAGATGACACTGCGAATTAGCCTTATCGGTTTTGCTTGCCTTTTTTCCATTGGCTTAAGTGCTCAAAGGGAGCGCGAACAGCAAGCCCTTGATCTAATTGAAAAACGAATTGAGTACCTCATGCAGTCGTTTGAGGAATCTGACCTTGATTTCACTACACTTTTTGATGACCTTTATTTTCTGTACGAAAATCCGTTAAACCTGAATGCTGCCACCCGGGAAGAACTGGAAAACACCTACTTGCTTAACGACTACCAAACTACCCAGCTTTTGCTTTATCGGGATAAATACGGATTAATTCAAACTCAATATGAATTGATTCATATTCCCGGATTTGATAAAACAACCATTGATCTGCTGTTGCCCTTTGTAAAAGTAGGACCGGTGGAGAAGAAAAGTAAATTCCCTATTAAAAGTGCATTCAAGTATGGTCGAAGTGAATTGATCTTACGGCATACGCGCATTTTTCCTGAATCAGTTGGTTATGCTTCGGTTTCAGATTCTGTTTTGGCTGAAAATCCCAATGCACGATATTTAGGTAGTCCCGATCGTTTGTACGTGCGTTATCGATTCACATACGGAAAGAAACTAAGTATTGGAATAACTGGTGAAAAGGACCCGGGAGAAGAGTTTTTTAGAGGTAGCCAGAAAAATGGGTTCGACTTCTATTCCGGCCATATTTTTTTACGCGATCTCGGGCCCATTAAGCAACTTGCCCTCGGAGATTATCATTTGCAAGTGGGACAGGGACTGACCTTTTGGTCGGGTTTTGGTTTTCGAAAATCCCCTTCACAGACCGTGGCAACCAAACGTTTTGCGCAAGTACTGCGCCCCTACACCAGTACCGATGAAAACAACTTTATGCGAGGTGCTGCAGCTACCCTAAACTATCAATTTGTAGACCTTACCCTCTTCTACTCCAACAAGGGAATCGATGGTAACCTACAGTATATACCCGACACCACGGACCGGGAACAGATAGGAAGTTTTAGCTCCATTCAATCCACCGGATTACACCGTACTCCTTCAGAATTGGAAGACAAAAATGCCATTAAGGAAGTTATATATGGTGCCGCACTTGATTTTAACCTGAAAGATGGTAAAATAGGACTTCTTGCTGTGCAATCCAGTTTTGACCCGGAACTGGATAGAAACTTACAGCATTACCAGCGATTCGAATTTGAAGGCAAGGAAAATTTTAATGCGGGGTTGAACTACCAATTCAACCTCAATAAATTCAACTTCTTTGGAGAGGGAGCTATTAGTAAAAACACCAACTATCCGTTAATATATGGAGACTCCAGCTTTACCCCCTACTCCAACCAATTTCCGGAAGGTTACCAGCCCAATAACGTACTCAAAAACACGGAAGGCGTGGCCATGCTTAATGGTGTAATCATGAACCTCGACCCCCGGTTTAAGGCGACCATACTCCACCGGTATTACGGCCCGGATTATCAATCGCTTTATGCAGATGCCTTTGGAGAACGAAGCGGAGTAAAAAATGAATCGGGATTTTATTTTGGTGCCGAATTCCTGCCTATAAAGTTCGTAAGCGTATCGGCTTTTTACGACATGTATAAGTTTCCCTGGTTGAGCAATGGTATTGATAAGCCCGGAAAAGGAAATGAGTTTTCGGGACAGATCATTATTAACCCCATGCGGAAATTGGAATTCTTATTTCTGTATAGAAACGAATCGAAGGATAAAAACTACAATCCGTTGAATGAGGCCATAAACCCTGTTGAAGTGGAACGTAGACAACGGTATCGTTTTCAAATAACCGCTAAAGTGAATCGCTTTGTTACCATGAGAACGCGATTCGAAACCAGTAAATACCACCTGGCAAACAATGCCAATGACCTGGGATACCTCCTATATCAGGATTTGTATATCGATGGGTTTAGTTCCAAATTAGCATTGAAATTTCGTTATGCGCTCTTTGATACTAAAGATTACAATACCAGAATCTACGCTTATGAAAATGACCTCAGGTATCAGTTTTATGTTCCTGCCTACTACTTAAAAGGGTCAAGAGTGTATATGGTGGTTCGTTGGAAGTTGGCCAAATTCACAACCTTTAATTTTAAAATTTCTCAAACCTTCCTCGCTAATGAAGATCATTTTGGAAGTGGCAAAGACCTGATTAACAGCGACACCCGAACTGAAATTAAGAGTCAGTTGATTTTTAAATTCTGATATACCGATAAACGCCTACCTCCTGGCATCTTTAATATCGCTATTCAGCGTTTTATGAAGTATCCCCATCTCATTGTAGGATAAATCACCCCCGGTCCATTGACGAATAACCTGCCCATCTTGTACATAAAAAACCGTTGGAAAGGTTCCGTTGGTAATTTTATGGATCGCCTGATTATTAAACAATACATAGTCAAAGCTTGCATTCGACTCCTTAAAAAAACCGGCAACCTCGCGATGGCTCCCAATAAAAAAGACTTTAACGGGAGGAATTTTATACTTCCTGGATACAATTCCCAATTTTTGAGCTGCTACTTTACAATGAGAACAACCGGTGCTGAAAAAGGCCAGTAAATACTCCCCTTCTGCTAAAGAAACATCCACACTATCCTGGTAGGATTGAGCCAAATGATGCTCTGGAAAAGCGAATGGATATTCGTTGCTATCGGGGTTTCTTCTTTCAAATTCAACCACGTTAAGCACAAATGGAACTACCAGAGTAATAATCGCAACAACAGGATGAATCCAGTTATACTTCTTTTCAAAATGGGGTTTTGTTTTTAAAGCAGCTGCTATCAGCACCATAAGAACCGCGTTCTTCATTAGGGACTCTGCCGGGCTCATGGAAATAACGGTCCCAAAACAACCGCAATTGACATCGTTTCCCCGAAAGGCCCACAACAGTAACAGGTAAAATGAAAAGAAGCCAGTAACAATGAGCGTTGCATTGAGGTATTGCCTTAAATACGTGGTATTGATAAGAATGCTAAATCCTAAGAACAACTCTGCCCCAACCAACATTCGGGCAAGAATGGGTGAAAATGACCAACCCGATATACCCATATCGATGAGGGTAAGCTCGAAGGGCTCAATGGGATATAATTTAGTTATGCCCGAGAAGAAAAAAGTAGCGGCAATTAGTAGTCTTAAGATGTAGTTGACGATGTTCATCCATACAAAGAAAGAGCAAAGCGAGCTAACCTCAATGGGTATTAACCATTCATTATAAACGAAGATCGAGTTAATGTGTACAACATCATTTTGTCCAAATACTAAGATTCCAATGTGCTAACTTTGAAACCTAAGACGAACTTCGATATCTTATATGAAACATTGCCTTACGCTTATCCTTTCAAGCTTGCTAATACTTGGCTTAAAAGCTCAAAATTCTGAAGACTTTTTTAAGGCCATTCCACCAATTGATGACAAAACCCCTGAATGGGCAAAACTTATGTATTCAGCTAATCCAAATGTTCCGCAGGTAGAAGGTTTGTATAGAGATTACTATAAAAAAAATGCTTTTATAAAAAACCTACATACCCAAAACCACAAATACTGGATTCAGCGAGTAGAGCCTCTCTTAAACGAACAAGGTTATATTGTTCAACCTACGCAAGCTGAACAAGATGCCAGATTCAAGCAACTTAAAGCAAATTATTCGGCTGCTCCGGCAAGTATACCAGGGTCGAACCAGGGCTGGGTTTCAATGGGGCCATTTGAGACCTTTAAGCGCAATACTACCAAACCGGTTTCCTGGCACAAAAATGTCTATTCCATAGATCAATCGCTCTCTGATACTAACCTGCTTATCTGCGGTACCGAAGCTGGCGGAGTTTATAAAACCACAAACAAAGGTGCTAGTTGGTCATTGATTTCCAAGGGAGAAGTTTTTTCGGGAGGAAACTCAGCGGTAAAAATTCACCCAACTAACCCCAATCGTTTTTTACTTGCCTCTAACGAAAGAATTTATCAATCGAATGATGGTGGGAAAACCTGGGCGAACAGACACTTTACTGCAGGAACCGGAAATGAATTTCAATACTCTCCTTCAGATACCAACCTGATCTTTCACACCAGTACATCGGGTTTGTTTAAGTCGACCAATGGGGGAACAACCTGGACCCAGGTCTATACTGATAAATGCTGGGATATTGACTTTCATCCAACCGATTCGTCCATTGCCTATTTGCTGAAGTCGAACTTTACCGCTAAAAAAACAGAATTCTACCGCAGCGTTAATGGAGGTACAACCTGGTCGCTTATGACCAATGGCTGGTACAGCCCTGCCATTATAGCCCAAGCTTATGAGAGTGGAGGAAAAATAGCGGTTACACCATCGGCTCCTGACCTGGTTTATGTGTGCTTAATTGGTGCATCCAAACAATATGACGATGGTTGGATTGGAATTTATAAAAGTTCGAATAAGGGGGTTAACTGGAGCAATCCTTCGGGACAAGATGGCGGTCCCTACTCTACCATTAATGATACACTCGAATGGAATGTTGCAGCATACACCGGAGGATATCACCAGGGGTTTTTCAATTTCGACCTGGAAGTCTCACCCTACGATTCCAATAAGATTTGGGTAGCTACCATCCGGCTTTCTGAATCGAAGGATGGTGGTAAAACCTTTAAGTCGATTGGGGCCGATAAATCAACCCGGTTAAAAGATTTCCATGCCGATGTGCAGGATATTGAAGTGCATGGAGATCATATTTGGGTAGCCACCGATGGAGGAGTAAATTATTCGAGGGATACATTGAATACGCACGTTGCACTTAACAAAGGGATTCAGGCAGGACATTTTTGGGGGTTCAATACCGGTTGGAATGATGACAGCTATACCGGAGGAAAATACCACGATGGTACCAGTGGCTGGTATGAAGGATATGGCCTGGGTAATGCCTATAACATTGGTGGTGTGGAAGAAGCTTCTGGTTATGTACATCCCATTGAAAGTCGTAAAATGATTTTCAGAACGCATTACTCCAGTTCCAATTCTCAAGTGCGAACCATTCCTAAAACTTTTGGAGGTCAGGTCAATGTTAGTCCTGTATTTCCTATTCGACCCAATGAACATTATCGGGTAGCAGAGCGGAGTGGGTTCTACTTTGATCCACGCTATGCCAATCACATCTATGTTGCACTTAACAACGTGGTTTTTAAAACAACTAATGGAGGGCAACAATTCGATACGTTGTATTCGTTTCCGGGCGCTAACGGCCTTGTGTACGAAATGGAGATCTCCAGAAGCAATCCCGATGTATTGTACGCAGTATACAATCCGAAAGGAGGGTATTGGGATCCTTGCGAAATTTGGAAATCAACAAACGAAGGAAAGTCCTGGACCAAAACAGCCAGTCCTACTGGAAATAATAGAAGGTTTAGAATATCCATTCAGCCAGACAGTGCCAATAAAATATGGATATGCGTACCCCGGGGAAGCAATGGGCAGAAGGTTTTTTATTCTGGAAACGGCGGAACTACCTGGACCAATAAAACGACCACCGTATTAAACAACGAAGACTTGACTGACATATATTATCAAAGTGGAAAAAATGATATGGTATACGTCACCTCTCAGAATGGTGTTTTTCATTGGGATAAGAGTACCAGCAACTGGGTGAAGTATTCCACCGGACTTCCCTTAATTGCAAAAACCTTACAAATTAATCCGTTCTACAAGGAAGGGGAATTGAGGCTGGCCTCAACCGGAAGAGGAATTTGGGCCCGCAAAATGAAAGATACCGCTTTTGCTCCGGTCGCTCAACCCATTACCTATTCAGATTCTGTTTTCTGTTCCAGAGATACAGTATTGTTCGACTGCTATTCCATACTCAAGCATCAAGGTGCTTCGTGGAACTGGACCTTCTCTCCAGCTCCTAACTACATTAGCGATAGTACGGCACGAAATCCCATGGTTGTATTCGGCAATGCCGGCAGCTATGATGTAACCCTGGCGATAAAAGATGGAAACAACCGAAAAAGCAGTAAGACCATTAAAAACATGGTAACTGTTTCTGATCATTGCCAACCGGATAGCATTCCAGGATATGCACTTGATTGCAAAACCAAATCGGGCTATGCCAGCACTCCTGACTTAAATCTAAATCAAGTTGATAGTTTTACCATTTCTGCCTGGATTATGCCACGAACCTTACAAAATAACTGGGCTGCCGTTGTTATGAATGATGGTGATGCTGCCGGCCTCAACTTTTATCACAGCAGCCGAAAACCAAACTTACAATTGGGTTATCATTGGAAAGGGGGACAATGGTGGTGGTCGAGTGGATTAACGGTAGATACCCTCAAGTGGTCTCATGTTGCACTGGTGGCCACACCAGGTGGAATTACCATTTACGTAAACGGAGAATCGTCGCACCACGCTAAATCCCTATCAAAGCTCGACATTACTTCTATCAAAATAGGAAGTTACAAAGCCTGGGGAAGTAGAAACTTTGATGGCCTAATCGACGAAGTATGCCTTTGGGACCGTGCTCTTTCTAAGGAGGAAATTCGTGAAATCAGGCACCTTACCAGAACTGGTGTACAGGCCAATACCAATGGCTTACAAGCTTACTATCAATTCAATTTAGTAGATCAATCTGTTGTCATGGATAAAGTGGGAAGCAAACACGCAAGCCTGACCGGAGCAGCAACCAAAGTACTTTCTACGGCACCCGTTGGAGGAGGCAGAAGTGATCGATTAACCATCGGTACCAGCACTAATTACCACTTACCCAACACAGGCTCAGAAGTTCAATTTGGACCTACCACTCCAGGAAAAGAAATCGTACTTACCAGAATTAACGTGGCCCCGGACAGTCTTCCAAATGCAAATCCTCATTCCAACGCCTATTGGATTTTGAACAACTATGGAACTAAAAATTTTAGCCCGGTTGTTTCATTAAAGCTCAAGCCTCATTCCGGCACACCTTTTAAAGACCCAAATAATGCAAGGCTCTATTTACGGAACGAAAACGAACACCTAAACACCTGGACGAATTCCTGCGGGTCAAGTGGTTATGGGGGAGCAAAATTTAATTTTCCAGGTTCGTGTTCCATCCGAAACGCACAGCAGTTTTTCATTCAATCCCTAGACACCACTGCCATTGTGGGACAATACGTTCGATCCCAGGTAAGTCTGAGTGCCTGCAAAAAAGACAGCATTTATCTCGAAGGGCAATACCGTTTCGTTTCAGGAACCTATCGAGATACTTTTTCCCTCTCAAGAACAAAGGATAGTTTAGTAACCACGATATTAACCATTAAAAAAGATACCCGGGTTACCGATGTCCGCGCAAGTTGTGATTCCCTTGAATGGATAGATGGTAAGGTCTATTATTCCAGTAATAATTCGGCCCAATACATTCTTACCAATTCGGTCGGCTGTGATTCAGTAATTGCCTTAGACCTCATCATCGGTAGGGATGAAATTACCGATACGGTTAACTCCTGTACTTCCTACACCTGGATAAATGGCGTTACCTATACAAAGAGCAATGACACAGCTAAACATTACTTCACCAACCAGATAGGTTGCGATTCCATTATTAAACTGGATTTACGCATTAATTCGGATTTCCTGGTAGATTCGGTTACCGCCTGTTCTTCCCATACCTGGATCAACGGAGTTATCTATGTTCAAAATAACGATACAGCTCAGGTTAGTTTTACTAATTCGAAGGGTTGTGATTCGACCATAACCCTGGCCCTTACCATAAACAACGTGGATAATTCGGTTACCCAAAATGACCTGGAATTAACGTCAAATCAATCGGCAGCCAGGTACCAGTGGCTGGATTGTGAAAACAATTATGCGGAGTTGAACGGAGATACAAATCAGGTATATACGGCAACCCAAAACGGGCGTTATGCGGTTAAAGTTGAATACAACGGTTGTTTGGATACTTCCGTCTGCATGGACGTACAAACAGTAGGAATAAGTACAACTTTAAATTCAAATGGAATGGTTTTGTACCCTAACCCAACCAATGGTAAAATAACCTTGAAGCTTGGATCGATTCATTCAAAAGTTGAATTGAAACAGTGGGATGCCGCCGGTAAATTAGTTGCTTCAAAAGTGTTTGAGCAAAGTGACATTGTTGAATTTGAAATGGTTGGTTCTTCAGGGAATTACATATTGGAGGTCATTACCAACAACAGGGATAAGACTCGGTTTAACGTGGTAAAGAATTAAGCCGTTGATTGAGTTTGTTTCGCTGCATATACCCATTAAAAGTCAGTTGCATTAGATCTTAAAAATGAAGTATCTCTTATTGGCCTTTACATTCCTGTCCGTTTTCTTGTGTACTTCGACGGTCTACAAGAGTGAAGGGTTTAAAGTTGAATATAAAGGAGCATTAAAAAATATCATGCACAAGGGGGATCTATCTGCGAAGGTCAACTTGCAAGATCTTGAAACCCTTGAACATTTGTACGCCCTTGGAGCGGTAGAGAACCTTAAAGGAGAAATTTTAATTCTGGATGGAAAACCATTTATTTCATCGGTGCAAGACCAAGAACTGGCAACAAGTAATTCATTTACCTATAAAGCGACTTTAATTGTTTATACAAGCATAGAAAAATGGAAGTCATTTGAAATTCCGGATTCTATTTCAACCTATAAAGATTTGGAAGACTATGTTTACAAGATGGCTAAGGACAATAAAATTGACGTAGAAGAACCATTTCCATTCCTACTAAGTGGGGTAGCCAGGTCAATCGACTGGCATGTAATCGATTGGAAGCTGGGAGATAATGAACATACGCACGAGAAACACATTAATTCCGGGATGCACGGAACATTGGAAAATCAAAACGTTGAAATTCTTGGATTCTATTCCAACAGTCACCATACCATATTCACACACCACAGTACCAATATGCACCTTCATGTTAAAACCAGTGACGAAAAAATTGCAGGACACCTGGATGGATTTACTTTGGGACCGCAAATGATATTGCAACTACCGGAGATAAATAAACAAGGCACTAAAAAATCAGAATGACCTTAAGCAAAAGGATTTTATTGGCATTTGAAGAGTTTGTTTTTAGGCTAATCACAAAAACAAAGGGTAATCTTTATTGCCGTTTGTTCAACTTCTTTAGCCGCTTGCACGGACACAATGCTTCCATAATTCACGATAAAGGAATCTACTTTGTCAAGGAAAAGAATTGGAGGTTTATTCATCGCAGGCAAGGCCTAATGGCTTATCATAAGGGACTAAAGGAACGCGCTGCCATTCTAAAAAAAGTATACCTGGTAGATACTATTTCGTTTGCCGACGGTGATGTAATTCTCGATTGTGGGGCCAACAATGGAGATTTTAGATTGTGCTTTGGTGATAATATCCAATACTATGGAATTGAACCTTCACCGGTGGTGTTTTCCAACCTCAAACACAATGTTCGAAATGGGGAGGTATTGAATAAGGGATTGTGGTTTGAGAATTCAAGCCTTGATTTTTATCTTAGTGATGCTTATGGAGATAGTTCCATTATTGAACCTCCTACTTACACCGAAAAAGTATCGATTGAAACCATAACCCTGGATGCCTTAATAGAGGAAATAGGAAAACCAATTAAGTTACTTAAACTGGAGGCGGAAGGTGCAGAACCGGAGATATTGAAGGGATTAAAAAAACATTTACGTTCGGTTGAATACGTCAGTATTGATGTTGGTTTTGAACGAGGATTAAAGCAAGAGTCAACCCTGGTTCCTTGTGCCAATTATTTATTGAAGCATGGGTTTGAGTTGGTGGATTTTAGAACAGAACGATTGGTTGTTCTCTATAGGAACAAGCAAGAAAAAACCTAACAAGTACGAGGCAAAACCAAATGAAAATTTCAATTCTTATACTTTTATTTCTAATCACACTTCAGGCCTATTCCCAATTTCAACCCGAAAAGTATCCAAGCCGGGTTAAAGAGATACTAAGTTCTTCCAAGCCCAGAGAAAACAAGGTTTGGGTCGAGCGAAACTCAAACGGAGATACCATAGTCCTGGCCAATTTAAAAAACGGAATGTTGCACGGTGAATTCATGCTGGTGTATTTCGATAGTATTCATTCAACTTATAACGAAACTGGTCGATTAGAAGGATATTCAAAGTGGGTTCCTGACACGTTTAAAGAAATTGGAGCTTTTAAAAACAACCTGCTCCATGGAAAACACCAAATACTGTTTTCCAACAGATCACCCTATTTGGTTGATAATTACTCTAATGGGATAAGAACAGATAACCTTTATGAATACTTTGAGAATGGACAGTTGGCATTGCAAGAAACTTATGAAAAGGGTAAAAGACATGGAAACTGGACCCAGTATTACAAAAACGGACTCGAAAGAGAAAAGCGAAAATATCGTGATGGAGTTCTGGAACATTCGGTAATTATGAAATGGTATTATAATGGAAATATGATCTACGAAAATTCCTTTATTCATATCAGCGATCAAAAAAAACCTCATGGAACCTGGCGTCAATACTACGAAAACGGCAAAATAAAATCAGTTGGAGTTTACGAAAAAGGTGAGCCCGATGGAGAATGGCTTGGGTATCATGAAAACGGGAAGCTTAAGTACAAAATGATTTACAAAAACCAGGTAATGATCGAATATTTGCAGTACAATAAGGATGGGTCAATCCAAAAATAGATTCCCACCCAAACTGGCACAAATCCAAAATCTTCGATAGACAACTTGATTTATACAACTTTAACAGCCACCAGATGACGTTTTTTCGATAACACTTTACCATTCAATCATTCGATATTAACTTTAACATTTCTTGTACAATAGAAATAAAAATACAAGGTTAATGAATGCTTTATGGCACGATTTATCATCCTGTTTGGAATACTTGCGTTTATCTTTACGCTTGACACTTTTGGTCAGAAAGCTACGGTTAAAGGAAAGGTTGAATCCTTTAGTGAAAAATCGACTTTGCCTTATGCAACTATTTTAATTGAGGGTTCTAACAGAGGAGCATACTCCAATGAAAAGGGAGAGTTTGCCTTTGATATTGACCTATCCAAATTTCAGGATTCCATAACGGTAATAGCTTCTTTTTCAGGCTATGAACCCGTCAAATGGAAGGTAAGTACGAGTTCCCCTCTTCCCTATTTTAATTTCATATTAAAACCAAAAGCTTTTCAGGAAGTTCAAATTATCGCACAAAAGAACAAGGACTCTTTGGATGTACATCGAACTCAAATGAGTACCGTCAGGCTCGAAATGAAAGACATTAGATACCTCCCTGCCATTGGTGGAGAAGTTGATATTATAAAAGCCGTACAACTCCTTCCCGGTATTTCAGGTGGCGTGGAAGGAACCGTGGGAATGTTTGTAAGAGGTGGTAATGCCGATCAAAATTTGGTTCTAATGGACCAGGCTCCCATTTACGAGTTCGGTCATTTATTTGGCTTTTACAGCGTATTTAATATTGATGCCGTCGACGAAATTGAAATGATCAAAGGTGGTTTCCCTGCGAAATATGGAGGCCGGTTATCTTCCATTCTCGACATTAAAATGAGAAGCGCTGATGACAATAAGGTTCATGCGCGTGGTGGAATTGGCCTGCTATCCAGTAGACTCACAATCGATGCACCCATTGTAAAAGACAAAGTGTTTTTAACGGTTTCAGGACGAAGAACCTATATTGACCAGGTTGCAAAAATTGCTAACATTCAAATTCCATACTATTTCTATGACTTGAATGCCAAAATAAAAGCGAAGGTAGGAAGAAAGGACAACTTGTATTATACAACCTATTACGGTAGAGATATAATGAGGCAACCGGCAACCCGAGGAGGACCAGGCGGAAATTTTGGCTTTGATAAAACCAATTGGGTAAATAGCCTTCGCTGGCAGCACCTGTTCAACACAAAGTCGTCACTAAACACCTACGTCTACAATACCAATTTCGATTACAACGTAAGTGGTAGCTTTGAATCTGACGGACTCAAAGTAAATTCTTCTATTAAGGACTATGGTCTAAAAACGGAATATAAATACTTCCTGAATCGGAATACCTTTTGGAATTCAGGTGTTGAAATTATTCATCATGAATTTAAACCAAACGTTATCAATTCTAAGGGGCAGGTAACGGATTTTGTAAAAAGTGGGAGCGGTGAAGCACTCGCCTTTCAGGAGGCGGCACTTTATGGAGGAATGGAATATCAACTGTTTAACTCACTTTTGACGGTAAAGCCAGGACTTAGAATTTCCAGCGCCTTTGTTAAAAATAAAACCTACTGGGGGCTTGAACCTCGACTGAGTGCCAAATACACCTTATCTACTGAATCAAGCGTAAAGTTGAGCTATTCGCGAATGAATCAGTATTTGCACCGGGTTTCAAGCTCTGCTATTGCCTTACCTACGGACATGTGGTATCCGGTTACTAACCGCGTTGTACCTCAGAAATCCGATCAAATTGCTTTGGGTTACGAACAATATGCCCCGGGCTTAAAGACCACCTTTACGCTGGAAGGTTACTACAAATGGATGGACAACGTGATCGAATACCGCGAAGGAGCCAATCTGTTTCTCAACAATGAATTTGAAAATGAGCTTGTTCAAGGTAAAGGAAACTCCTATGGGTTGGAGTTTTTGGCGAAACG
>CEQS01009592.1_pt1 | contig 14588 bp, 18 predicted proteins | sample 530981 | NCBI WGS metagenome assembly CEQS01 (sample SAMEA2621176, study PRJEB7988) | marine metagenome | biome: marine biome (ENVO:00000447); feature: mesopelagic zone (ENVO:00000213); material: "saline water (ENVO:00002010), including plankton (ENVO:xxxxxxxx)" | depth 800 m
TGGTGGTTTTTGATAAAAAACAAGGTAAGGATGCACTTAAAAAGTTAGCACATTCTTTTAAAGGGCAGCAGTTTGATGTGCTACTTAATATGCAAGTCGCATTAAGAGCTGGCTTTGTTGCACGTTGTATTCCGGCTAAAGTAAAAATAGGCTTTGATTGGGCACGTTCAAAAGAATTACATAGCTTGTTTATAAATAAACGAATAGCCCCACAAAAAGAAGCGCATGTGCTAGAGGGATTTAAAGGCTTTGCGGGTGCCATTGGAGTTAAAGACTATTCACCTACCTGGGATATGCCTTATACCTTAGCGGATGAGAACAAAGCAGATGAGCTATTAGGGCCTGCATATTTGGCAAATAAGTTATTGGTAATATCTCCTGCGGCCAGTAAAGCACAGCGAAACTGGTTGCCTGAGCGCTATGCTGCCCTTGCTGATTACGCGCATGAGCAAGGTTTTAACGTGGTACTAACGGGCGGCCCAACTGAGCTTGAGATTAATTTAGCTAATCAAATTATAAAACACAGTCACTGCACTATTTTAAACTTAGTCGGTAAAACAAAACTTAAAGAACTGTTATGTGTGGTTAAGCGCGCTGATTTAGTATTAGCCCCCGATACCGGCCCTGCGCATATGGCGGTAACGGTAGGTACGCCGGTTATTGGTTTATATGCGCATTCTAATCCTGCACGTACAGGCCCTTATTTATATCAAGACTACGTAGTTGAGGTGTATCATCAAAACCTGCTAAAGCAAACGGGTAAAACAGCTCAACAATTGCCTTGGGGTACGCGCGTTAAGGGAGATGACCTTATGAGCCAAATAAGCGTAGAAAGTGTTAAAACTATGTTTGATCATGTGGTACAAAAAGAGTCTATAAAATGAGTGTAACAGAAAAAAACAAAGCGCTTTTTTTAGACCGAGATGGCGTGGTAAATATTGATCATGGCTATGTGTATCAAAGTGAAAAATTTGAATTTATAGACGGTGTGTTTAGTACCTGTAAAGCATTTTATGATGTAGGTTATAAAATTATCATAGTGACTAATCAATCAGGAATAGGGCGAGGTTACTACACTGAAGATGACTTTTTAGCTTTAACTCAGTGGATGAAAACACAATTTAGTAAGCACAATATTAAAATTACAGATGTGTATTTTTGCCCGCACCATCCCAAAAAAGCGATGGCGCAATATTTAAAACAGTGCCAGTGCAGAAAGCCAGCTCCAGGTATGTTGTTACAAGCTATGCAAGAGCATAATATTGACCCTTCGAGCAGTGTTATGGTGGGTGATAAGCTTAGCGATATTCAAGCGGCACAAAAAGCGGCTATTAGCACGCGAGTGCTAGTTCGCTCTGGCCAACAATTTGACGAAAACGCTAAACAATACGCCGATTTAGTGATTGACTCTATTAACGATTTACCAGCACACTACTTGGTATAAAGTGCGTTTATATTATCGCAACTAAAGTGTTAAGTATTGCTACCATTACCTGTATTAGCGACGAGCTGCAAACAGTGCATTTTACTTGTTAAACTTTTACAATACACCCCAACATAAACAGTGGCTTTAATGTTGTTGTTTACCCGTTCATTTAATTGGAGACTACAGATGAGAGCATCTGCTTTTTTTAGCCAACTACAAGAGCAAATTGAAGACGTTAAAGCGCAAGGTTTGTATAAAAGTGAGCGTATTATTACCTCGCAGCAACAAGCTCAAATAGAAGTTGCATCTGGCGATAAAGTTATTAATTTTTGTGCTAACAATTACTTAGGCTTAGCAAATAGCCCTGAGCTAATTAAAGCAGCGCAAGGTGGTTTAGATGACCATGGCTTTGGTGTTGCTTCAGTGCGTTTTATTTGTGGCACGCAAGATATTCATAAAACACTAGAGCAAAAAATTAGCGCGTTTTTAGAAACCGAAGATACAATTTTATACTCGTCTTGTTTTGATGCTAACACGGGCCTATTTGAAACTATTTTAGGCGCTGAAGATGCTATTATTTCTGATTCTCTAAATCACGCATCAATTATTGATGGCGTACGCTTATGTAAAGCTAAGCGTTTTCGTTATGCTAATAACGATATGGAGGATCTTGAAAAGCAACTTATTGCAGCTGATGAAGCGGGCGCTAAAACAAAATTAATTGCCACCGATGGCGTGTTTTCTATGGATGGCGTAATTTGTAACCTTGAAGCTGTGTGTGACCTTGCTGATAAGTATGATGCATTAGTGATGGTTGATGACTCACATGCGGTAGGCTTTGTTGGCGAAAACGGTAAAGGCACGCCTGAGTACTGTAATGTGCTTGACCGTGTAGACATTATTACCGGTACGCTAGGTAAAGCGCTGGGCGGTGCATCAGGCGGTTATACATCAGGTAAAAAAGAAATTGTTGAATGGCTACGTCAGCGTTCGCGCCCTTACTTATTCTCAAATTCATTAGCGCCTTCAATTGTAACTGCGTCAATTAAAGTACTCGAAATGCTTGAAAATGGTGGCGAGTTACGCGCTAAACTTTGGTCAAATGCTAAATATTTCCGTGAGCAAATGGAAGCCGCTGGCTTTACGTGTGCGGGTAAAGAGCATGCCATTATTCCTGTAATGCTTGGCGATGCTAAAGTTGCTTCATTAATGGCAGACAAACTACTCGCTGAAGGCATTTATGTAACCGGCTTTTCGTTCCCTGTTGTGCCAAAAGGCCAAGCGCGTATTCGTACACAAATTTCTGCTGCGCACAGTATTGAACAACTAGACACCGCAATTGCTGCCTTTACCCGTATTGGTAAAGAAATGGGCGTTATTTAATTTTTTATAAACCGAAGTATTGCTTCGGTTTTTTAGTTGAGTGTTAACTATGAAAGCTTTATCAAAATTAAAAGCCGAAACCGGCATCTGGATGACCGACGTACCCAAGCCTGAAGTAGGGCATAACGATCTACTCATTAAAATTCGTAAAACCGCGATTTGTGGCACCGACGTTCATATTTATAAATGGGATGAGTGGTCACAAAAAACCATTCCGACCCCTATGGTTGTAGGCCATGAGTACGTGGGTGAAGTGGTTGATATGGGCCAAGAAGTACGTGGCTTTGCAGTTGGTGACCGCGTATCTGGCGAGGGACATATTACGTGTGGGCATTGTCGTAACTGTCGTGCTGGTCGTGTGCATTTGTGCCGAAATACAACCGGTGTGGGCGTTAACCGCGAAGGCGCATTTGCTGAATATTTAGTTATTCCGGCCTTTAATGCGTTTAAAATTCCTGACAATATTTCTGACGAGCTTGCGTCTATTTTTGACCCGTTTGGTAATGCTGTGCACACCGCTTTATCGTTTGATTTAGTGGGCGAAGATGTGCTTATTACAGGGGCTGGGCCAATTGGTATTATGGCGGCGGCCGTTGCTAAGCATGTGGGTGCTCGCCATGTTGTGATTACCGATGTTAACGAATACCGTTTAGAGCTTGCACGTAAAATGGGCGCTACACGTGCCGTAAACGTTGCGAATGATAAGCTTGAAGATGTAATGAATGAGCTAGGTATGACTGAAGGTTTTGATATTGGCCTTGAAATGTCAGGTGTGCCAAGCGCCTTTAATTCTATGTTAAATAACATGAACCATGGTGGCAAAATTGCCATGCTGGGTATTCCGCCATCAGATATGGCCGTAGATTGGAATAAAGTTATATTTAAAGGCTTAGTGATCAAAGGTATATATGGTCGCGAGATGTTCGAAACGTGGTACAAAATGGCAAGCTTGATTCAATCAGGCCTTAATTTAGACCCTATTATTACGCATCAATATTCGGTAGATGACTTCCAAGCTGGCTTTGATATGATGATTTCAGGTCAATCTGGTAAAGTAATTTTAAACTGGGAATAGTTTAAAGTTTGCATACAGAGGCGGCTTAAGCCGCCTTTTTATTATATTTTTAAAAGAGATTTCAATGGCATTTAAACATATATCTATAGCACAAACGCACGAACTGCTTGATAAAGAAGATGTAGTGATTGCAGATATACGCGATCCTAACTCGTACCAAGCAGGGCATATTCCTGGCTCTGAAGCGCTTTCAAATGCCAATATAGCTCAGTTTATGATGGAAAAAGAGTTCGATCAGCCCATTATTATTGTTTGCTACCACGGCATGAGCTCACAAGGGGCGGCTAGTTATTTAGTAGAGCAGGGCTTTGAAGATGTATATAGCATGGATGGTGGCTTTACGGCTTGGGAAGCGGCTTACAGCGAGAAAGTGGAACGATGATTGAGCTAGGTAGTTTAAATAATCCTCGTGCCGCACAGGGCTTTATAGATTATTTAAAAAGCCAAGGCTTTGAAGGGCAACTGCGCAGTGCTGATGGCAGTAATGTTATTATTTGTGTTGCGGGCGAGCACTTTCATCAAGTGCAACCTTTGTGGGCTGAATTCGTACAAAACCCCAATCATGAGCGTTATCAACAAGCCTCTTGGGATGTGGGCAGTACACAATCTGGCTTAACGTATCAAGGACAGTCGCTTAATTTAGTGGCGCGCTTTAAAGCACTAAGCTGGCTAAATAAAACCGTAAGTATTGTAAGCGTTGCTATTTACTTTGCATTTTTATTGGGTGGCTTTGAGCAAATTTATACTGCTTTGCAGTTTAGCCCGAGCCAACCACTGAACTGGTTAACGCCAGCACTTGTTCATTTTAGCGCAATGCACATTGTATTTAACCTAATTTGGTGGATGTCGTTAGGTGATAATATTGAAAAGCAATGCGGCAAGCTGAGCTTAGTTGGGCTATTTGTGGTTACTGCACTTATTAGTAACTGGGCTCAGTTTTTAATTGTGGGGCCTAACTTTGGCGGCTTAAGTGGCGTTGTGTATGGTTTATTGGGTTTTTGTTGGATCCACAGCTATTTAAATCCTAAGCAGCCAGCGCTAGTAAGCACTGCCATTATTGGCTTTATGTTAATTTGGCTGGTACTCGGTTTTGCTGATGTGTTGTTTGTTGGTATGGCTAATTGGGCGCATTTAGGTGGGCTTTTAAGCGGCATGGCTTATGCCGTAACCGCTAATTTATTTAATGCTAAAAAAGCGTAAGCTTAGTGGTATAAATACTTAGTAAATAATACTTCACGAATAATCTCTTGGCCTGTTTCTTCTTTTAACAGGCTTTTTAATTTTTCGGCACACTTTGCTCTAATTTCTTCACGCCCAGTAAGCGACTTTATTTTTTCTTCAGGTTCTTTAGATAGTATTTCTACTAACGCATCGCGTAAAAGCGGGGTATGGTGCTCTACAATAGCAATATCTGCATTATTGCTAAGCATTAAATCTATAGTCACGCGTACATAGCCCATTTTTTTACTTGAGGCGCCTATGTAATTGGTAATAATGTCTGGCTCAAAACCAAAATAGCCCACTGTCGATTCCGCTTTTGCCGAAAAGCTAAAACAGTTTAGGATCAGTGCTAAAAAACCTGCGTATACTATTTTTTTCATCTTTAGTGTGTTTCCATTTTCTTAATACAAATAGTTTATACTTAATAGCGCCTAATAAACAGCTCCTGCAATTATTTATCGGCAGTAAAACATCACTTTTTCAAATGCTTTGGCAATGTTATCATCGTCTCGGTTTTAATTTTATTGAGCTATTGTGATTACATTTCCGCTTTCTATATCTGCCAATTGGCAATGTGCTTCTTTGGTAAATAACTTATCTGCGTTAGAGCAAGAGTGGCTATTTGAGCCACATTCATTAACCGCTAAATTAAAAAGTAATGCACAAAGTTTTAGTGTAAAAGTGCTTAATGAGCAAACTTTTACCCTAAGCGATGCACAGCAACAACTACTAGGCTCAAATACAAATAAAGCACTTAATCGTGAGGTGCTTTTATTGTGTGACAATACACCCATGGTGTATGCCCAAAGTTGGCTGCCCAGTACACAAACCCAAACAACACTGCATAATATGGGCGCGCGCCCTTTAGGTGATGTTATTTTTCAGCACTCTGAACTTACCCGAAGTAATATAGAGGTAGGGCGCTTTGACTCAGAACATGCGCTGCAGTCACTTGTTAAAGAGTTGAATTTAACTACGCACCCTTTATTAGGTCGTCGTAGTGTGTTTTCTATTAATGATTATCACTTTTTAGTGTGCGAAGTATTTTTACCCGGAGCCTATTTGTACTCATGAAATTAGCCCCTTTGCAATTACAGCATAGCCCTTTTTATATTCAGCTCATGCGCATTGACAAACCTATCGGTACATTACTATTACTGTGGCCTACTTATTGGGCTTTATGGCTTGCAAACGGTGGTATGCCAAGCTTAGTTAACTTTATTGTATTTACCTTAGGCGTAATTGTTATGCGCAGTGCTGGCTGCGTTATTAACGATTTTGCAGATAGAAAAATAGACGGCTCAGTTAAGCGTACAGCAGGGCGGCCTTTGGCCACCGGACAAGTAAGTGCTGGTGAAGCACTGAGTTTATTTATATTACTGATAGCCATTGCTTTTGTATTGGTATTACTACTTAGCATCAACACTATTTTATTGTCATTTGGGGCGTTGGCACTGGCATTTTGCTACCCGTTTATGAAACGCTATACACATCTTCCGCAGGTAGTCTTAGGCGCTGCATTTGGTTGGGCGATACCTATGGCATATATGGCATCAATAGACTCATTACCGCTGCAGGCGTGGCTGTTATTTGTTGCAAATATTTGTTGGACGGTAGCGTACGACACTATGTATGCCATGGTCGACAGAGATGACGATTTAAAAATAGGGGTTAAATCTACTGCTATTTTATTTGGTAAATACGACCGTCATATTATATTTTTATTAAACGCTAATTTTATAGCGTTGTTGGCGCTTATTGGCTTAATTAACCAGCTAGGCTTGGCGTTTGTTGCAGGTTTATGTACTGCCGCTGGGTTACTTATTTATCAGCAAGTGCTTATTCATAAACGTGCGCGTGATGCATGTTTTAAAGCGTTTTTAAATAATCACTATGTGGGGTTAGCTATTTTTGTTGGCTTGTTCTTGTCATTTGTATTTGCGCGTTAATTTCATCTCAGCGCTATTAATTTAACCTCAGCATAGCCACTAGTTGTTGTGGCTATGTTGGTTTTATCGTGGCGGGTCAATTACTCCACTTATTGAGGCGTTCTTTCTAAACCAGCCAGCAATAGAGTAGCGCTCATTAATGGCAGGTAATACCTCGTGTGCAAAGCGCTCGCTTTCAAACATAACGAGTGTCCCCGCGGTGGGTTTGATTATTATCTCTACTTGCTTACTTTTTGGCTTGTAAATAACAAGCTCGCCGCCTTGCTCGGGCGTATTTAAATAAAGGATTGTTGTAAATACGCGGTTAGATCGCCCTTTAAATGCATCAAAATGCTTTTTATAAAAGTCGCCTTGGGTGTATTTAGCGTAGTGGCACTCATAATCAAATAAGCCCAAAAAAAACTGCCGATTAAGTGTGATTTTTATACTTTCCATTGTTGCTTGATAAGTTAGCTGTGCTTGTGAGCTGCCATCAAACCAATAGGTTTTATCTTTACGAATGGTTTTATTTATTTGTAAGTCATTTAAACGGCCAATACCTGCAGCGCTAAAATGTGGGTTAATACGGTGGCAATCGGTGATTAAACTCTCTACTAGCTCGCTAATAAGTGCGTTAGGTATAACAACATAACCATGGGTTTCTATTGCATCTAAATAAACATCAGAACTAAAAAGTGTGTTCATTTATGTCTGTTGATTAAAAAAGGTGCGACAGTGTAGCCTAAAAAAATTTAATAGCTAGTGGTTTGTGCGCCGCTACTTAAGCAAATAAAAACCTAACGCGTAAGCATAAAAACTAAAAGGGCTTTTTAGGTTAAGCAGCTGTGCTGCAGGTTTTGGTAACAAGAAGAGTAAATCAGTAAGGGCTATCTAAATTGGTTGCCCTTAAAAGGTTTAAGGGCAATGCGGTATGCTATTTTTATCTTGGCTTAAGTAATAGTCATAGATGCTTTTTTGATAAGAGATAATAAATGGTCAATGTGTTCGCTAACTGCTGCTTGTTGGCTTGTTTGTATAACAAGTTGTTCGTGACTTAAGTCTTTATTTGTTTTTAGCTGTACAAGCTCTGTGTGCTCTGCAAGAGTGCTCGCGTGTTCAATACTTGCAATAGCAAAGTGATCTGATTTAACCAGCCCTGACATTACTTGCTCAATGCTGCCTACCTTAATGCTAGCCGATTTGTTGAGCATATCGATGGCTTCGTTAAGCATGCTTTGTACTTGTTTAGACTGAGAAAAACAGCCGTACATAGGGTAGCTATCTAAATCGTGTTTGCTGATATCGCTTTTATTTGCTAACGGATGATGTTTAGAAACAAACAATACCAGTTGGTCTGGCAGGTGTATGTCGCTGCCGATGCTGTTAATTGCCTGCGAATAAACACTGATATCAATCTCGCCCTCTTGCAGTTTGCGTGCAAGTTCGTGCTGCTCTTGCAATTGCATTTCTATTTTAACATGGGGGTATTGTGCTAAAAATTGCCCGCATGAGATAGGTACTACACTGCTGGCTTTGTTGGTATAGCCAATGACTAACTTTTCGTCAGTATTGCCGTTAACCGATTGAGAAATTCGTTTTTTTGTATGCTCAAGTTCGGCAAGGGTGTTTTTGGCGTAATCAAGAAATAGCTCGCCTTCGGGTGTTAACTTTACTGAACGTGTTGAGCGTTTCACCAGTTCGTACCCCATTTCGTCTTCTAGGGTTTGAATGCTGCGCGTTAGCGCTGATGTACTAATTTGAGTTTGTTCGGCTGCTTGTCTGAAGTGGCGTAACACACCAAGCGCTACAAATTGTTCTAACTGTTCAAATCTCACTTTATAGTCCCTTTTTATAAGTAAGTCGCGTGTGCCGCGAACATCAATAATATTAGATTCGAGCTTTCAAAAAGCGAAGCCTAATATGTAACTGTGTTTGCAAATTTATGACATATTTGCCTCAGCATATCCCTCTTTTAGTATTATTTAAAGAGAAGACGCATTTAAAAGTATTACCAATTAGGCTTATTTATAGTGATTTATTACTCTATTTAAAACTAAGCTATGTTAGCAAGTAAGACTAAATACAATGACTTAGGCGCTTTGATGCTTTTAAAAGTAATACTTTAGACATAATTTAGCATTAATTAATAAAAAAGTATGCCAGAAAAAAGGCTATAGGAAAATCCTACGTAGTGATTTGTAATGAAGTGAGGCATAAACGCTTATAGTTTTAGGTTATGCCATCGCTTTATTATTGTTTAAGATTTTAGAAAAATAAGCCGCTAAGGCTTATTACTTTTGTTAGTAAAGTTTTTAGTAATGCGGTTACTTAAGGGTTTGTCTTCAATACTTTGTAGCTCTATTTCTATGGCGTCGCACGAAATATGAATTTCAAATAACGATGTTAATAACGAAAGGCTTAAGCACGCTAAGCTCACCCCAAACAAAATAATGCCTATGGTATTAAATTCTATAAATAAGGCAAACATTGATAGCGTACACAATAAAAAAGACGCCACACCATACACTTGCATGGTACGTATTAGCTTAATGCGCTTTCTTAAGTTTGTTATTTGAGCCACAACAACGGGGCGAATAGATTCACCTTCTCGAGAATTTAATTCTCGGATTAATTGCGCTAGTACTAAAAAGCGGTTTGTGTAAGCAAGCAGCAACAGTGAGATTGCTGGGAAAAGTAAACCTGGGGTAGTAAGTGTCATTGTTTTATCCTAAAAAGTTACCTGCTATACACTTTAGTAGAGTATCGTAGGATATTGTAAACACAAAATTATTGAGGTGATAATTGCAAAATATTAATACTCATAGTACTCAGCAAGCTTTTCAGTGGGTAACGCTCTACAAAGCAGATAACACATTAGAGGCAAATATAATCAAAGGGCTGTTATTAAGCGCGGGAATTGAGTGCCAAATTCAAGGTGAAATGCTTCAAGGCGCCTTAGGCGAAATCCCCTTTGAACAAACCCAAGTAAGTGTGCAGGTTTATTCGATAAAAGAGCGCCACGCGCGCGAAATATTGGTAAACTACCAACAAGTAAAACAATCCGCTCCAGATTGGGTATGCCCTAACTGTAATGAGCATAATGGATCAACATTTGATTTTTGTTGGTCATGTGAGACGTTAAGAAATGACAAAAGCGAATAACTTTCAACGTATTAGAGAGCTAAACTACTTACAAAAAGCGGTGTTAGCAAGTGCTTTAATTGAGCGTATGTTACCTAATTATGGTTTATTTAGTGAAGCCACCGGTTTTGGTGATGAAGCCTTATTACGCAGTGCGTTAAATGTTTGCTGGGAAAAAATATTACTACCAAAAAGTAAAATAGATCTCGAAAAACAAGTAGAAAAAATTGAGCCAAATGTACCTGAACTTGCCGACTTTGATATGTTTGGTACTTACCCTGCAATAGACGCTGCAACGTCGCTTTTGAGTCTAATGCACGGCTTGATGGGGCAAGACGAGCAAGAATTTATAAGCGTTAGTAAAATATCGCAAGCAACAGTGGCGCGTTTTATTGAATACCAAATGACGGTTGAAGGTGAAGTGGCTGACAATAAAGCCGTACGAGAACACCCATTAATGCAATACGAAATTGAAGTGTTGAGTGAGCTAATCGACTTTGTAGAAAATATGGGCCGAGTGACTTCAGAAAACGTTAAGGCACTTAAAAAGCAGGCCGTTGCAGATGGACAAACCAATATTGGTTTGGCGTTATAGTTGTAATTAATTAACTGTGGTTAATTGCTCTCTAGCAATTTTTAGCGTTTATTACGTTGAACTTAGTAAAAACCTTAGCTAGAGAATGATAAAATTAAATAGTTTTAAATATGTGTGTAAATTTCTTAACCACAGTGCAGGTTAAGCAGTAAATAAAGGCAGGAGAAGTAAAGTGCGAATTTTAGGCATTGAGTCATCGTGTGATGAAACCGGTATTGCAATTTACGATGATGAAAAAGGCTTATTGGCTCACCAGTTATACAGCCAAGTAAAAGTACATGCAGATTATGGCGGTGTTGTACCTGAGCTTGCATCGCGCGATCACGTTCGTAAAACCCTGCCACTTATTGACGCTGCGTTTGCTCAAGCCAGTTGTGGCCCAGAAGATTTAGATGGCATTGCATACACCGCAGGCCCTGGTTTAGTCGGGGCGTTATTAGTAGGCACCTCTATTGGCCGCTCTTTAGCCTATGGCTGGGATATTCCAGCTGTTGCCGTGCATCATATGGAAGGGCATTTACTTGCTCCTATGCTTGAAGAAAACGTGCCTGAGTTTCCCTTTATTGCTTTGCTAGTGTCGGGCGGCCATACCATGATGGTAAAAGTAGCCGGTATAGGCCAGTACGAAGTATTGGGTGAATCTGTTGATGATGCCGCAGGTGAAGCATTTGATAAAACAGCTAAACTGCTAGGGCTTGATTACCCAGGCGGCCCTCGACTAGCTAAAATGGCTGAGCAAGGTGTTGCAAAACGGTTTGTTTTTCCACGCCCTATGACGGATAAGCCAGGCCTTGATTTTAGCTTTAGTGGCTTAAAAACAGCGGCTTCTATAGCGATTCGCGAAAATGATGATGACGCACAAACCAAAGCAGATATCGCCCATGCGTTTCAAACAGCAGTGATTGATACATTGGTTATTAAGTGTAAGCGTGCTCTAAAACAAACTGGGATAAAACGTTTAGTGATTGCCGGCGGAGTAAGTGCAAATACACAGCTGCGCTTACAGCTTGAGCGTGTTATGCAAGGGATGAAAGGACAGGTTTACTACCCACGTACTGAGTTTTGTACTGATAATGGCGCAATGATTGCCTATGCTGGTATGCAGCGCTTAAAAGCAGGCCAGTTCGCCACACTCGACATGAAAACCAAACCGCGTTGGCCAATAGACAGCTTAGAAGCGATTTAGCATCAATAATTATTGATTTTTTTCATTAGTGGGTGCTTTTTTGGCGCCCACTTTTGGTTCTTCACCTTTAAAAAGGCGCATAATATTAGTGCGATGACGAAATATAATTAGCACGGTAATAAAGGTTACCGGTAGGGTGTAAAGCGGTTTAATCAACCACGTATACAGTGGAGCAAGCGACACCGTGACCAAAGCGCCTAATGAAGAAAAGCGCGTAATAGCAACCACAATAATCCAAGTGCTTATTAATAGCCCCGCCAACGATAAACCAATCGGCAATAAAGAGCCAAATGCGGTAGCTACCGCTTTTCCGCCTTTAAAGCTAAAAAATAGTGGGTACATATGCCCTAAGCACGCGGCAACGGCGACCAAACCAAGTGCTAAAGGCGTTAGGTCTAAAAAATAAGCCCCCCATACGGGGATAGTGCCTTTTAAAATATCAAACACTAATACTAAGCACGCAGGAAAGGCTCCACCTAAACGATACACATTGGTGGCACCTGGGTTATTTGAACCGCTGCTGCGAGGGTCTGGCAGTTTGAATAGCCGAGACACTAATATAGCCGATGAAATCGACCCTAATAAGTAGGCTAAAACAAACAGTAAAATGGCTAACACAAAGTCCCTTATTTTTTAATTGTTATACCCATCGATAGCACTTTTACGCTATTATTGGCGGCACAATTTATCGTGAAAATTATTAACTGCTGTATTTTGCAGTTAATCTAGCTATTTGGCTATTGTAGAAGTAATTTTTACATATTTAAACACTGCTTAAAGCATATACAGTATTAATTTAATCAATGCATTGTATGCTTTGAGAGTGCTTATAGTTATTTGGAGTATCAATGGATAAGGTTTTTATATCTCAACTACACGTCGACACAATTATTGGAGTGTACGACTTTGAAAAAGAAAGTAAACAAAGCCTTTATTTTGATATTGAAATGCTCAGCGATATAAAGCCTGCAGCAGCAAATGATGACATTAATTTAGCACTCGATTATGCAAAAGTAAGCGAGCGAGTGATTGAGCACACTACGGCTAAGCCGGTTGAGTTACTTGAAACCTTAGTAGAGCAACTAGCAACTATTATATTAACCGAATTTAATACACCACAAGTAACAATTAGAGTGAGCAAACCGGCCGCTGTAGCGCAAGCAAACACCGTAGGTGTAGAAATAACACGCACAAAGGCTATGAGCTAAATGGCGCAAATTTATATCAGCTTAGGCTCAAATATAAATAAAGCGCATTATATTCGCTGTGCGCTTGATGCACTTGAGCAACACTTTACAGATATTGTGCATTCATCTGTTTTTGAAAGCGAAGCAGTAGGGTTTAAAGGTAATAACTTTTATAACTCGGTGGTGGCTGCTACCACATCAATGCCGCTTGAGCGTGTTTGTAAGTTATTAAAACAAATAGAGCGAGATAACGGGCGTAAAGCGGATGATAAAAAATTTAGCCCCCGTACATTAGATTTAGATCTGCTCTTTTACGATGACGTTATTTGCGACTTGCCTGCACAATTACCTCGCGATGAAATTACCAAAAACGCTTTTGTACTTCAGCCTCTTTGTGAAGTTGCCCCCAATTTTTATCACCCCGTTGCTAAGCAAACCATTGCTGCGCTATGGAGTGCGTATAACAACCCTCAACAAAAACTATGGAAGGTGGAGTTTTCTAACCCATGAGTATTTTAGAAATAATTATTTTAGCCCTGATTCAAGGATTTACTGAGTTTTTACCTATTTCGAGCTCAGCTCACTTAATTTTACCTTCGCAAATTTTGGGATGGGAAGACCAAGGCCTTGCTTTTGATGTGGCTGTGCATGTTGGTACGTTAATAGCGGTTGTTATTTATTTTCGTAAAGAAGTGGCTGATATTCTTAGCGCCTGGTTTAAATCGTTTGGCGCTCAAGGCACCACCGACGACAGCAAACTTGGCTGGTGGATTATACTGGGCACTGTACCTGCTGCGTTATTAGGCTTATTGCTAAAAGACGTTGTTGAGCTGTACCTACGCAGTGCCTGGGTTATAGCAGCTACGACTATTATTTTTGGTTTATTACTTTGGTACGCCGACGCCAAAGGTAAGCAAATGAAAACAATTTATCAGCTTAACTGGAAAACAGCGCTGCTTATTGGCTTTGCTCAAGCGGTGGCTATGATCCCAGGTACCTCTCGCTCTGGCATTACCATGACAGCGGGTTTATTGCTGGGCATGAACAAACAAAGCGCAGCGCGTTTTTCGTTTTTACTCGCTATACCTATTATTTCTATGATGGGTCTTTACTACACGATAGAGCTGGCTTTAGGCGATCATGTGGTTGATTGGAGCACATTAATTTTAGGTGTAGTCCTTTCGTTTTTATCGGCGTACGCCTGTATTTTCATGTTTTTAAAAGTGATAGAACGAATGGGCATGCTGCCGTTTGTAATTTACAGACTTTTACTTGGCGTAGGCTTAATTGTATTTTTAACGCTGTAATTTAGCTTATTACCAGCAAGCCCTCTTACTTAGGTAAGAGGGCTTTTTTATTTTATTAACGCTGTTTTAGCATCAGTGAATTGACGAGACGCGCATAGTCACGAAGCCTAAAATTTGGCATTATAGCGCCATTAAACTT
>CEQS01069359.1_pt1 | contig 14579 bp, 14 predicted proteins | sample 530981 | NCBI WGS metagenome assembly CEQS01 (sample SAMEA2621176, study PRJEB7988) | marine metagenome | biome: marine biome (ENVO:00000447); feature: mesopelagic zone (ENVO:00000213); material: "saline water (ENVO:00002010), including plankton (ENVO:xxxxxxxx)" | depth 800 m
CCCCCCACACACGCTTCCATGGTGCGGTGGTGGTTGGTAAAAAGGTCTACAAGCGGGCAGTCGATCGTAACCGGCTCCGCCGCCGCCTCTACCCCGTCCTGCGTGCTTTTGCTGAGCGGACTAACCAAACCGGTGTGTTTCAGTGCCTCACCAAACCAGCCGCTGCGGCTACTCCTATTGGTGATATTCGTGATGAACTTCGTGGTTTGCTTGCGCGCGCTACCGAAGCTCGCTAAAATGGCCAGCACGTTATTGATCTAACCTCGTATTCCCATGTGGAGTTTTATTTGGCACACGTTTTTCTTTGACCCGGTTTACAACGCCCTTATCTATTTTGTTGGGGTTATTCCTGGTGGTGATGTGGGGTTGGCCATTGTCGCGACCACCGTTGTGGTGAAGCTCATTCTTCTCCCCCTCTCGGTTAAGGCTGCCAAGACGCAAGTTATTATGCGTGAGCTGGAGCCCAAGCTCAAAGCGCTGAAAGAAGAACACAAAGACGACCGTGAAACGCAGGCGCGGGAGATGATGACGCTCTATCGCGAAGCCGGCCTCAATCCGTTTGCTAGCGTGCTCCTCATTTTGTTGCAGATTCCGATTATTATCGCCCTCTATCTCTCGGTTTACAGTGGTGGCGGAGTTGCACTGCCGGACATTAACCTCGACTTACTCTATAACTGGGTGCCAGCGCCAGCGGTAGCTACCATGCTTTTTCTAGGCCTCGTTGATATTGCCGGCCGCAGCTTGCCGCTGGCAGCACTCGCGGGTATTTCGCAATTTTTTCAAGCTAAGCTCGCCATGCCAGCCCCAGCCCCACGCGAACCAGGCGCTGAGCCAAACTTTAAAGACGACTTCCAGCGCAGCATGCACGCCCAGATGCGCTTTGTGTTACCAATTGTGATTTTCTTTGTGGCGTACACCATCTCTGCCGCCATTGCCCTCTACTTTGTGGTCTCAAACCTCTTCGGCATCGCCCAAGAATTCTACGTCCGCCGCTTCAGAATCTAATCAACATAGGTACATAAACGTCCGTTACCTCGTGTACTGATAAGTGCTTCGTTGTCAATACAGCTTTGATAGCAGTCACGAAAACTCTCTGTACCTCGTGCGCAATATATTGGGCGATTAGTATTTTCATCACGTAACTCTGTCTGATCTACGACCGCTTGCTCAATTTGATATTCCAATTCTCGCGCTGCAGCCTCTTCAGAAAGAATCTCACTTTCCTCCGCTGTTGTTCCTTCAGGATAAAAACACTGATAGCTGTTGTTTAACTCACGCCAATTACCCCCTGCATTAAGGCAGTCAGTTTCTCTTCGTGCCAATTCCTCACCGCCAACACTACCCGATACTGCTATTACCTCTGAGGTATCCAAAAAATTCCGATCTTGTCGAAACTCTGGCCGGGGTTCAATGCGAACTTGATCCAAATCTAAAACCCGTAGGTTATTAAGGGCGGGGTTAATTGTCTCCAATATCAGAACGGCACTCAAGACAATCAACAAACCAATGATCGAGGTGCGAATGTCCTTTTTCGCGTCCTCTTTTTTTGTCACGACATCACTTAAAATGTACTTTGCACCAGCGAGCACCAGCCGGAGTACCGCCAGCATCGCCGCAATCCCAATCGCCAGACGGTAGAGAGCTTGTAGGTACGTTTCGATTTTATCGTTACCAGCTGGCTCAAACGGTAGGCCAACCATTCGTACTACCCCTTGTGCGTCTACCAAGATTGGTAGCACGAGGAGTGAAAGAATACCGACATTAAGAAGTAGTTTCCGCATACCGCCAGAGGGTGTTGTCTAATCGATTAACAAACAGCACGGCCCCATCAGACGTAGCTGACAGGCCAGTCATATCAAGCGGGCGCCCCACACTCGCGTTTGGATTAACCACCAGCGTCGCACTTTCATTGCGGGGATTAATACGCCAGAGCACGTCGTCGCTGCGGACTATACCCTTATACCATTCTTCGATGTAGGTGTGACGCTCGACGGTAAATGGTGCAGCACAATAAAGTATGCTTTCTACCCAGTCGCATTTATCAGGCACCATAACAATCGGTAGCTGGAATGCCTCGCTCGTGGCCCGGTTCACCGTACGGCTTTCCAGGGTATTGTTTTGGTTAAAACTTAAGGCATACCAGTTGGTGTCTGCAAAACGAGCCGTTAGCCCAAATGCCGCCAGACTGATCGGCGTGAGCGAGCGGTTGGTAATGGTGTACACCGCCCCCTCTAAATTAACAGCTGGTTTATTGTAGAGGTACGTTTGCCCACCAGCATAAACCACACGCACGGCTGCAAACGGTACGGTAAACGATTGCTGTTGGCTGCCTGAAGTTACATCGTACGTATAACCGGTGGTACTGGTGGTGTCGCTTATGCTGTACTGCAGGGTGCTACTGCCTACAAAAGCCAAGTCCTGCGCTTCTGGAGGGAGCTGCGTGGTACTTAAGGCCCCGCTGCTGATGGTGCCAATGATTACCACTCGCTCAGTTGGCAACTCACTTACCAAAACTACTCGGGCACCGTCGCTACTAAAGTATGCACCAGTCACCGTGGGCACTGTTGTGTTACTTATGCGCGTCTCGTTTCCTGATGCTACGTCAATTTCGTACACGTGGCCAGTGCCCTGCTCGACGTAGCGTACACGCTCATCTAGCGCAATAAATCCGGCCACCGGACGGATTGTTAGCTGCTGCAGCGCTTGGTCTACTGAGGTGTCGACCAGTGTGCTCACACTACCCGCAGTGTTTGTAGAGGTAGGTGTTACAGACTGTTCAGCCGCTGGAACGATGCCGAGGTCAGTAAAAATCTCGTTTGGTGTTTGCGGCGCGCCAAAAAGAAACAGATAGAGCCAGCTTCCGAGCGCCAAGATCAAGACGCCTACCGCAATAGTGATTATCAGCGGTTTGTTCATTATTAAGTAGTATACCAATACCTTTTAGCGACTTACTGAGTATTAATGAATAGGGGAGAAATTTACAACACACAAATAATGTCAGCATTAACTATATCTACATCACTTCGGTAGTTAATTCGATACGCAGTACCTCCAGCTATGGTTTCACAACTCGTGATGTTGTTGTTAATCTCTGTTAGTTTAGCCGAGTCGTTTGAGACTGCTGCAATTGATGTTACGACTGCATTTGGGAATTCCACCTCAATACTGGCAATAAGCTCGTCGCGTTCAGCAGATGTATACACTCGCTCAGAACTAATCAGCGTTCCACCAACTGCTATTTCGTCAGTGCCGCACGTGTTGACCGTGCAACATCGTGATCGATTAAAACCCTCGGTGTCAACATACATTTCTAAGCGTTCACCACCTCCGCGGCATTCTCGTGATTCCTCAACAAAGTTTTCTCCAGAAATAAACTGGCCGCTACTGGGATCAGGAATAACAACGACACGCTCAAAAATAGGCGCAGTCACCCGCTCTAAATCAAGCGCACTAAGACGCGTCAACTGGGGGTTAATGGTGTTAAGAATAAGTACAGCCCCGAGCACAATAAGGAGCCCAACGAGAGCCGTGCGAATATCATCTTTTGCCTGTTGTTTTTGTGGTACCACGTCGGTGATCATGTACTTCAGGCCTGCTAGGATGAGTCGCAAGACCGCGATAAAGGCGGCGGTACTAATCGCCAGTACGTAAATAATGTTTACGTAGTTTTCGGTGGTATACCCCGATGAGTCAAGTCCAGGAATACCAATTAGTGGCACAAACCCTTCTTTGCGGGCGTCTTGGGCAAGCGTAATGGCCGGTAAGAAAAGCGCGCAAAAAGTATATAGACGTAAGACAAGGCGTTGCATTAGAAGACGAGATTAAAGGTCCGCTCCGCTCCCTGTAGTAGGTTTTGCAAGCTCCGCATCGCAAATGCAACAGAGAAGCTGCCGGTGCCACCACCATTCTGCACAGTAATGGTTTGCGGATCACGACTTGGGTTCTCGGTAGTGCGCCCATTGACCTTCCACTCGTATAGCATATTTGATTCTGACACCCCCGTGCTCATATGAAAGACCTCGGCTCGCATGGTCATTTCTGAACCAACCAGCGGCACCGTATCGCCAAGTGCGAGCCGACCCATGCCACGTAGCGGGTTGAGCTCGTAGAAGTACACCTCGGGTTCCTGGTTAGGAATAACTACGCTACGCTGCGCCACGACCGTTCCCGCTCGGTTACTGACAATCACGTCGAGATTGGCGCTGCGCCCAAACGGCATTGTCAGTACGTTTTGGTACTGCCCTTGCACGGCTCCCCCGCTGATTACCTCGTTATTTAAACGCCAGGTGTAGGTGTACGCCTCCGGCGCAAGTTCGTCCCTCGTTTGAGGAATGGCAACCACACGCACCTGGCTGCCGACAGAGGGTAGGGCGCGTCCCTGGTACCAGTTTGGCGCAGTTGTTTGTGGCTCAACAATAAGAACAACTGAGCTCGGCGCTATGGTGGTGTTCGCTGATACCACACCCCCGGCACTGGTTGTTAGTTGGGCAGTGACAGTGGTCGTTTGACCAATATCGCTGGCTGCTAATTGCACACTACGCTGGTTTGCCACGGTAGGCTCGGCAACTCCATCTACTAACCAGGTTATACCAGTAGCATTACCCTGCAGGGTGTAATCGTTTAGGCGAACCGTAACCACCTCGCCAGGTTGGGGGTATTGGGGTGATACCTCAAGTGAAACCCCTGAGGTGAGGTCATTAAATTGAGCTAAACTTACGCTCGGCACCACGAGCCAGACGAAGGCAAAAACACTAAGCCAGATGAGCCGCATATAGCTATAGCATAGCATGGGACTAAAAAGTAGATTACGAGTATCGCCACACTACACCAGCAACAAAGAGTAAGAACCAAGGGAAGAAGCTTGTTACAGGCGCAATATATAGCGCCACACTCAATATCAGTAAAAGCAAGATAACACTATCCTTAAACCACCACACCCCACGTACTAGAAGTAATACCAAGATCGTTAGCATGGTCAGTAGACCAATCACGGTAGTCCCAATCCACCCAACCCCAAACAGTATTTGGCCAGGTTGCATTGTAAGTTTAGCAAGATCATCTCCCCACCAAGGTATCCATTTAACAGCTTCTTCACCCATAAACAATAATGCAAGACCAAAAATACTAATTAACCAAAAGAAGATAAGTACAGTGTGTACATAAAGCCCTGGGAAAATGGTTCCCAATGCCACAGTGGCAGCCCGCATCTTCCGCCGCAGGGTTTTTATCACTGTTCGCAATCCTTGTTTTGACTGCTTAGTTTGGTGTTGATTTGAAATTGCATCCATCACAGTGTTTTGGTGCGCTACCACTTTCTGCTGTGGCGATCGTTCTTGTCGAAGGGCCCGTGTATTTTTCACTGAGTTATATTGAGCCTGAGTTTCTCTAATTTGGGTATGCTTTGGTAGTGGAGCATAATTACGATTAGCTGCTACAGCGCTCCTTCTCGATTTCGCATTTGTATTAGCGCCGGCATAGTGAACCGCAGCATTTTGCGGGTAGGGATTTGGTTGTGCCGCTGAGTTGGCCATACGCTATTGGTTACGCGCAGCTTTGAGCTCCTCGCGCGCAGCTTTAATTGCCAGTAATTGTGAAGGGTCGGAGGTAATAATTTGGTCCTCGGTGTAGCTGGCAATAACTTTAATTGCGACGTGCTTAAGGCCAGCAAAGAAGATGCCTTCGCCAACGCTGCTCTCTAAGAGCAGTAGCTTTTCTTCGTCGGTTAAGTTAAAGGTGGCTTGGATGTTATCAATCGCGGTTGGCGACTGCTTCATCAATAGCTGCAAGCTCGAGTTGGTGATCATTGGGACGCCGTACGGTGAGCGTAGGAAGTCGTCCACGTCTTGGGTAATGGTTGAGAGCCCGAGGTAGTACTTACGGCCACGCTTGGCGAGCATAAAGAGGAAAGAGGCGGTGTCTTCGCTTTTCATCATCCACCAAGCTTCGTCGATCACCAAGAGGCGCTTTTGTAAGCGACGGCGAATGGCGCTCCAAATGTGATTGGTAATAATGTACATAGCGATGGTCTTAAGCTCGTCTTCCATGTCGCGTAGACTAAAGACCACAAACTTTTGGTTGATGTCGACGTTAGTTGGCCGATTCATAAACCCGCTCCAGGTACCGCTGGTGTACTTCTGCAGGCGTGAGATGAGCGAGGCACTACCCTCCATACCAGCTAACACCATCTCAAAGTCAGAGAGGAGCGGCGCGTCGAGCTCGCTAAAGTCAGCGCTGCCCGTAATGTCTTTGAGGGCGTATGTTTCGTGGAGCGCCTGGTCGATAATGGTCTCTTCCTCTGGCGAGAGGCCATTGAGCATCAGTCGGAAGAGTCCGATCAATTCAATAATGTGTGAGCGCAGGACGTCCTCAGGATTTTCGTCTTCTTGTGGCATCGGGAGATCAAACGGGTTAATGTGGTGCTCACTGGAGAGGGAGATGTTAAAGAACCGACCGCCAGTAGCTTCAGCCAGGTACTCGTACTCACGCTCCGGGTCGATCACAATCACCTCGGTACCAAACATGAGTGAGCGCAGAATCTCCAGCTTGGTGGTGTAGCTCTTCCCTGCTCCAGAAGTCGCGAAGGTCACTGAGTTGTAGTTGGTGAGGCTAAAGCGATCGAAGAGGACGAGACTCGAATTGTGACGATTAATGCCGTAGAGGATGCCGGTGTCGGAAGTCAGGTCAAACGAGGTAAACGGGAAGAAGCTTGAGAGCGGTGAAGAGTTAAACTTGTTGTGTACCAATAGCTCATCCGACATGGTTGGGATAATACTCTTGAAAGCCACGTCTTGTTGGAATTGGGCTGGCTTCACGTACACCATGCGTGAGTCGAGAATACCCTTAAGCTCTGACTCACTCTCGTTGAGCGCCTCTTCAGTTTTGGCGTAGAGCGCAATGTAGAGACCAACATCGAAGAGCTTCTCCTCAGCTTGCTGGAGTTTGTCGCGCAGCTCTTCTAAGTTTCGGTAGGCAGCCTCGAGCTGCGGGTCACGCACCATCCCTTTCTCGTAGTTAAGGTTAATTTGGCTCTGGACCTCAGCCACCTTCTTTTGAAATTTCTTAAGCGTGTCGGCAGTGTCGATCGGGTGGATGACGATCGAGACATCGAGCTCACGCTCCATGTTAAGAACCGGTTCGAGCCAGCCGTCGTTTAGGTACCGTGGGTAGGAAATGGTAAAGAACGAACGCGCGAGGGTGCCACTCACGTTTAGGCTACGAGCGTTAATTTGCAGCGCGTTTGGTGCGATCACGTCCTCGAGCGTCATGAGCGCATTCTCAAGTGGCGCCAACGTTTCTTTGGCGTTATCAGGTTTTCCGCTGCTTGGTTGAAGAAAATCTAAAATACCCATACGCTATTGCTCAGGCGCCTCACCGGCAATGTCACCCGGATTAAAGATATGGTAATAGAGTTCGACCAAAGCCTCATCGTCGAGTGCAGCAGTACGCACGCCGATGCGGTTCAGTCCCTGCTCAACCACGCTCACGCGCTGCTCGAGCTGGGTGCGATGCTCAGCTAAGCTTGCTTCGTCAATTGCCACCGACTGGGTCTTACCACCAAGAATGCCTGAGAGGTTTGATTTAATATTGGTATTAATAGGTGTGTACGGCACCACGACAAAGAAGTTTTTAGTCATGATGTCGACCTCTTTCACGAAGGTGTCGACAAAATTAATGTACTCGCGGAGTTGAATACGCATCAGGTCGTTGTCCTGCTCACCCTCTCGGGCGGCAAGTTGCTCCAAGTACGGTGAGATATCGAGCCGGCGCGATTGTACGTAGATTTGTAGTGAGAAATCGATAGTGTTGAGAAAACTTTGGAAGTTGCGCAAAATGGCCGCTTGCTCATCGGTGGACTTTAAGGCGAAGTTAATCGAGGTGGCCAAGAGCACCATGTTGAGTTGGCCGTTTTTGAGCACGACCATACCACTGCGAATATCGCGTACGGGAACAAATTTTTGTGAGGGACTGTGACTTTGTGTTGGCATAACTACTGTTTCTCGATGGCGTTAAGTTCCAGGTTACGTGAAAGGCTGCTCAGATGGTTCTTGTTGACCGTTGGCACGTGCATGTTTTGCGCCACCGACGCTGCAATTTCCTGATCGAGGTCGCTCGGCACCGCTGGACTCTCCTCACCGTAGACAGCGCTTGTTTGTTTGCGCCAGAGGTAGAGCTTGGTACCGCTCACAAAGCGCAGCATTGACTCGAGGTATATCGAGAAGGGCCGGTTATTAACCGGGTAAAATGCCAGTAGTATTGCTAAGCTCCCAATCGGCAAACCCAAGAGCACAAAAACAATAAACGGTGTCGTTAAGAAAAGTACCAATGCGATACCACCGCCTCCCATGAGGTAAATAAATTGCTTCCAGGTAAAAGGGCCAAAGATTTTATCCTCCACCTCAATAAACTGTGGTACTTCAAATCTCATACCGTTAGAGCTTTTTGCACATTAAACTTATTCCGGCAACACTCACGCGTAGATGAACCATTGATACCATTGCCATTGGTAACGAATTGCGAGCAAGCTTTAACGGCACCAGTCCTTCATTTTGAACATTTGCTACTTTTTCGACCATACACCGACGTACCTCCCGCGTAGTATAACGGGACACGTTACGTTCATTATACGTTACCGCTCAGTTTCCGCTTCGGGCTTGTCCAGGGGCGTAGGGGCATCGGTGAGATCAGACTGCCAGCGGGTATCAACTGGTGCTGGCGCTGGACTACGTTCTGGCGTAGAGGTTGATGTGTCGACAGCGGATACCTCTCCCCCCGAGTCGTACTGTGGCAAATTGGCAACGTTTGGTCGCTCGAGGACGTTTGTCTGTTCGGTTTTATATACTGGCTCGTCAGACGCTTCCGTTTCTTCACCCACTGCTAGTGCTCCGTACCCGTGCACCTTCTGCATGTCGTTAGCCATTGTGTGCATTGGTTCGACGGTTGTTTGTTCAAGTGTTTCTGATTCTGGTGCTTCACGTTTGTGATTCGGCGTATCTCCCCCTGCGTGCGGAGTAGCGTGTGTTTGTGCAATGAATGTCAAAAGCGGTGAAAACTTCTCAGTCACAATCGTTGCCTCGTCTGGAGTAAGGAAGGTCTGCAGGGTAGTCGAGAATGAATCAGCTGGCTCAATGCCCAAAACCACATCACCAAATGCATTAATTAACACCTTTTGCTTATCTTTTGGTACGTTAAGCGCTGTAAAAACTTCATCTAGAACAGATAAACGGTCGTCGGTCCCTTCATATAAGGGTTTGAGTTTTCCAGGCAGTTGGTTGTAAGCGTCGAGCCGATCCATATAATATTAAGCAGTTAAGTTTTGGCCGACGCCACGTTCAAAGAATCTAGTAAACTCTTTAGGCTCACCTCCTTGACGTGAGTATAGCGCTACTCGTGCAGCAGTACCGATTACTACCTTGTCTGTATCATCAATATCTTTGCTGCTCGCAATTTGTGACAGCAGCCCAATGTTGAGTTTTCCAGCTTTATTTAAGGCATGCATGAAATTAGTATCGGCCATAATGTTAGCTGGTAACTTAGCAATATTGGTACTACCCTTACGAGTTTTAATGATTTCGTTTGGTGACATTTTTTTCAAATCAGCCTCATGTCTTTGTTTAATCGCTTCAAAGCGTGGGCCGCTGAAGAAGTCGTCCTTTTTCATGTCGTCGAGCTGCGTACCTTGTAGGTACGCGGCATTCTCGAGGATATCTTTCTCAAAGTCGAGCACGGCTAAATCGCCTATGGTCGCTTGTTTCAAACCAGCCTGTAGTGTTTGAGGATTACCATCTTTGTCTTTTTCAAGCTTTGCTCGCGTCGTCCCACCGCGGACACCACGTAGTTTATTCTTGCTCTTTTCGCTAAAGTCTTCTTCTTTAAGGTCTAGCACCTTCTTTAGTTGGTTGCCAGACAGGTTGGCAACTACTGCTTGGTATTTTGCTTCATTTTTTTCTTTCTCATACTTGCCGAGTACTTTAGAAATCTCAGTGGGTGAGGCACTAGTAATTTTATCGACCATCGTTATGTACTCAGCGCTGTCTTGCTTGGCATTTAAGCCGGTATCAATGCTGTTGAGGAGACCCATACGAGACTGTTGTTGTGCGTTTTCTGCAGTAAGCGCCTTTTCAGCTTCCTTTCTTTCTTTGTGGCTCTTGCCGCCAAATGGTTTATACTCTTGACCAGCTTTAAGTTGCGCAGCTCGGTCTTCTAAATTTCCAGCGCCACGAACGGTTCCCCAACCCAGCGCCCATTTTTCTGATCGAGTCAAATCCTCTCCGGCAGCTCGCTTAGCCCTCGCTCGCTTAAGCGTTTCTTCAGCTTTTTCGTACGATTTACCACCAAAAAATGGTACATTGCGATAAAGACGCGAGCCAGCATTTTGTCCCGCTCGTTTACCGTATCCTAATGTGGCCATGGCACCTCCTTGCGCAATATTCCGTAAGCCATTAGCTCCAAAGTTACCCACCTTCATAACTGCCCCAGCTCCCGCAGCACCCATTTGTGAAGCAACTCGAGGTGCGGCAAGTAAGAAGGCGACCATCACTGCGAAAAATAAGAAAATGGCAAATCCACCATCAGCAATTGAAGCAGCATTATATGCGCCCGCAAACGTTTCAACCTCAACCGGCCTACTGCCTCGTACACCAACAAATATCATCAGGCTTAGGTACAGCATGAAGAGATAGGCGGGAGCAACAAATGCATTCGAGATTAAACCGCTCCACCATTCGCGTTGCTTGTTAATAAATTTAGGGAATACAAGCCCTAGGAACATTGCTGGGGAAAGAATCATATAAATAATGAGTGCTACAAAACGATAGATCAATAAAATACCACCAGCCAAAAAAACGAAACCAGCGATAATTTGCAAAATCATTACAAGAAATCCAAACGTGATAATGCGCCAAGTAGAATCATCAGCGGTTAATTCTGCAGCGAAGGAATTAAGTTCCATGTTCTGCATAAAGGCAGTACTAATAGAATAGCCAGCTGCTGTCTGGTAGGCAGGCAGTACTCCATTTTGTACGTTGAGCACCTGACCCATATCAATTCGTTGGCTTTGGCCTCCGTTGCTAAAAGCAGAGCTATATATTTGCGTTGCAGCAATGTTGGAAAAATCGACAATCGCTTTTGTAATAAAAAGGCTGAAGTTTATGAGCAGTGCGGCAACAATTAATCCGCCAAGCGTTTTACGTAAGTTGCTATCGTCGGCGTAAAGTATCGTTTGTAGACCGAGCCAAATCAGAGCAAAAATAAACAGCACGTTAAATAAATCGCGAATTAATTGCCACAAATTATCAACCGCTACACCAATATTGCCATTTAAAAGCTCTCCCATGTTGACTACCAACAGCGCAACTGAATAGTCGAGAATTCCACCACCAATCCAAGTGAAAAAACCTCCAATGGAAGTCATTATGTTGTACAGCCAGCCACCAGCTGTGTCCTCTGCAATTTCTGGGTTGGGTGGTGGCACATCGCCGCTCGCAACCCCCTGCCGAGCGCTCGCGTCCGTTTGTATTTTGCCATCTTGCTGAGCGGGCGGTATAACCCCGGCTGCTTCGGCGGCAGACCTTCCGTCAGCGGCGGTATTACCAACAGGAAATAAATTAGTGGAGCCACGAGATCCGTCTGTATTTGACGGTATAAACGGTGTGCCGCCAGGGGTGAATTCAAATCCTCCGCCAGGTGGATTTTGGAGATTAAGGTCAGTGTTAACCCCAGTTTGGGCAAACGATACATTTGCACCAACGAAAAACAGCACACCTACGCTAAGTATGTGAATGATTTTTATGTGCGGTAGAGCGGCGCGAGTCATAACTAGTTAAAATCAATCGTTGTCAGGGCGACAGCGGGCCTCAGCAGCAGCGAGGTCTGAGTTTAGGGCGGCGATGTCATCACGGAGGTCAAACTCGATAAAGAGCTCTGCTTCTGTGATGTCGATGGTGGTAACCAAGAAACCATCCCGTTCAAGAGCAAGATATTCTTCCATGATAGCACTTTGCTCGCTTGGGTCGTTACTAGCTAGGTATCGGCTACGCAACTCTTCGAGCGCCGCCACGACTACGACGTAACGATCAATAGTCGCCTGGGCATCGTCGCGAGCAGTCTCGAGACTGTTTGGCCAAGACGGCGCAGAGCAGCTATCTGCTGCCAGAGCAGCCCGTCGAGAATCGAAGTTTGATTTAGCAGCGTTAACTCGAGACACAATTTCGTACTGCGCGTCGAGGTAGTCATTGGTGCGTGCAATCGCGTCACGTAATGCTACTTCACGAGTTGAGGTAGCGAGCCCGGTGTTCATTGGCGATTCTTCGGCTAGTGCGTCGAGGTACGAGCTTGTGCCGTCACTGCCGTATCCGTACTGGGTGTAGCTGCTGTTACCACCAAGCCCCAAGAGGCCGTAGGCCCCGGTGAGCGCCTGCTGCGCGAGTTGCGCCATGAGCGCGCCGATAATCTCGTTGATCTCGTCGGCGGTAATGAGCTGGTCGCGACCAGCACCCAAGGCCCCGTTAAGCTGGTCGGCAATTACGCGGCCTGGCGTGGTAATCGTACAGTTACTTTGGGCACCACTCTGCGCTTGGGTGTCGCTACACACGCGGAATGAGAGGAAGCCATCGCCAAACTCAAGCAGCTGAATCTCCTCACCTTGTGCGTTGCGAATGGCCGCATCAAGCTGCATGCTGGCTTCGAAGTACGCTCGGTTAGGGTCATTACTCTCACCTTGAGTGAGCTCAAACCAGCTGGCCCAGCCGCCATCCTCGAAACTGCCCTGGAGGAAGTTCTCCATGTTACCGGTGACGTCATCGAGCGTACATTGCGGCTGGTAGCCGTCGCGCTGCTGCTGATTGTAGTTGGTCGCCAGCGCCACTCGGACGTCGAGCTCAAACGGGCTACAGAGAAGTGCCAGCTCAGAGCCCAAGAGGGTGTCGCTTACTACTTGGTCGGCCACTGACTGCAAGTGGTTCTCAAGGTCGGTCACAAACGCTGGGCTACCCTGAAAGCCCGAGTTAATCCAGTTGACGATGCTGCGCACCATGCTCTGAATAATGGTGCGCGTGATGCCGTAGGCAATACCATCGAGCTGAAACTCCTTAATGTTGAGTGCTTGGGTTGCCGCTGAGGTAATGGCGTCGCTCGCAGCCGAGAGTGTACTCTGCACCGCAGTTTGTGAGCGATCGCTGACGACAGTTACAGCCCGCTGCGCATGTGTTTGTAGGGGCAGCAACAACATCCCTATCAGCAAGATAGCTGCGATATTCTTTACGATAGTGTGGCGCGCCGCGGTCATACTCATTATCTAAATTCTACTACATCAAACACACTGTCTTCAGGCAGGAAGTTAGCACCGCTTTCGTTGGCAGCGGTAAAGAGGTTAACCACAGCGGCAGCTAACCCGTCGGCATCTTGCTGGTAGCGCTGGAGGCGCAATAGTGAGCGCAGTGGGTCGGTAAACGTTTGCTCCATCGCCGCTACGCTGGTCGCCAATGCCTGGTAGGCGTTGGTGAGATCGAGGTGTGCTTTCATAAACCGCTCGGGCACCGGCAGGGCTAGCATGTCACGCACCATGCCCTCGTAGGCCTCGCGGATCGGGGTGAGCTCGGTGAGCAACGCAGCGTCATTCTCTGCTACCGCTTGCTCAAGGATGAGTACCTCGTTTTGTGTCCCTTCTGGCAGTGGGTAGGCAAACATGATGTCCGCCACGGCGTTAGCGTAGGTACGAATTTGTGCAGCGGTGGCTGGGTAGAGGGTAATGTTTTGCTCGGTGTAGAGTGGGTCGCGGGTCTCGCGGATGAGGTCTGAGCTCGCCTGTTCAATAAGTGTATTTGGATTACGGCCAAAGGCACCAAACCCTTCGTTGCGGACGTAGGTCTCAAAAAAGTCGAGCGCAAATTGGTCGGTCAGTGTTTCCGGTTCGGTGTAGGCGGTGGTTGATGTGGGCAGCTCGAGTGGCTCGGTGTTATCCAGGAGCTCTTGCCAGTCGGGGATGCCGTCGCCGTTACTGTCGGTTACCGGAATGTACTGGCGCAGTGGCGACTCACTCACAAACGAGGGCCCTTCGGCTACTACCGGGTTAGCCGCTGGCTGGGGTGTTGGTTGCTGGTAGCGCGCGAGAATAAACGCAGCGGCGACGAGCGCGCCACCAACTAAAATTGCTCCCTTTACGCGGGTGTTCATTACTACCAGTATACCGCTGGTACACCCCGCATTTAGCCGTTACTGACATTCGCGAGCCACCACCGCAACGATGTCATGCCAATTGCTCAGTGACACATCTTCGGCTCGTATGCTGGGGTTAAGCTCAACCTGAGCAAAGATTGCGCTGGTGCAGGCTGCACCAAAATGTTGCTTGAAATTATGCTGCAGCTGCTTACGCTTGTTAGCAAAACCAGCCCGAATTACGTTAAAAAATGTTTTTTCGTCTACGTCGCTAAAGTAGTCGCGGGAGATGTTTCGCACCGCCACAATGGCTGAGTCAACTGCTGGCGGCGGGGTAAAATGCCCCCGTGAAACCGTCTTATATACAGAAACCTCGCCGTAGGCCTGCAGCGCCAGGGCCAGTAGCGAACCCTTGGCGTTTTTGGCGG
>CEQS01009202.1_pt1 | contig 14519 bp, 15 predicted proteins | sample 530981 | NCBI WGS metagenome assembly CEQS01 (sample SAMEA2621176, study PRJEB7988) | marine metagenome | biome: marine biome (ENVO:00000447); feature: mesopelagic zone (ENVO:00000213); material: "saline water (ENVO:00002010), including plankton (ENVO:xxxxxxxx)" | depth 800 m
TCTATAATTTCATTAGCCCAATGTTGTTTTACACCAAAGGTGCTTTCCCAGTGCGATTTAGGTTTACCGCTTGAGCGAATACCAAACTGGATTAAATGATGCGGTGCAGGTAAAAACTCTAATATATGCGTACACCAGGAGCCAAAACATAAATCGATGCCTAAGCGCTCTACTAATAAATCGGTATGCGCATCAAAATGAATAATAGCGGTACGTTTGCCTTGCTCGCGCTTAGCTTTTAAATACGCTTTAGTTAGCGGGTAGCTAATTGAGTGATCGCCCCCAATACCAAATATGCCTTTATCTTTAAATGTGGCGTAAAAGCTGTCACACACATCTTCGGTAATAGAAAGCGGGCTTACGTAGTAATCATCGTTTTTATCGCCGTATAGGGCTTTTTGGCAGTTTGAAATTGTGGCGTCGTTTAAGTATTTATCATGTAATAAATGCGGTATAACACGCACATCACCTAAGTCGAAAGAGCGGCACTGGGTTTGCTGATCAATCAAGGCTGAGCGTAAGAATAATGGCCCCCAGTTTGCCCCACGTAAAATACCGCCGCCACAATCTGAGCTAATACCTAACATAACTGCTTTGTGAGGAGATTCGGGTAATTGTGTTAAAGAATCACGCCACAAAACATCAACATTTTCGCTTTGCCCATACAATTTATTACGTAATGCCGCTTTACGCTCTTTCGCGGTATTAACTGTAAATACACCATCGCCAGGTGCACATAAACAGTGCTCTACTTTACGTTTAAACGCGTCAAATTGTGTGCTCATAATAAATCCTATACTTGTGTGTTTTATTCATGTGGTTTTGATTAGTTATGCAAAAACTAAAATTATCGGCCTATTTGCAAATAACGCGTAATGCGCTCACTTATTGCTCAAGCGTTATTTACACGCTTATTTAAAAGCCGTTAAAATAAAGCCGAAATCAAACCGTAACTATTTGTTATTAAATAACTAAAAACGCTTCAAACCACGTATTGATAAATTTAAATTATCACCATAATCAATACATATAGACTCTCAATAAACAAGTCAACCACCCGCCTTTTAACGAACTTTAAGGCTTTGATTTAATATTCAATGTGAATGAATAAAGCCATCATTTATAAGTATTTTTCAACATCGGACATACGTCCTGTACTTAGTTTACATTTGCCGTAATGATGCTAGATTGACAACAAATTTTTATAAAAAGGCTTAGTTATGGAAAAGGTATTTCACTTAGGATTATGTATTGACGATTTAAAAGGGGCTGAACTTGCTATTGTCCCTGGTGACCCAGATCGTGCTGCACGCATTTCTCAATTCCTAGACAACCCAACCTGCCTTGCTCAAACACGTGAGTTTCATGTTTATTTAGGCCAGTTAAATGGTCACTCTGTGGTGATTTGTTCAACCGGTATTGGCGGCCCTTCAACCTCTATTGCTGTAGAGGAGCTGGCACAGCTTGGCGTACGTACTTTCTTACGCATTGGTACTACTGGGGCAATTCAGCCACATATTAATGAAGGTGATATTTTAGTAAGCCAAGCGTCTGTGCGTTTAGATGGCGCAAGCCAACACTTTGCACCACTTAGCTACCCTGCGGTATCTGACTTTTTTGCCACTCAAGCTATGGTGCAAGCGTGTAAAAACCTAGATATCGACTTCCACATTGGTATTACTGCCTCAAGCGATACATTCTACCCAGGGCAAGAGCGTTACGATACGCACTCGGGTTATGTACCTAAGTCATTACAAGGTAGCTGTGAAGAGTGGCAAAACCTAGGCGTGATGAACTACGAAATGGAGTCTGCTACCTTATTTACCATGTGTGCAGCGCTAGGCCTTAAAGCGGCGTGTGTTGCCGGTGTATTGGTTAACCGAACTCGCCAAGAAATTCCAAATGTTGATCACGGTGAAATTGAGAAAAAATCAGTGTCTGTGGTATTAGAAGCTGCAAAAGTACTATTAGGCTAATGCCTTTTTAGCGCTTTAATAAAACGCATAAAGCACAGCAATTGCTGTGCTTTATTGTTTTTAGCTTACCCTGAACTCTGGTTACCTTAGCTTTGCGCTAATCACTTCTATTTCTGGCAAATTGCTAAAGCTTGCAAGTACCGCACGTGCTACTCCCCCTTGGTTTTCATGACCTTGGGTTTCTAACAGTGTAATTGCTTTAATCGTTTTATCGTTAAAGCTAAGACCCGCTAAAAACAATTGACTAAGCGCACTTTGAAGTGGCGAAAGGCTTGGGCTGTAAGCCGCGTTTTCTGCGTAACTGCCGTAAAAGTCACCATTATTAAAGGTGCTTATTTTAACTGCGCTAAAGTTGTTACTATAAGGTACGTAGGCCATTAGCGCCATGGCTGCTAGTTTTTCATCAAGGGCTGTATCTGCAAATGTGTGTTGCTGCTGTTTTGGGTTAAACAGGCTAAAATCGTTGCCTAAATCAGTGGGGCCAAATGAATGCGGTAATAAATCAGCTAATTTAAAGTGCTGATCTGGTAGTAAAATATCAAACTCTTTTGCATCAGCCATTTCGTTCATAAACTGCCTGCAATAGCCACATGGGGCATCGCTAATTGCTATTTTTAGTATTTTTTTTGCGCCATTTAACCACGCATTGTTAATCGCCGACTGCTCTGCATGCACGACTAAACTAAGCGCTTGGTGATCAAACTCGACATTAGCACCAAAATAAAAATTTATATCACCTTGCTCATCAAGAGCTTTAACAATAGCTCCCACATGAAAATGAGAAACAGGAGCCACCGAAAATTCAGACGCTAGAGGCACTAAACCTTGTAATAACGCGTCATCAGATACATTAAGTTGCGCGCATAATTGGCTAATATCGTTAGGATGTAAAATACCGCGCTGGGCTTTTAATTGGCTGCGTAATGCTTGAGTTTGCGTAACGCTTAGTGAGATATGTGAATTTGTGAGTGCTGTGTCTTGTTGCACAGTAAAAGTTGCTGATGCCATAACATATTATAATTATTTAATGGCTAAGTAGTTTAAAAGGTTAGGCGCCTAAATGCCAGCAAAAAAAGGGAGCACACTGTGCTCCCCTGTTTTTTAGTTAAAGTAGACTAACCAGTATTGCGCATACCTGCAGCAATACCTGTCATAGTGATCATTAATGCATTATCAATATCACCTTCACTTACTTTATCGCTTGAGCGCGAACGGCGCAGCAGCTCAACTTGCAGTACATTAAGCGGATCGGTGTACGGATTACGCAGCGCAATCGACTCTTTTATCCATGGTTGATCTGCCAATAAGCTATTTTGTGGGCTAAGCGATTGCACTAAGCTAATTGCTTCTTCTAGCTCTTTACGTAACGAGATACCTAATGGTTTGTACATATCTTCCACCAGCGCGTTATCGTAATGCTCACTTAACCAGCTATCGGCTTTACTAAATACCATTTCTAGCATTTCAAGACGTGCTCTGAAAAATGGCCATTTCAGGCTCATTTCGTGCAGTGTTTCTATGCCGTATTTATCAAGTGCCGCTTTTAAGCCTGTTAATGCACCAAGCCATGCAGGTAACATTAAACGGTTTTGGCTCCATGCAAAAATCCATGGAATAGCACGTAAGCTCTCAACCCCACCATTTGGGTTACGTTTCGCAGGACGCGAGCCCAATGGTAATTTAGACAGCTCTAGCTCAGGCGTTGCCATTCTAAAGTAAGGAACAAAGTTTTCATCATGGCGAACCACATTACGGTAGTGCTCGCACGACTGCTCGCTTATCAACTTCATCACTTCACGCCATTCTTGCTTAGGCTCTGGCGGTGGTAATAAGTTACTTTGCAGTACGGCACCCGCGTAAATGTTTAAACTTTGCAGTGCTACATCGGGTAAACCAAACTTAAAGCGGATCATTTCGCCTTGCTCAGTTACTCGCAAGCCACCTTTTAATGAACCAGGCGGTTGTGAATGCAATGCTTGTGCAGCAGGTGCCCCACCGCGCCCTACCGTACCACCACGACCATGGAATAAAACAAGTTCAATACCGCGCTTATCGGCAAGCTGCACTAGTTTATCCATTGCTTCGTACTGTGCCCAGCCTGCGGCCATCATGCCGGCATCTTTAGCTGAATCAGAATAACCAATCATGACATTTTGGGTATTTTTAATATGCCCGCGGTACCAAACGTTATCAAGCAACGTGGTAATTACATCACTACCAGCGTTTAAATCGTCAAGCGTTTCAAACAAAGGCGCTACTGGTAAATCAAACTGACAGCCACTTTCTTTTAAAAGCAGTTGTACAGCTAAAATGTCAGAGGCGGTACGCGCCATTGAAATAATATACAAGCCAAATGTTTTTTCATCTTGCTTAGCTATTACATCAAAGGTGTCGAGCACTTCTTGCACCTCTGAACTTGGTTGCCAGTTTTTAGGAATAAGCGGGCGGCGTGAGTTAAGCTCGGTAAGCAAAAATGCTTGTTTGTCTTGCTCTTGCCATTGGTTGTAATCGCCTAAGCCTAGGTGGCGTGTAAGCTCAGAAAACACATCGCTGTGGCGGTCTGAATCTTGGCGTACATCAAGTTTTGCCAAACGCAGGCCAAAGCTATTTATACGGTGCAGTAAATCAAGTAATAAACCATCGGCGACAACTTTCATGTTGCACTTTAATAAAGAGCGATAGCACACCTCTACTGGGTGCTTGATTTGATTTATATCAGTGATTAAGTCTTCTGAATCGCTGCGCTTATTCTTAATTTTTGCACCTAAATGAACCACTGTTTCAGAGACTTGGTTTTTAAGCTTTTTAAGTACAGCGCGATAAGGTTCAAAGTCTTGTCCTGCCAGCTCAATTAGCTCATCGCTTGCATCTGACATGCTCAGCTCTGCGCTTAGCGTGTTAATATCACGGCTGTATAAATCAAGCGCCATCCAACGACCATGGTCAAGTACTTGCTGTGTTACCTGTGCGGTTACAAATGGGTTACCGTCACGGTCTCCGCCCATCCAAGAGGTAAACTCAATGGGGCTGTAATCAATCGGAAGCTCTAAACTTAAATGCTCTTTAACTTGATCTGAAAACTCACGTAAAAAACGTGGCACAGCATGCCATAAGCTGTTTTCAATAACAGCGTATCCCCATTTAGCTTCATCAACTGGGCTTGGGCGAGAACGACGAATATCATCGGTGTGCCATGCTTGGCTGATAAGCTGAGCGATACGGTTTAAAATAGCTTCACGCTCTTGTGGTAAATTGTCTTTGCGCTCAAGCGAGGCTAAACAATCACTTAATTCTACGTGCTTATTAATAATTGTACGGCGCGTCACCTCGGTTGGGTGAGCGGTTAATACTAAGTTTATGTGGAGTTTTGAGAGTGTTTCGGCCAGATGATTACTATCTAATTGGCCTTCTTTTGCTTTTGCAGTTAACGTTTTTAATGTTTGAGTGAGAGGGTTTAGTTGGCAAAAACCAACATCATTAAAACGCGAAACAGTGTGGAACTGCTCTGCTACATTAGCTAAATTTAAAAAATGATTAAATGAACGGGCAACCGGTAAAAGCTCTTCATCACTAAGCGCATGTAGTACCTCAATTAGCGCTTGTCTGTCGTCTTCATTACCACTGCGAGATGACTTTGATAAAGCACGAATTTCCTCTACTTTATCTAAAATCGCTTGGCCTTGGGCATCTTTAATAGTTTGTCCTAGTAGCTGCCCAAGTAAATTAACATTACCTCGCAAGGCGGCATATTGTTCACTCATTTCTCAGTCTCCTTTGTTTCATGGAATGCTATTAATATCATCATGAGCGCAGATTTAATAGATCCATTTGCAATGGTGAATCGTAATTAGCTATATGTAAATTATTAGAAAACGGCTTTTATGATCATTTTTTACGACGCCAGCTGCCCGCTTTGCAATACCGAAATGCAGCACCTTAAAGATGCTGATACTAAACATAAAATTGTTTTAGAAGACCTTAATAGCCACGATTTTAGCGCACGTTATCCAAGTGTTAATAAAAACAAGGCCATGGCTATATTGCATGCACAGTTACCAACTGGGGAGATGATTTACGGCTTAGATGTTACTTATCAAGCGTGGAAAACAGTAGGCAAATACCGCTGGTTGAAAATTTTTCGCTTGCCAATAATTCGCTACTTCGCTGATGCCGCCTATATGTTTTTTGCAAAACACAGACAAAAAATAAGCCGTTTGCTCATGCCAAACGCCTCCTGTTTAAACGGCCAATGCACTGTTAATACAAAGGACAAACAATGAAAACAATTGTTTTATTTGGTGCCAGCAGCGCAATAGCACAAGCTTATATTGAGCACCTACAAATAAATGCACCCACAGTGCAAGTTATATGTGTTAGCTCAAAAAAGGCAGATACAAATAGTAATGTTGTTTACATAAAGAGCGATTACACAGCGCAAAGCTTAGCCAAGGTTACAACTTACTTAAAAGAGCAAAATGCCGATATTCAACAAGTCGTTATGTTTAATGGCACATTGCACAATAAAAACCACATGCCAGAAAAAAAGCTAGAAGAGCTAAACGCAGACTATTTTAATGAATTATTTAATTCCAACACACTCACTCCCTTACTGTGCTTGCAGAGCATTTTACCGCTGTTAACACATAAAACGCAGTGCACTATAACGGCGCTCAGTGCGCGTGTGGGCAGTATTAACGATAATAAATTAGGTGGTTGGTATACATACCGCGCATCTAAAGCGGCCTTAAACATGCTATTTAAAACCGCAGCGGTAGAACTGGCGCGCCGAGCTAAAAATACTAAACTGGTGTTATTTCATCCGGGCACTACCGATACTGCGCTTTCAAAACCATTTCAAAAAAACGTACCTGCGGATAAGCTTTTTAGCGCTGAATTTGTAGCTAAACAGCTTTTTACATTTACGTTTAATAACCCTCATTTAGAACTTAACGGTGAGCCCGCCTATTTAGATTGGCAAGGCGAAGCCATACCCTGGTAAGGACCTTTAATGCATTTTACTAAAGAGCGCATAAACGCACTTGAAAAACACACTCGTACTCATTTAATTAATTCACTTTCGGGTTTTAAAAGCGCCAACTTAATTGGCACGCAAGACAAGCAAGGCAATACAAATGTAGCTATTGTTAGCTCGGTTATTCATTTAGGGGCTCACCCGCCATTAGTTGGCATGATAATGCGCCCTAATAGCGTGCCTCGACATACGTTTGAAAACATCATAGAAACCGGCTGTTACACCATTAACCAAGTTAATAAGGCCATATATAAGCAAGCTCATCAAACATCAGCTCGCTACGATAAAGGCGAGTCAGAGTTTGACGCGACAGGTTTAACGCCAGAATACCTAAATGAATTTACAGCCCCGTTTGTGCAAGAGTCGCGATTAAAATACTCTGTAAAATACGTTGAGCACCAACACTTAGCCGTTAATGGCACCGAGCTGGTTATAGGTGAAATTACCGATGTGTATTTAGATGAAGCGGCGCTGCAAAGTGATGGCTTTTTAGATTTACAAGCCATTGAAACAGTGGCTGTAACAGGGCTTGATAGTTACCACACTAGCAATAAATTATCGCGTTTACCTTACGCTAAAAAACCTTAGCATGCATGTTGTCGCATAATATTGAATTATGCTTTTACATTAAACACAATGCCTAACACCAATCTGCTTATTGGGGCTTTTTAACATTTTAGTGAAATTTAATTTGTTAAATTGCTCAAGAATTTATGCAGCTTGGTATTGAAACCAAGGAGACTTTTATGGCCACACTAGGCGTTGGTACACACACAAGCGAGCAAGCATTAGCGGGATTAAGCAACATGACCGCCGATGTAACCCCTATTCAAACAGATGAATATTTACAGCGCATTGCAAAAGCACAAGCTTATATGCAAGCAAATAATATTGATGCAATTTATTTAAATGCAGGTACAAACCTCACTTACTTCACAGGTATGAAATGGTATGCAAGTGAGCGCATGGTTGGCGCCATTTTACCCGCTATAGGCGATGTACAATACATAGCCCCTTATTTTGAAATTGGCACCCTAAACGGCTTTAAAGTGATTGAAGGCCCCATTCATGGATGGCAAGAACACGAAAGTCCATATGCGTTATTTGTAAGTGTACTCAAGCAGCTCAACATTAATGACAATGCCACAATAGGCATTGATGAAAGTGCCCAATTTTTTATATTCGACGGTATTAACAAAGCGCAAAAAGGCCTAAATATAGTTAATGCACAGAGCGTTACTGCACATTGCCGCATGCATAAGTCGGTAAACGAATTAGCGCTTATGCAATGCGCAATGGATATGACTTTAGCTGTACATCAAGCAACTGCAAGCATGCTTTACGAAGGTATTACCACCACAGAGGTAGAAGCCTTCATTAAAAAAGCGCATCAAAAAGTAGGTGCCCCCGGTAACTATTTTTGTATTGTTTTATTTGGTGTGGCGACCTCATTTCCACATGGCGTTAAAGATGCGCAAGTGCTTAAAAAAGGCGATATGGTATTAATAGATACCGGTTGCAAAGTGCATGATTACCTTTCAGATATAACCCGCACCTATGTATTTGGTGAGCCAACAGTGCGCCAGCGCATGTTTTGGGATCATGAAAAAGCAGCGCAACTCGCCGCCTTTAGTGCTGCAAAAATTGGCGCTACGTGTGAAGCAGTTGATGCCGGCGCTCGTCACTATTTAGCGGCTCAAGGATTGGGGCCACAGTACCAAACACCGGGCTGCCCGCATCGTACGGGCCATGGTATTGGCTTAGATATTCACGAATGGCCTTATTTAGTCGGTGGAGACAAAACCCCACTTGCACCTGGCATGTGTTTTAGTAACGAGCCAATGCTAGTAATACCTGATGAATTTGGTGTACGTTTGGAGGATCACTTTTATATGACCGACAACGGCCCGCATTGGTTTACACAACCAAGTTATAGTATTGACGACCCGTTTGGGCTGAACGCTTAAACCCTTTATAAAGAGCAGCAATTAGCTGCTCTTTTTAGTTTGAGGATTGATAATGCATACTTCATCCCAATATCGTTTGTTATACCAAAGCAATCCGCAAAAGGATGAATATGAAAAACTTTAAAATTGATATCGTGTCAGACGTAATGTGCCCATGGTGCGTAATAGGTTACAAAAACCTAGAAACAGCGCTTGGCCAACTTAAAGACGAGATGAGTGCAGATATTACGTGGCATCCTTTTGAGCTAAATCCTGACATGCCGCTTGAAGGTCAAAATTTAAATGAGCACCTAATGCAAAAGTACAACCTAAGCGAAGAGCAAGGCGATGAAAATCGTAAAAACATGTTCGAAGCAGGCCAGCGTGCCGGGTTTACCTTTAATTTTGATGGTGAGCGCATCATGATCAACAGCTTTGATTTACACCGCCTACTTACTTGGGCTCGTGAAGAAGATAAGCAAACCGAATTAAAGCTTGCCATGTTTGAAGCACACTTCACCGATTTAAAATACTTAAATCAAGAAGAGGCACTGCTTGATGTAGTAGAAAGTGTTGGCCTTGATAAAGAACAGGCGCGTAGTATTTTACACTCAGATAAATACGTTCAAACAGTACGCCAAGAGCAAGACCGCTTTAAGCAACTCGGTATTACTTCAGTCCCTACATTTATTATCAACGATAAATATGCAATCAGTGGCGGACAACCAAGCGACTCATTTATTCAAGCACTAAAACAAATTAGTGAAGAAGAGGCTAAGCAAGAAGTTTAGTTAGCTAGCAAAATTAAAGGCTGCAATATGCAGCCTCGTAGCCAAACAAGGCTAATTTAAGCATTTTCAAACTCTTTATAAATTAGCCACTTTGGCAGGTAAGGGGTGTCGGGCACTTGCCAACCATGTTTATCATAGGCAAGGCTAGCCACTGCGCTTATTAGCAGAGCTACATCGCCTGCCCACGTAACTGCGCCCTCAGGTGGGTCATTGTAAAATGTAAAATGTAATTCAATAGCCTTGTAGATTGCCCGTTTATAATGAGCTTCATCGTTTGATAAAAGCGCTACCCACACATCCAAATAAGGCAAGAAAAGCATGTTCACATAAGGCGCTCTAAATTCATCAACATGCTCAGGGCCTGATTTTTCCATTACCTCGCGTAATAACACTGTTTGGTCTGCGTCTTGTACAAATATATTTCGCACAAAATTTAGGAGTGCGAAGTCAAGGACGTCAGGGTACTCAAGCCAATTTTCTTCGCATCGACAGATTAGTTCAGTCGCATCAGCATCTCTTAAACACAGGGCTAAACTTAATTGCAGTAACCAATCATCAACCATGATCAAGCGATGTTCAGAATGACCTTCTAAGCGAAATACGTGACCTTTTAAAGTAAAAATATGGCGCTGCCCAGGGTTTGACACTAAATTATAATGCGCATGCAATAAGTCTAGGCCAAAGCGCATAATAGGCACGCCCTCAAGCCTTTTTTCTGCATTTTGTGCATGAAAGCTTAGACTTATACAATCCATTGCGTCAGAGTTTAACCGTGCCTGCGGCTCCTCATAAATCGCGGGCTCTAGCTCGAGATAACGCTGCCACCTATTGTTATAAGTATCTAAATGAATATGAAAGGCATTTTGCAAGTTCACTAATTTATAGTGGTCATTGTGGTATTTTAATTGGCTCATAACTTGATACTTCCAATGGTGTAATTTGTCACGTCAAACGTTGGTTTTAAACTACTGCCAGTTTGAAACTTCTGTTGCACTTTACGAAATTCAATGTTAACAGAATAACTATCAAATGCTTGCAAAGTGTTGCTCAAGGCTTGTGTAAATAGGGTGGTCAGGCCTTTCTTTTTGACACTATTTTACTTACACGAGAATAGTGCAATTGAAAATAGTCACCAATCTCTTTCAAAGTGTCTTGTCCTGAAATCTGTTTACACATTTCAGGACAAGACAAATTTAAAACTAAATAAGGCTGCACATTTTAGCCCTATTGGTTCTCAACTGGAATATGCAAATATTCGCCGCTGTAGTTGATTAAGCAATCCTTACTAGCGCAGTAATAGAGCGCCCCTGACTTGAGTATTTCCTCCTCAGTATTTTTAATTATTAACGCGCAGCGATGCGTATTTTCGAAAGTCTTAATCGATATTTCTAAAAAGCCTATGAGGGGTTTATTATTTATTGTTACCTGCTCTGTTATTAAGTTTATTTTAATAACCCTAACCAATCGAAAATATTTATAAACTATATACAAACTGGCTAAGCAGCTAAATGGCAGTATCATCTCCCCCCTGCAACTTTGTTAAAGCCACCTTCGTATGTTGGTAAATGAGTGAATAGACTAGTAAGCTCCCCTAACGCTAAAACGAGCCCTGCTAATATAGCGATAGCTCCTATCCCTACACCTTTAGATTTTATTAACGTGACTGTATTTTTCATAATAATAGGTAGTTGATATTGCTTATGGTTAATTTCTAATATAGGAACACATCTACTATTTGTTCCTTTGCCACAATTAACATTATACGAATAGATTTTTACACTGGCATTATAAGTGCATTATTAGCAAAGAAAATTATTACATGCTCTGTGAGATAATTTTGTGCGAATGATAGGTAAAAATTACATTTATTTAGACCCTTTTTTCTAAGCGACCAACAATGTTGAAACCTACATTTGTACTGTCTGCACAAATAAATTAACTATTTAAAGTAAGGAGTACACATGGCTAAGTCAGCAACATTATATAGAATGGCAACCGATGAACATATATGTCCGTTTGGTTTAAAATCTAAAGATCTACTTAAACGAAAAGGTTATGAGCTTGATGATAATCTATTAACCTCTCGCGAAGAAACCGATGCATTTAAAAATAAGCACGATGTAAAAACAACGCCGCAAACCTTTATAGACAACGAACGCATAGGTGGCTACGATGAGCTACGTAGTTATTTTAACAAATCTGAAGCAGGCCAACAGGGGACAACTTATACTCCCGTAACGGCCATTTTTGCTGTTACACTATTGCTTGCCTTTGCATTTAGCTACTCGACTGGCTTTGCACTTTTTTCTATGCATACAGTTATGCTGTTTGTCGCGTTAACAATGGGCGTACTGGCTATTCAAAAATTACGCGACTTATACAGCTTTAGTAATTCTTTTATAACCTATGATTTATTTGCGATGAAAGTAGTGAGATATGCTTATGTGTATCCATTTTTAGAAGCATTTGTAAGTATTGGCATGATTGCAGGGCTTTCAGCTTATATTGTTGCACCAATTTCTTTATTTATTGGGGGTGTTGGCGCCGTGTCGGTGATTAAGGCTGTTTACATAGACAAACGAGAGCTTAAATGTGCCTGTGTTGGCGGAGATAGTAATGTACCGCTGGGGTTTGTCTCTCTGACCGAAAACCTGTTTATGATTGCGGCGGGTATCTGGATGTTTATTAAATAACCTTAATTCAGGTTAAATAATGGGCTTGATAACTAAGCGGATTATTTTACATGACTGGTATTTTAGTGTAAAAAAGGGGACTAACTAAATAATAAAAGGAATTAAAATGAAATACTTACTGTCTATAATTGCCGCTCTAATCATTACTGGCTGTACTACAACTCCACTTCAAGACAGTCCTACCGCAACAGTAAAATCAACAGTTCCCCCTAAATACCCTGTTGCAGAGGTACGTAACAAAACAGAAGGTTTTGTTACCATGTCTTATGATGTAGATAGTTATGGGCGCCCAAATAATATTAAAGTTATTAACGCTAAACCTGAACAAGTGTTTAATAGCGAAGCCAAACGTGCCCTATCTAAATGGCAATACTCACCTAAAGTTGTTAATGGTGTTGCTGTACCTGATAAAAACTTAGAAATGACAATTGAGTTTAATTTGGATAATTAATAATCGGGTAAGGTTATATCTTAAAGGCTGCAGTGTGCAGCCTTTTTAGTATTTGACAGCGAGCTTATTAAGTACGATAAAGCACTTTAATTACATGCCAGCCAAATTTAGTTTTAACTAAATGTGGCTCTAAAATAGCGCCATTAAAGGCTATTTTGTCAAACTGCGGAACCATTTGCCCGCGTCTAAATTCGCCAAGGTCACCGCCTTTTTTACCTGATGGGCACGACGAGTATTTTTTAGCTAAGGTTTGAAATTTGGCACCTTTACCTAATTGCTTAATAATGTCTTCTGCTATTTCTTTGTGTTTAACCAATATGTGGAGTGCGTGCGCTGTACTTGCCATTTCAAAGCCCTGATAATTTAAAACGCGGCGATTTTAGCACAGCCACCTAAACCTAGCATCTACTTATAGCTGACCAGTCAAATAATTGGCGTCACCCAATAGCACGCTTTAATTCACAAAACCTGATATTTGGTCTAAACAGCTATATTCAGGGGCCGAGAGCGGGCTTAACCTAGTTACTTTTCTAATTCGTGGTGCTTTACTTTTTTCATGACTGGCAATAAATCCCTCCACTAAAAGCATTCTATTGCTACAACGCTTAACAACCCCCTCAGTTACATCACCGTAAAATGGGAATACTAAGTATTGCTTTGACATTTTTTCTAGAGCTGCACGATCTTCATAAAAACTAAGGTGCCCATAATGTCCAACTAAGCACACTTTAGTTCCAACCAAATCATTTTGATTCTTAAACAGTGGACCCCATGATACTTTTTTACATTCTATACTTTCCTGTAAGGGAACTGCTTTTACAGAAAAGACCACAACCATTAAAACTAACAATCTAGACATAGATATAAATTTTTTCATATTTGGATTCTATTAACTTTCCGGGAGGATTGCTCTATAACGCATCCGTACACTCTAAACTGCGAGGCCAAAAAATATCATAACCTATTGATTTGTATTAGTTAACACCTCAATATTAGCAGCAACCAACCAAAGGCAATAAGAAAAACCTAACCCAATTAATTTTCTGCTTCTGCTAAGAGCCTTTTTAAAATCAGTTTTTTAATAACGTTCTTAAATTCACAACTGAGAAAAATACCATAGCTATACACACAAACAACAAAAGATAAATACCGTAGCCTACACCAACCATTAGGTAGGATTTACTAGGCTACTGAGGATTATAATAAACATTAACTTTATCCCTCGTTTGATATTTTTTAAGTTGTAAATCTCGCTCCGCTCTATCAAGCATAGAGTTGACGTTTGATACTCGATTTCCAACAAATAGCTTTTCATCAACCATATAAGAGTATTCAACTTCTAAAATATAGCGCTCTTGGTTATGTTGTATACGTAGTCCATTACTAGAAATAACAGTACCCTCAACCATAGGCCAACTTTTCGTAGTCTGACCTTCTGAAACAACGGTTACTAAATAAGCACTCCAAGCGAGTGAAGTTAAAAGCATTACAACAAAAAAAACTCTACTTTTATTAAACATATCAACACCTGATTTTTTTGGGACTGCGCAATATATTTGTTTATGGAGACAATGATTCAATACGGGGTTTTGCGCCCATCCCCTCGAAATTAACCTTAGTCTAAATTTTT
>CEQS01074290.1_pt1 | contig 14516 bp, 11 predicted proteins | sample 530981 | NCBI WGS metagenome assembly CEQS01 (sample SAMEA2621176, study PRJEB7988) | marine metagenome | biome: marine biome (ENVO:00000447); feature: mesopelagic zone (ENVO:00000213); material: "saline water (ENVO:00002010), including plankton (ENVO:xxxxxxxx)" | depth 800 m
ATTAAAGAAATTCTTGTTATTCAAGGCGTTAGTCAAAAAGAACTAGCCGCTAAGCTTGGAAAGAATCCAAATACAGTTACAGCAATGTGCAATAACAAGTCTCAACCCCATTTGAAGGATTTGAAAAAAATTGCAGAGATTTTGGACGTGGATATTCGAGAATTATTAGTACCAACTAAGAAGTAACCCCAATTTTGATTAAGTACTTATATAACCTTCAAAAATCATTTATGAAATCTTTATATGTAAATCTGATATTCACCTGTTTTATTACAGCCTTCTCTGCCCTTTCAGCACAAAATCGCAACCCTGAGTTGGTTGGAGAATGGAAGTCTTACCTAAAAGACAATACCACATTTTACTACTTAAAACTTTCTTCTGATGGATCTGGAGAAAAATGTATTGGAAAAACTATCAATGGTCGTGATACTCTTCTTAGAAATGAAATGAGTTATGTTAAAATTTTGGATTGGGGTCTCAGTGGTAAAAACTTGAATCTTCAGATTAAGCATGATCTTATGTTTGAGCCCAATGGGAGCTATAAAATGAAGCAGAATAAAGATGGTTCTTTGACTCTAAATGGAAGTCACTTTACACTGGGATTCTTTATTTCTCATCTAAACAAGGATGCTTTTATGGGTTCAGTAACCTTTCAAAAATCGGATCAAATTGAAGGAGAGTTTGGAGTAATCCCAGATACCTGCATTTATGATATTGACGAATTCACGTTTGAAAAGGTAGATTCAGGATCATTTCGAGCTACATATGTTGGCTTTGATGATATTATTCCATATATCTTGGGTTGTTCTTTAGGATTTGAATTTCCAAAGGAGTTTAAAGTTCCGGCTTTTGAATTAACACTTCCAGATAGTTACAAATTTGGAATACATGGAATGGGTACTAATTCATATGATGTGGGTTTTATTGATATAAGTGATACCATATCAGAGTCTGTCGTGATCATATATTTTGATTTTGATGGTGTCTCGGAGAAATCACATTCAAAAGACAAAGAAGTTACTTTGATAAACTATAAAGGGAAGAAAATATACACACATTTGAGCTGGCAAAAGAAATACGCTGGAGATGTGTTTTATAGCCCTAATATTTATTTGTCGTATAGAACTTTCAATAAGGAAAAAGAGGATGAGTTAAGAGCAATTGTTACTTCATTCAAATTCAAGGAATAATGTAACCCATTAATGTTGAATTATTCTCTATTTGCCCTTACTCCACAAGTAATTCCAAAGATTTTAATAGCTCTTGGTATTATTCAAAACAAAGGAATTTTAATCAAGATTGATAATACTCCAGATTACGATATATCGGAATATCAAAGAGAGGTTGACACTGATTATTATTTCCACAACCACTGGGGATTTAAAGACCACTTTCAATCCATAGTGGACGCACACTTTAGAGAGCAATTTATATTTCACTTCGATGACTTAACAAGAGCCAGTAAAGAATTGGGTCTACCTTTTGATCATTCTAATCACACAGAATTTGTCAACCAGATTTATTCAAGTTACCCCAAAAAACTTCCTGAATATAGCTTTTCAATTGAATGGGATGAATTTAAATTTAAAAATCTCCGTTTAGTTTCGATTGATAACATTAAGAAAAAATTGTTCTACGAAGGTGCTTTCTTTGGCAATTCTGATACTATAACTCCTTTAGATTGGGGTGTGTATTCATTACTTAACCTCACTTGTGTCTCTTTTTCCAGATTACCTTTTTACAAGCAATTAGTGCTGGAGGGTTATCTGCTAAAAAAAGAAGGTAAATATAAACTTGCTTTCTTCCTAACATATTCTGCGTTTGAGAGTTTTGTAAACTTTAAATCAGGCACGGCTGATGATGAAGAACGGCTTAAGGAAAAAGTTACCAAGTTGTATAGAAATCAGTTCCCCAAGCTTGAAAAACACCAGATATACTGCTCTGTAATGAACCAGTATGATAAGTTTACCAACGATCGGAATAATATTGCTCATGGAACTCGTCAAATTGAGGTATCCCAGGAAGAGCTTGATTCTCTATTAATTTTCGTTTTGATAATGATTAGCTGCTATGAATTTAACTTCAAGAAATTTGATGAATTATCTGCTAAGGTCTCATTATAGGTAGTTTTGGACAAGATGGAGAAAAAGGAGGTATATTCTATTTTATTTAACAAAATAGACGAGTTTGCAGTTCCCAAGGAAGGTATTTTGGTAAATAGAAACTCTTCTTTAGACAATTTGAATGCAGCTATATCAACTTCTGAGCATGATTTTTCCGTTTCATTCGAATGGTATCGGTTTTCAGAGAAGAGCAAAAACCTACGTGTGGGTAAATCCTACAAAAAAGTAGGTTTTCAATCGAAAAACACAAATTGGGTATTTGAAGATTTCTATATATCTAACGCTTCTAATCATGTCGACTTTATAAATCAAAAATCTTCGCACCAGCTTACGGCGTCTTCTAGATTTATTTATACCAAGGGATATTCTAAAACTGCTTTATACTACTATCGATTGCTTGTTCCATTATCTGAAGAATTTAAGACTCATTTTGTTATTGGAAGTTTAAGAGAGGTAACTATCGAAAATGACCCGTTAAAGTTTTATTTCATTCAAAGAGATAAGAAAAAGCACTTTCTGGTCATCGAATCAGACTTAAAACAACCTTATGATATATTTAGTAAAAAAGCCTTTGCCTTAAAAATTGCTCTTGGCTATTTGACAGGACATTTAGCTGGAGATAGAGGGTTTTATTTCGCTTACACAAAAAAGAGAATGGAAACCCCTGCTCAAGTTTACCATTCACCGTTTCATCCTTCTATAATTAGCATATACAAACCTATTTGGTCTAATCCGTATGGATTCATCAGAAATGATAAGCACGCGGATAGATATTATAAAAACAAGGTGTTACGTACGATAAAGAAGGAAGAACTTTCAACACTATGTCAAAGGCTCTACGATTCAGATGAATTTTCATCAGCTATCAATTTGATGTTGGAATCGAGTGTTGCTAGTTTGCTATTTCGGCCAGGAGGTTATGCTATTGTCTTAGAAACTTTAGCAGATATTATTAAACCTGAAAAGAAGGTTAAAGTTGCTCCCATGAAACCAGCTTTAAGTAAAAAAGTACGAAAAGAGTGTTTGAGTATAGGTGAGCAGCATTGGCAATCAATCTCTAAGCAGTTTTCAATCACCATAGAAAAATACGAAAAGGAAATATCTGCTGACTGTATTAAAGCACTCAATCAATACAAAGATTCACTTACTGAAGAAAGTTTGGAAACCCTTAAAAAAAGAATTGATGGGATAAATAAAGCGACTAATAAAGCTCAGCTAAAAAGGCCTTTTGATTATTTAAACATAATACTATCAAAAAGCGATTTAGAAATTCTTGGTACGCGAGATGACTTCTTACACGGAAGAGTTCCTGACATAACCAAAGCAGGAAAGCAGAGACCATTGGATAGGCAAAACAGAGATCTTTATTATGCTTCCGTGAAATTCTATACACTACTGAATATGCTTATTCTTAAATGGATAGGTTACGATAATTATGTTGTTAACTATGCCAAATACAATGAAACTTATACAAAGGTGAAATTAGATGAAGACGTTTATAAGGAAGTCTAATTCTCATTCTTTATCTAGGCAAAGCTTGATTTTTTTTAGCGTGCCCTTTCAGGTCGGGCTATTCGCTACTACTCCTCGCCCCTGTTGGGCTGAGGGGTAACCGCTGCTATCCCTCACGCGCTTAAATGAAAACTTTCTTTGGTCGTTCACATTTTTCGCTAATAAGCTGTAAGCAATATTTCAATTTTCTCCTAGCGTCGTAAATATGAAACCTTGCTTGAAATGTTTAAGAAAAACCCAATCCGGCTAGCGAGGTTAAAGCTGAAGCTTTAACCCAAAGCAAAGTAACATAATGCTAGTCCATTATAGGAGATAGTAAAATTTCCTGAATCACATACCCGCCAAAGCTGCTCCTTTGGAATTCTCATAAGGAATGGCATCGAGCTCCTTTTTAAGGCTGTCCTTGACCACCTTAAATTGTGGCATCAGCTTCTTTTCAACCGGAAGGGATGGTGGCAATTTCTCCCTTCGGTGATTAACCTGCTTTCCATTCTTCCAAAATCGGAAACATACATGTGGTCCCGTAGCCAAACCAGTGCTGCCAACATAACCAATAACCTGACCCTGGCGAACAAACTTGCCTCGCTTGACTCCTTTGGCAAATTTGCTCATGTGCAGGTACTGAGTAGTATAAGTGGAGTTGTGTTTAATCTTTACATAGTTGCCATTGAACTTTTTGTAGCGCGCATCACTCACCACACCATCCCCTACTGCAAGAATCGGAGTGCCTTTTGGCGCCGCATAATCAGTTCCCAGGTGAGCCTTCCACCGCTTTTGTACGGGGTGGTATCGGCGCCTCGAAAAGCTGCTGCTTATTCTTCCATACTTCAGTGGTGATTTCAAAAATGCCTTACGCAGACTCTTCGCGTTTTCGTCAAAGTAATCGACGGTTTTATTTTGCTCAAAGGGAAATGCGTAAAACGTTTCTCCATGATGTTCAAATAAGGCCGTTTCCACTTTGCCCACACCTACCCTAGTATCCTCGACATATTGTTCCTTAAAAATGACTTTGAAGCGGTCTCCCTTTTGAATTCGATAAAAATCAATGCTCCAGGCATAGATCTCTGAAAGTTCCATTGCCAATGCAGGGCTGCATTTAATGTCCATTAAGGTCTGATACAAAGACGAGTTTATTACACCAGCGACTTCACGTCTGACTTCACGAACTTCTCGTTGCTTTACCTCAACTTTCATTTCGCCACGTAAATCATAAACCACGTAGTCTATTGAATTGGGTTCATAAATAAAATATTGAGCTTTTTCTGTGCTGTCTTTTTTGCACAATACGGTAAAGTTCTTACCGCTACTTAGCTTTCGAACACTATAAGTTGGCTTGGCTTTTTTTACCAGACGGTCAATTTCCGGCCAGGGAATATGATGCTTGAGTAATATGGTAGACAATACCTGGTTCTTCTTTATTTTTCCTTCAACTACAATAAAAGAATCCAGGTTTAAACCATACTCCATATTGATCTTTGGAATTACAATGGTGTCTTCGGGAAGCGAAACATCAGCTAATCTATCGTCTTCAAATGAGCAATGATAGAGCATCAGCCCACAAGCAAACACCATGATTCCTATGATCCAGGTTATTTTTATTTTGAAATTCACAATATCAAAAATTGTCACTATTCTTTAGCACCCATGTATTTATAGAAACATATTGTAAACAAAGCTGTGTTTATCCAATATCTTTGCAGCTTGAATCAAACTATTAAAAAAGCTACCGCCACTAGTATATTTTTTTTAGTCGTATTCTGGGCATGTTCCCAGCGAATCGATTATAAAATAAAAGCAGGTGGTGTTAAATTAGGCGACTTCAAAATTGAAAAGCACGTCTACAATGACTCTACTGTTTACTTATTGAAAAGTTCGGTTACACTCAACTTCCTTATTACTAAACACCGGATATTGTATTCTAGTATATCTACCTACTACAAGGGTATTCTGCGAGAATCCTGGGTGCGTGCAGTAGAAAACGGAAGCTTAGATAAAAGTACCCGAACACAAAGAACCAAGACCGGATATCACGTAACCCAGTATGAGGATGAAGAAGAAAAACAATATGACATTCCACATGTCGGAATTCAATATTCTACGAGCAGACTGTTTTTTGAAATGCCCCCGTTGCAAGATTCCAGTTACGCTGAGTTGTATGGAAATTTTGGAGATTTTAGTACCGACCAGACCAATGTAATTAAAATCACAAATCAGGTAACCGGATCAGAAACCGTATACTTTTATGAAAATAACCAGCCGATAAAAAGAAAAATCGAATACCCTATTGTTGATTTTCTGATGTTTATGATCTCCTCAAAACCTTTCCAACGAGCAAAAAAGGAAGTATATGGTGAATTCTTTACTTTTTAGTTAGCCGATAACAATTTCCAGCAAACTATCTGGGATTTCCATTCCTGCAACAAATAACCCCGCTGCAAACATCTTATCATTGACAGAAGCGTTGGAGATTGCTAGTGGAAAACCTGTAACGGATAAAATGGCGAGACTTGGAATTAGAACCAACAACATAATTAGTGAAAACACATTTGGAAGCAGGTAAACTCCTAACAGAGAAAACAAACAACAGAAAAATGACAAAATAAATAAGCGCGACTTATTGTATTGGTTTAATCGTCTGGCAATAAAAAAAGCAAACAACGCAGTTAAGGCTAGAATTACTGAAATAACCAATTCCATGGGCATATCACCACTGATACCCTCGAGTTTAAATTCCAGGATTACAGGCAAAACATTGATTAAATAGGCAAAAACAAAACCCAGAGCCAACCCAAATAAAATCACTAAATGAAAACTACTCGGGTTATTGCTTACTTCATTTGCAGATTTATCTACCTGTCCCCTTTTTAAGTAATTTCTGTGAAACATAAACCCGGCAACAGTTATTAATAGCCCTCCTGTTACAAAGGTGAGCGAGGCTCCCAGAAAATCAACTAACAAAATAATTGCAGGTTCCAGGGCAAATGCCATATCACTGGCCAAAATATACACACCCATTACGGTAGTAAACTGGGCCACAGGTACAAATTCCTCCAGGGTGGCCAATGCGGGTGCGTAAAACAGGTTCATGGAAATTAGCCATACTACAATCATTACCGGAAGCAATCCCTGGAGGGGTAAAATTGACTCAGGTGCTATGGTGGCGGCTACGGTCATAAAAATTAGTGCGGTTATGCCAACCCCGGCAGTAAGAATAGGCAGACTTCTATTACCCTTAGACTTTATTCTGTCTGCCAAATAACCGGCAAGAGGAGGCACAGTGGCCATAACCAGAAGTTTGCTGTAGCCAAGAAGCGGTGCTAATTCATGGAGTCCAAACCGATCTAATAATATCGGCTGATAATTGTGATAAGCGATCCACGAAATGATTATGGCCGTGTTTAGAGCAATCAGACTCCAAATGAGTGACCATTGAGTTTTTTCAGCGTTTGATACCAAGGTAGTGTAATTCAGCTTGGTAAATTTACTTCATTCTAGCCTAATAAAACATAAAGGCTATCGAATTAATAAGCCTTGAAACGAAGAAATCGGAAATTAAAACCAACTAAAGCCTTTTTTTTCCTCAACTTTAGGCAACTTGGTTGTCAGGTTTTTATAGTTGATCAATTCCGCTTTGGCAGAACCTACAAATAAGTTAGCCTTAACCAAAATTGGCACTTTGGCCCGGTCGTCACTTACCCATATTTCCAAGTCGTCTTCACTTTTAAAAACACGGCCCTCCTGCACAGCAGGAACAAATTTTATGCAGCGGTATTTACCCATACCAATTTTTACCTCGTCCCTTCCAAGATACTTTACATAAAACGGATACATCTTATAATCCATAAATGAATTGATCTTAAAAATATCACCGGGCTTAGCTTTCTCAAAATTGATAGAACGTAAATAGTAGAACGAAGACAGCATATCCTGAACATCTTTAGGCGTTTTTATTTCTCCTTTTCGCAGTGTGTTTACCTTTTGTTCTTCTGGTACGAAATGATAGTCTCGGTCAATGATATATCCTCCTTCGTTTACTCTTCTCACAAATTTGCGTGGCGCAAGTGTTTTTTCATCAAGGTAAGTTTCATATCGGTCTCTTACGGTATAAAACCATTCAAATACGCTAAGCGTTTTTCCCTCCCCTACCATGTGCATTACCTTATTACCATCTATGCTAGTATCTTGATTCATTACAGTAAGCTTAGCCTCTCCTGCATTTAAAAATCCATAGTGTACGAGATAAGTTAGCTGCTCTCCCTTATGAAAAGGAAATTCTTTTGACCTTTCCAGTGTAGGGAAGCTATCGGGAATTTTGTCATAAATAACCGCTTTCGAAAATCCAACGGCAATCCAAACACATGCAATCAAAACGAGGCTCTTCAGTATCTTCATAACAAAATAATTTTCAATTAATAACTTTAAGCATTCGAAAAAAGTATGCCAAAGTTTAATTGGAATAAAGTTACTTAATGTAGACGCGTTTTACACGCTTAGAAATATTGGTCAATACTTCGTAATGGATTGTATTTAATAACTCAGCCATTTTATAAACCTCATCCTGATGATCAAAGATGATCAACTCATCTCCTATTTTAGCATCAACATCGGTAACATCAACCATGCAGAGGTCCATGCAAATATCGCCGACAATTAGCACTCGCTTTCCTTTCCATTTCAATGACCAGTTCTCATTTCCCAATCCCCGGTTAAGGCCATCGGCATATCCAATAAATAGTGTTGCAATAACAGAATCCCTCTTCGCAACCCACGATCGATTGTAACTTACCGATTCGCCCCTAGGTACTTTTTTCAATTGAGCAATTTGGGTTTTCCAGGTATAAACATTTCTCAAGTGGGCATGGTTAGAAGACATGCCATATAATCCTATTCCCAGACGAACCATTTCGAACTGGGCTTCTGGAAATCGCTCTATGCCACCAGAATTTAGAATATGTCGGTTTACCCGATACCCCAAAACACTCATCATTCTTTCAGCCATTGAACCAAATGCAGCAATTTGACCCTTGGTGAATTCATCAAATTCGGGATTTCCACTAGCCACCAAATGGGAAAGAACCGATTTTACCTTAATTGATTCAGCATCAATTAATATTTTATGCAACTTAGGCATTTGCTTTTCATTAAAACCAAGCCGATGCATTCCCGAATCCAACTTAATATGGATGGGATATGGTTTGTAATAAGAACGAAACACGCTTAGCGCCTCAATGATGTTGTTTAAACTTTCAAAATCGTAAATTACCGGTTCCAAACCATACTCAATCAACTTTTGAAGGCCTTCCAGCTCTGGGTTGAATATGATTATTTTTTGTTCTATTCCTGCATCCTTCAGTTCAACTCCCTCGTCAATGCAAGCAACGGCCAGGTATTCTACTTTCTCATTCTCAAATAGTCTGGCAATATTTTTAATCCCGGCACCATAGGCAAATGCCTTGATAACCATCACAAACTTGGTCGAATCCTGAACAATGCTTTTGAAATAATTAAAGTTGTGAAGAATTGAAGAAAGGTCAATTTCCAAAATACTCTGTCGAGTTTTGTGAGGTAGGAACTCCATTAATCCTGTTCTTCCTTCTTTTTGTTTTCCTCTTCCTTAACAGCTTCATTAAAGGCTTCACGTGAAAGTGGAATGTAGGATTCGGTTGCACCCAGTTCCACAATTTTATCACTCGCCGTTAATCGGTACGAATGGTGAGCTAATTTTCCTGTTCTAACACAAATCGCATGAACCTTGGTAACGTATTCTGCTATAGCCATTAAATGGGGCATGGGACCAAAAGGTTTTCCCTGAAAATCCATATCAAGGCCGGCAACAATTACCCGAACTCCGCCATTCGCTAACTGATTACATACATGTGGCAAGTTATCATCAAAAAACTGGGCCTCATCAATTCCAACCACCTCTACATCGTCGGCCAAAATCAAAATATTATTAGACGAGGGTACCGGTGTACTTGGAATTGCATTGGAGTCATGCGATACCACATCCTCATCATCGTATCTGGTATCAATTGCAGGTTTGTATATCTCTACTTTTTGCTTGGCAAATTGAGCACGCTTTAATCGTCTAATCAGCTCTTCTGTTTTACCGGAAAACATAGAGCCACAGACAACCTCAATCCAACCGGTTTTTTGCTCTTTAGGGATGTTATTTTCGAGAAACACAATTAATTCTGTAAGTCAGCAAATCTAACAAATTGCATTCCTAATTTTCGATAAATTATGGGGCAAGATTTTTGGATGTAATGTCCTAAGTTCTCCTTATTCCCATAAATTTGTGTAGCACTATGAACGAAGAATCATTAAAGATTGCCAAGAAGATTGAAAGGCTTAAAATGGAGTTTTCAATGCTTCCTCCAATAACTGAAAGAAACAGTAGTATAGAAATAGAAGAATACCAACACTATTTATTAGAGCTTGAAGAACTGCTTATCGTTTTTAAATACTTGCAAGAAAATAATATCCAACAGAAAGTAACCAACAAACAAGAAGCTTCTCCTATTGAGTCCAAAGAAGAAATAACAAATCCGGTTGAAGAACCTGTTAATGTTGATCAGGTCGAAGATCAACACGTGGAAACAGAGTCATTGGAAGAAGAATTAGTGGAAGTTGATAACGAGACTCTTGATGCTGAAGTGGCAGAACAAATCGATGATGAAGTAGCCTCGGAAACTCTAAACCAAACTGAACCATCTGAAGAGGAACAAATTGTAGAAAAAAGTAAGCCACTTACAGAATTTGTTGAAACCGGATCTTCGTTAAACGATCAGTTGGAGGCAAATGATGATTCATTGGCCAATAAACTTTCGAAACAGCCGATAAGTGATTTGCGAACGGCTTTTGGGTTAAACGAGCGTTTTTTGTTTGCCAATGAATTATTTGGTGGGGACGGACAAGAGTTTATTAGGGCCTTGAACGAGTTTAATCACCTCGATAATTTTGAAGATGCCAAGCGCTTGATCAAAGCGCGTTACGAAAGTGATTTTGGATGGAAGCCTGACGATGAGAACGTAATGGCCTTTGTTGGTGTGGTTGAACGCAGATACCTCTAACCTCAAGTAAAATATTAGAATGCTCAAATTAGTTCCTACCCCTATAGGCAATCTGGAAGATATTACCCTTCGGGCAATTCGGGTATTAAAAGAGTGTGACGCAATACTTGCGGAAGACACCCGGCAAACCATTAAACTTTTAAATCATCTTGAAATTAATAAACCATTGATGGCATTTCATGCTCACAATGAGCACAAAGCACTTTCCAATATTATACAGCGATTAAAAAGTGGTAAAGAGCTGGTTATGGTTAGTGATGCCGGAACCCCAGGGATTTCTGATCCTGGATTTTTGCTTGTCCGTGAATGTATAAAAGAAGAAATTGTTGTTGAATCATTGCCCGGTGCTACTGCCTTTGTTCCTGCATTAGTTAATAGCGGACTGCCCTGCGACCGTTTTGTTTTTGAAGGATTCCTTCCTCATAAAAAAGGTCGGCATTCGAGGATTGAAAACTTAAAAAATGAAGAACGAACCATAGTATTCTATGAATCACCCTACCGACTGGTAAAACTAATCGCACAACTTATTGATGCTTTTGGAAATGATCGGCAGGCCTGTGTAACTCGTGAATTGACCAAAATATATGAAGAAACCAGAAGAGGCAGCCTACAAGAGTTAAAAGAGCACTATGATGGTACTGGAGTTAAGGGTGAAATAGTACTTGTTGTAGCCGGTTCAAAATAAATCCCACTGCCGTTTAATAATTTTAACAAACTAAAAGGCAACCCGATTTTTAAAAAGCGGCCTCCACAATTTATCGACTTTATTTTGCAAATTGCAACTTGACAATTGAGTTCCCATGACCGTACTTTTACTGGGAATTTAATCGATATCGTTATGAAAACTTTCTTCACTCCTGTTATAACCTTCCTTCTATTTCTGACTTGTATTCAAGTTAATGCATCACATAATGCTGGTGGAAGTATCAGGTACAAATCGCTTGGCAGCAACCGCTATTATGTTGAGGTTGCTGCTTTTAGAGATTGTGGTGGTGTTCAGTTAAGCACAGGGTCTATGACGGTTACGGCTAAATGTAGTTCTTCAAGTTCTACAACCAATTTTACAATCAACCATCTTCCCTTTATTGCTTCAGCGCCAGCACCTTTCGGCGGGCCTTATGGTGCTATTACTTTTACTGCAGGAAGTACGAGTTTTGCAGCGGAAGAAATTTCTGATGTATGCGAGAATGTATTAAACCCCCAAAAAAGCCCTAATAGTCATTGTCGTAACAGAACCAGTACAATAAAAGGTTTCACAAGGTTTAGGTATTCGGGTATTGTCACGCTCGCACCCTGTAACTATTGGACATTAGGATATAGTTTTGTTAATGGAAGAGGCTCTTCTAGTTCCAACGCTTCTGCCACTGCAGTGTATGTTGAAACCAAGTTCAACAACCTATCGTATCGAAACAATTCAATACCCTTTTTTGGAGATGAGAGAAGGCCCATTTTCAATGCCTGTGTTGGCCAAATTGGAGAATATCATTTTGGTTCAAATGATCTAGACGGGGATAGCCTGACTTATAAATTGGTTTGTGCCAGATCTAGCGCGGTAACTTGTGTTAATTATCGGATAGGATTTTCGGCAAGTTCCCCTGTTTCGGGAGCTAAACTGGACACTACTACGGGTCGGTTTCGGTTTAACCCTCGCACCGCAGGAAGACGAATTATTGCAGTACAAGTGAACGAATATAACCGCTGCACAGGGGCATGGGTCGGTTCTACCCTTCGGGACGTTACCATGCACGCAGTTACCTGTACCAACAACTATCCATCATATACTTATGGAATTCATAAGGCAACCGGAAGTGCAACCAAACTGGATTCGTTCCGACTCAAGGTAAAAGCCGGGAAGCCCTTTACCATTGAAGATACCATTTATGATCCTGACACGAGTGATACCTTAGTACTATTCTCCAATCACAATGAATTCTTTAGAGGCTCAACAATTACTACTACTCGAATAGCCAGAAACAAACTGCACTTTAAATTTTCCTGGACACCTCCTTCATGGACTAGTGGAGTTAAAGTACTCCATCTAATGATTAGTGATGATCGCTGCAACTACCCAGCAAAAAAACGAATTGGCTATCATATGGATTTTTCGCCTTCGATTTCTATTTCACCTCATGACGATACTCTGGTGTTGATGAAAGGTGATTCAGTTTCCCTATATAGCGGGGGACGTGGAAAAATTGTCTGGAAGAGCATTTCCGGAGACAGCATTCGCTGGATCGGATCAAATAAAAACACATGGGGAGATACAACAAGTACAGATACCAATGCAAAAATCATATTCCGACCGCTGATTAACACATTTCTAAGCGCTTCAGGTAGGGTATATGCGCCCTGTAAGGGGTTCGGTAGTTCAGATTCTATTTACATCAAAGTTGTTCCCCCTTTTCAAATTCAAACTTCACCAGATACTACCGTTTGCAGCAGTGCCGATTCTGTTCAAATTTCGGTGACTCCCGATTCCAGCTTTACCTATACCTACTCCTGGAGTTCGGACGGCGGTAAAATAAGCAATAAAAACATTTCGAATCCTTATGTCACCGCCCGGATAAGTGGTGTTTACACCGTTACGGTTACTTCTCATTTTGGAGGTGAAAGGGTCGCCAGTGTTCGTATCAATAGCATATCCGGGTTACCAAAACACGACCTCATTTCTTCTTTCGATTCTATGTGCGTTGGTGGCTCCATAAAACTAGAGGCCAAAATCAATTCACCCATTAATTACTGCTCAACGGGTCCTAAAAAAAGGGCTATCAAAAACATCGATAGTTATGACTCATTAAATGTATTTAATTCAACAATTGGCATGGCTATTTATCCAAACCCATTGTCCATGAATAATCGCGATTCCAGGCAAGAATATTTGTATCGGGCAAGCAATTTAAAAAATCAGGGATTAAAGCGCGGGGTTATTCAGAGCATTGGTTTCTATATCGACTCTGCAAACAGTTCCGGTGGCATAAAAACACTACAAAACTACAACCTCAAACTGGGTTGTACAACCGATACAGCTGTGAATAGCTGGACGCTAAAAGGACTTTCCAACGTTGCTACGAATAAGAGCTTGAACCTCCAATTCGGTTGGAATGTTATTCCATTTGATACTGGGTATTATTGGGACGGAACATCCAGTTTGAGAGTACAACTCTGTTACAGCCATAATTTGAGTACACAACCCAAAGTGATAACAGCAATGCAAAAAGTACCCTATGGAGGAAGTTTAACAAATTATGGTGCAACAAGTTTGTGCAATAGTCAATTGTTAAGCCTATCGCAGAGGCAACACATTCCGGTTATTCGGCTTGGTTTTTCTCCTTCGTTGGATACTTCGGATGTCAGGTATACCTGGTACCCTTCAAGTTCTTTTACCAGTACGTCTAGGAATTATGCTCAAGCCTCTCCCAGAACAACAACAACGTATAATGTTGCCATAAGCGATACATTCTCGGTATGCAGAGATACCATTTCAAAAACAGTAGTAATTATTCCTTTACAATTGGATGCAGGAAATGACACTACCATTTGCAATGGCGCTTCCTTAACCTTAAATCCTTCTGTTGCACCTAATAATAATGGTGATTATACCTGGTTTCCTGCATCGCTGTTTGTAAATAATAAAATCAAAAATCCAACGCTACGGGTCCTTGCTAACAATACCATTTGGGTAAGCTATAAGGATAGTCTGGGTTGTTCCCGAACGGATACCATTTTGGTGTCTTCGAAGGCCAATCCAGATCCTGGCTTCTCAACCAAACTGAAGTTTTGTGAGACGGAAACTACCAATACCCTTTCA
>CEQS01073482.1_pt1 | contig 14421 bp, 13 predicted proteins | sample 530981 | NCBI WGS metagenome assembly CEQS01 (sample SAMEA2621176, study PRJEB7988) | marine metagenome | biome: marine biome (ENVO:00000447); feature: mesopelagic zone (ENVO:00000213); material: "saline water (ENVO:00002010), including plankton (ENVO:xxxxxxxx)" | depth 800 m
AATGGAGGACCAATCCGGGAATACCAAATTGGTTTTGATGTCATCGAATGAATCAAAAACAGGAATGCTTACCAAGTGATTTCCACTAATTACCAGATTTGGGAAGTAAACCATGTAGATTTCATTGATTAAACTTCCTAAAACTACAGTTAGCAAAGCGCCTGGAACCAACTTCAACAATCCTCCTTTGGCTTTTGAGAACCGGTCCCAAAGAATGATAAACAGGAGGCAGGTAACCGAAATTATAATGGCACCAGGAGAGAATAGATCCAAAGCATTAGCAATTTCACTCAGTGTATTTTGTCCATCGCTTTGAAAAAAAGTCAGATCACCTTCCTGGTCCTTATCAATACCCAGGGCATGTGGAATTTGTTTAAGAATAAGAATGATCCCAATACTGGCCAGCATACCTTTTACCACCGAATTTGGAAAATAGTACGCAATTGAGCCAGCCTTTAAAAAACCAAGAAGAATTTGAATGAAACCGGCTAGAATTACCGCAACCAAAAAAGTGGAATAGCCCAGGTCGTGAACGGAAGTAAATACAATTATAGCTAAACCCGCTGCAGGTCCACTTGCACCTATGTATGAACCACTTAAAAAACCAACAATAATTCCGCCAACAACTCCTGCAATAATTCCGCTAAAAAGTGAGAAGCCTAAATCTCCAGCCCCAGAAGCAGAAGCAATACCCAAACAGAGTGGAAGAGCTACCAGAAAGACTACCAAGCCTGCTGGAAGATCGTTTTTCAGGTTTTCTATAAATGAGTTATTTGGCATCTATTGAGTAAGAACCTCAGATCATTTTTGGATTAAATTTCCAATAATACACTAAAAATCGACTTAAGTTATTAAGCATTAACTTTTAGATTTTTCTGGACAAACTTCGCCTTTCTCAAAGCGTCCTCAAGGTTGTTTCCGGTACAGGTGGTATGTCCCATTTTTCGAAAGGGTTTCGTTTCTGTTTTGCCATAAAGATGCACGTGAACTCCCGGTTCTTTAAGTACAGTTTCCAGACCATCATAAACTGCAGGCCCTGAGAATCCTTTTTCTCCAAGCAAGTTAATCATAACGCTTGGTAATACTATGTCGGTTTTTCCCAGTGGTAAATTCAATACCGACCGAAGGTGTTGCTCAAATTGAGATGTAATATTTCCTTCAATGGTATGATGGCCGGAGTTATGGGTTCGTGGTGCAACTTCATTTACCAATATTTCGCCATCAGGAGTCAGGAACATTTCAACGGCCAATAACCCAACCAGGTTAAAAGCATTTGCAGTGTCAATAGCAATTTTTCGGGCTTTTTCCTTTATGTCATCACTAATCCGCGCCGGTGAATATAAATACTCAACCAGGTTAGCTTCAGGGTTAAAATCCAATTCTACAACCGGAAAAGTTTCAACGTCTCCATTCTCGTTTCGTGCAACGGTAACTGCAATCTCCATTTCGAATGGAACCATTTTTTCAAGAACAGAAGGACAGTCAAAGGCATTATTTAGGTCATCGGAATTTCGCAACGGAGTAACGCCTTTTCCATCATATCCACCCGTCCTGGCCTTTTGCATAAATGGGAATTCATCTAAATGCTGATCAATCTCTTTTTTGTTATTGATTAATCGAAAGCCTGCTGTTGGTATGTTATTTTTAACATAGAACTCCTTTTGAAGTCCTTTATCCTTTACAATTTCTAAGACTTCAGGCTGTGGGAAGACCTTCTTTCCCATGGATTGGAGCTTTTTTAGAGCCTCCACGTTAACATGTTCAATTTCAATGGTAACAACGTCTACTTTGCTACCAAAGTCCAACACGGTTTGATAGTCTTTAAAATCACCGCATTGAAATTCTGTTGCAATTGATGAGCATGGCGCATCAGGTGATGGGTCTAAAACATAAGTATTGAGGTTGTAGTTTATGGCCTCCTGAATAAACATTCGCCCCAATTGACCTCCACCTAAAATACCTAATCGGAAATTTTTATCATAAAAACTCATACCACTGAATTAGGCCGCCAAAAATAATTCAAGCGATCACATTCGGTAACTAATAAGACTTATTAATGTTTACCTTAAATCGGTAATTTGACCACTACCTGAAATGTTGGTAGTTACATGCAAGGTATCCTCGCCGGAAAATTCAATGGTTCCACTTCCACTAAGGTCTGCAATAAAATGCCCAACAGCATATACACCTGCATATCCGGCGCCTGATACATCAACAATTACCGAGTCGGAGATTAACTCCTTGGCCTCATATCTACCGGAAGATTTATGGTAGACCATTTGTCTGCTGGCATAACCAGCAACACTTACGGTAGATGAATTGTTTACAAAGGTTGTTATTGAATCGAGGTTGCAACTGATTTCAACTGCAGAACCGCTGTTAAGCTCAAGTGTAAAATCTTCTCCGTAAATAGCGCGGGTGGAAGTTACCCTTGACGCTGTGTTAATCACAATTTTTCTTAAGAACGGAGTATATATGTGAAATTCAATGTCATCATGATTCTTAAAACATTGGTTAAAAGAGACACTAACTGTTCCGTTGTTGATACTCGTTGTTATTTGCTTAATAACATTTTTCTGTCCTATAATTACTATTTTACTGCTTTTGAGTAAGGTGTCAGGAGTGATGATTACTTGTCCTGGAATATCAAGCTTAAACGTTTGAAAATTCTCAAAATACCGGATTTCTTCGAAACTACCGCCTTCTCCAAGGTCACATTCATCCCAAGGGTTTTTTTGGCAACCTGAAAACGAGGTTAGGAGTAAAATAAAAAGAAAATAGTACCAGGTTCTCATACAGAGTCTACGATATGCGCAAATATATTTAACGTTTCTTCTAATAATTCAATCAACAGGATTATTTCAAACAAACTAATGCTAATTTCAATGAATTATTATTGCAAAAGAATTATTACTTAGGCTATGGTAAATGACGAGAGAGTAAAAAAGGCATTCAAGGAGAAAGATTGGAATGAAATTAAAACCAATGATTCCTGGCAGATATTTAAGATCATGTCAGAATTTGTTGATGGTTTTGAGAAATTGTCTAAAATAGGTCCCTGCGTATCCATATTTGGCTCGGCAAGAACAAGTCCAGATCATAAGTATTACCAAATGACAGTCGACATTGGAAAAAGATTGACTGAAGAAGGTTTTGGGATTATTTCCGGAGGGGGTCCCGGAATAATGGAAGCCGCTAATAAAGGGGCTAGCCTGGGTGGTGGAAAATCAGTTGGGTTGAATATCGATTTACCATTTGAACAACACAACAACCCATATATCGATGACGACAAATTGATAACCTTTGATTACTTCTTTATAAGGAAACTGATGTTCGTAAAGTATGCTCAAGGTTTTATTGTAATGCCTGGTGGTTTTGGAACCCTGGATGAATTTTTTGAGTCTTTAACTTTAATACAAACACAAAAAATTGGACGTTTTCCAATTGTATTGGTAGGTAAGTCTTTTTGGGAAGGATTGTTGGATTGGGTAAAAACCACCATGTTAAACGAAGAAAATATTAGCGAAAAAGACCTGGAATTATTTCGGGTTGTAGATTCCTCTGAAGAAGCCGTTCAGTGTATCATTGAGTTTTATACCAAATACTTGTTACGACCCAATTTCTAGATTAAGTCATACTAAATCAATATCTTAAATTTAAAATGAGTCTTTGCTTGGGCTCAGAATCCGACTTTATAGTCAGGTTATTATAAGTACCTGTAATGTAGTAATATACAGTCACTTAGTTAAACTAAAGCAGCCTTATTCACATGCTTCTGTTTGCAATAGCAACCCATGCCCCTTATAAACGGCTATGCTGAAAGATAGATTTGTTTATCTATAATTCAATGCCTTAGGTATGTTGCGATATTTATTCCTTATTGCCAGTGTTTTTCCGTTCATGTTTTTATTCAATACAACCGAAGTAAAGACTGAGGAATTGAAAGTTGAAATAATGGCTCCGGGAAACGCCGAAGCAGGAAGTGAATTTATCGTTGAAGTTAAAATTACCGGTGGTAAGGTCAAGGGTTTTGCAAAATATGTCGATGTTCTTCCCGCAGGTACTGAAGCGTCGGCAGTCCAAATTGGTGATGCTACGTTTACTGCAGATAATGGTCAAATAAAAATCCTTTGGGTTAATTTTCCGGAGACAGGTGAGGTAATATTAAAGTACAAGGTCAAGGTGCTTGAATCGGCAAGCGGTATACTGGAATTTGGAGGTAAATTTTCTTATTTAGATAACAATGAAAAAAGACTGTACTCTGTTTTTAAGAAACAAGTTGTTGTAGGGGGTGAATCGTTAGCAAATAAGAAAGCAGCCAAGGCGCTGCAGGTAGATGCTGTTGTTAATGTTACCAGAAAGGTAGTAAGTTCAAAAGAAAACATTCATAAAATAGAAATAACCGTTAACCAAACCGGATTGGATGGTTTTGGGAAAATTCAGGAATTTGTTCCGTTAGGAGCCAAGATAGAGAAGGGTGAATTTGAAAACGCAGTATTTAGTAGCATCAAGAACAAGGTTAAATACGTATGGATGGCAATGCCTAGGAAAGAGACATATGTGGTTACTTATTTTGTGGATTTAAGCAATGCAAATGATAAGGACATTAGGTCCATTACCGGTGATTTTTCTTACCTTGAAAACGATGTTTCAAAAAAGGTAGATATCAATTTTGGAGATGCTCAACCTCTTATTGCAGCTGCCACATCAACCAAAGAAGATCCTGTAGAGAGTAAAAAAGAAGAAAGTGACGTAGAGCAGGAGACATCAACCGATAATTCAAAATCTGCTAATCAAGCCCCTCCTGTAACGGGTGAGGAAAAAATTGCCGTAGTTGCACCAGTAATAGTTGACCCAGTTAAAAAAACAGAGGAAGAACCTGATGAGGTTGCTGTAGTTGAAGGATCTACAAAAGACGAAGAGCCAAATGAACCGGTGAGTGATCCAATAGAAGACACCAATACAGATGAAATTGCCCAGGTTGAACCAGCAGTAGATGCCAATGATAACGTTGTGGAGGAAGAAGTAATTGAAGAAGAGCCTGTTTCAGTAGAACCCAGCGCCTCCGCTGAAGCTACTGGCGACACGCGGAGCGCCTCTGCTAAAGCTACTGGCGACACACAGAAAGAGGAACCAGCAGCAGTTGTTGCTCAAAAAGAGGAGAAAGCTGATCCCGTAGAGAGTAAAACACAAACTGTGGCAACCGGGGTAAGATATCGGGTACAAATTGCCGCTGGTAAAAATGTAGTTAATCCCAAGTATTTTAAAGTTCGACACAACTTTGAAACCGAATTTAATATTGAAAACCATCAGGGATGGGTGAAGTATACAACCGGCTCATATTCCGTATATAAAGATGCTCGTGATTCCAGGGAAACGATAAATGCTGCTGACCATAAATTTGATGGCCCGTTTGTAACCGCATACAACTCGGGAACTAGGATAACAGTCCAGGAAGCCTTAATGATTTCTAACCAAAAATGGTATAAGTAGCATTTTAAAGGTAGAAAATACAGATATTTGCTTACTTTAGACGCTTACAACTGAGGATTAATAAGCCGTAATTGGGCTATATGATAAAGAGATTTTTCATTGGAATTGCAATTGTATTTGCACCTTTCCTGTCAATTTATGGACAGGAACAGCCCGCTGACTCTTCATCCGAAGCAAATGACGAATTTGTTGATGAGAATGTTTCAAGTTCGTCCGATGATGAAGAAGTAAGTGATTTTAGGCCAATTATTGGGCTTAATGGGGGAATGTTAACCTATTTTGGGGATATTTCAACAGGACACAACGCAAACACCGTATTTACTTCCAATTTGGCCATGGACTTCAGTGCCAGCTTTCCACTTAAGCGTAGCTTTTATATTACGTTTAAGGCACTTTACGGAAAAGCTTCTGCCAATGAAAGGGACGTAGATAAAAACAGAAATTTTCAGTCTCAGATAACCAATTTTGGCTTGGCTATAAGTTATAATTTCAACCACTTTTTGAGTGAGAAAAGAGTACTTGACCCATATATCCATGCAGGTTTTGATGCTATGATTTTTAACTCAAAAACCGATTTGTATGATGTCAATGGAAGTCAATATCACTACTGGAGTGATGGTCGAATCAGAGACAGGGAAGAAACACCTGAAAATTTAAATACGGCTAAGGAATTAAACAGGGATTATGAGTATGAAACGGACTTTAGGAGAAGTAATGTTTCAGGTGCAGGTTATTACGAGAAATTCAGCTTTGCTATTCCTGTTGGAGCAGGAGTTAATATGCGTTTGTCGCACAGAATGCACGTAAAGCTGGGTGCTACCTATATGTTTTTACTTACCGATAAACTTGATGGTGTATCTTCTGACGCTAAGGGAATTTATGAAGGAAATAGCCAAAATGATGCACTGCTGTATACCCATTTGGGTTTAAGCTTTGACTTATCCAAAAGAAGTGGGTCGATCGATACAGGAGAAACCGATGGAATTTCTAATGCCGAATTAGCGGCTATGACAACAGGTGATACCGATTTTGACGGAGTAAGGGACTTGGATGACGAATGCCCGAAAACCCCACATGGAGTTGAAGTTGATGAAAAGGGATGTCCTTTTGATGAAGATAACGATGGTGTTCCAGACTATCGCGATAAGGAATTGGGTACTGATTCCAGTGCGGTAGTAGATTCAAATGGAATTGCGCTTACCGATGAACAGTTGGAGAGAATTTACCTGCGGTTCTTGGATTCCAACGGTGTCTTTGCTTATTATGAAGATACGATCTACACCAGCGAATTGCCTTCAAGAAGGGCGGAGCGTAAAAAATACAGTGTTCAGGTAGCAGCTGATTCATTAACAAATGAGCAAGCTCAGAACCTGATTGATGAAGGGGAATTGAAAACGGTTAAAGATGGTGACGAGCAGGCTTTATTAGTTGGTGATTACAAAAGCATTGACGAAGCTATTGCTGCAGATAAAGAACTTAAATCGAAGGGGATAGCAACGCGGGCCATTGTGGAAGAGACGGCCACAGGTAAGGTGGTCAATGCAGATATTAAAGGGGTGTTTGTTGGAGACGCAAGTGGTCCTGGGTATGAATCCAAACCGGGTACTGTTTTTAGGGTACAGGTAGGAGCATTTAGAAATAAGCCTGACCCTAAATATTTCAAAGGAATGGAAGTAGTAGGGGTTAAAAACGCGGATGGTATTACCCGATACTACGCTGGAAATTACAAATCATACGATGAAGCTGCGAATGCGAGAAAAGACTTGAAAAATGCTGGATATGGAGACTGTATGATTAAAGCATTTGATGAAGAAGGAGCGAATGTACCTTCCGCTGGATCAGATGTTAAAATACCACCGGCAAATGTTTCACCAAGTGGTTCTGGTTCTTCCAGAGATAAATCCAAAGTAAGATTCAAGGTTCAGTTGGGCTCTTATCAAGAGGCCATTCCAATGGAAGACTTCAATAAGTTTGTAAAACTTGGCGATGTGAAAAGCGAAAAAGGCCTGGATGGATTAACACGCTATTTCGTAGGTGATTTTGCAACTATGGAAGAAGCAGAAGCATTTAAAAATCAGCTGCAATCAAATGGAATTCCAGATGCATTTATTGCTGGTGAATACGATGGAAAGACCATTCCTTCTGAGGATGCCATAGATATCCTTAATCAATAATCCAATATAATTCCAAGCGTTTCCATGTCAAATCTCCTTACCTTTGTTTCATGTTAAAGAGGCTTTTTCTGGCGTTATTGGTTCTGGTATTTAGTGGCTTCAATATGGAAGTTAGTGCCCAGATTAAATTACTCTCTGCGAAGATTTTGAGTCATTCCGATTCTTCGGCCCTTATCGGTGCGCACATCGTTAACCTAAACACCTTAAATGCAACCAATTCATATTCCGATGGTACTTTTTTAATGCCTTTCGAGCATGGAGATACAATTAGACTTTCATACGTCGGATACAAGGATAAATTTATTTATACGGGCTCACTATTGCTGCCAGATGCAATCGAAATAACCATCTACATGAAAAAGGAAGTCATCGTACTTGACCCTGCCACTGTTTCAACCTTTAGGAGTAAGGAAGAGTTTGCAGATGAATTTGCGAACAAGGACATTGAATCGAAACCCCAGGAAGTATTTACCTATGATGGGCCCGAGAAATTAGAAGATGTTGAAACAGATTTAAATGCTCACGTGCCTCTGGGATCGCCCATAACGTTTTTGTATAACAAGTTTAGCAAAGAGGCCAAGGAAAAAAAGAGGCATGGTAAAGCCAAAGAGCAAGATCACCGCGAACAGGTAATAAGGGAGAGGTACAACATTGAAGTGGTAAAAAAGGTAACCGGTATTACCAGCGATGAGGAGGCTGAGGCCTTTATGAAGAACTGCCCTTTGGAAGATGACTATGTCTATCGATCAACTGATTATGACATTGTTAAGAGTATTATGGAGTGCCAGCGCACCAACCAATAACTCATTAGCTTTCGATAACTTGCATTTGTAGAATAATATTATGTATTTTTAGAGACAATTATTGTCAGGGTATTTCTGGTACTTTGATTAATTAAGTATTGAAAACTATTAATTATGGAGAAGGATAAAAGAATTTCAAAAAAATTAGCAGCATTAGCTACAGGGGCCTTAGCAATATCTGCAGCTGGAGCAAACGCAAATGGAGTAGATCTATTTGAAGTAAACGATTTAGGTACTGCCGGTGAGTTAAGAAGTCAATTATTGACTGAGTCACCTTCGGGATTTGTAAGCAACTCAGAAGTTGAGCTTAAATGCGGAGAAGGAAAAGACGGCGAAGCCAAATGTGGTGAAGGAAAAGCTGAAAAGGCGGAAGAAAAAAAATCTGAAGCAAAAGAAGATAAGAAAGCTGAAAAGAAAGAAGAAAAAGCTACTGAAGGAAAAGCTACCGAACACAAATGTGGAGAAGGTAAGTGCGGAGAAGGTAAATGTGGAGAACACTAGAATTATCGAATTTGATTTAAACCTCGCAATTAGCGGGGTTTTTTTTGCTCAATATGCAAGGAATAGGACTAGGGTTTAGAAGAGATATAGCAGCAGACATGATTCAGTCTCAGAATGAATTACCTGAATTTATTGAGGTAGCCCCTGAGAATTGGATGAAGATGGGAGGTTACTGGAAGCAACAATTTGATTTAGCAACTGAAAAATACCCGCTTGTTTGCCATGGTTTATCGTTGAGTATTGGTAGCCCGGAAGAACTGGATTTTGAATTTCTGAAAGACCTAAGAATATTCCTCGATCATTATCAGGTAGATATATATTCCGAGCATTTGTCCTACAGCAAATGTGAAAACGCCCATTTATATGACCTGCTACCAATTCCCTTTAGAGAAGACGCAGTTAAGCACATTGTAGGTAGAATCAATAAGGTTCAGGATATTTTGGAAAGACCTTTGGTACTTGAAAATGTGAGCTATTATACAGCAGTAGCTTCAGAAATGACAGAAGCTGAGTTTGTCAGTTCCATTGTTAATGAAAGCGGTTGCAAATTGCTTTTAGATGTTAACAATGTTTATGTCAATGCCTTTAATCATGGCTATGATACCAAAGAGTTTATTAATTCTTTACCCTTGGAAAAGGTAGCCTACGTGCACATGGCAGGACACGAACAAATTGAATCGGATTTAATAATTGATACACACGGAAAAGACATTATAGATCCGGTATTCGAATTATTTGATTGGACAGTGCAGCGAATAAATCCGGTTCCTGTTCTCTTGGAGCGGGATTTTAATATTCCAGAATTGCAAAGATTGGAGGGAGAATTGTCTCAATTAAAAAACATAACTAAGAAGCATTGGACTCCTCAACTTCAAAATTGAAAAACGATACCCAAAGGGTTCAATCTGAATTGGCTGAATACGTTCGTTCGGGTATTCTGACCGATATTACCGGGGCAAGACCAGAGAGACTTCCTCATTATCGACGATTGGTTTTCAACGTGATTTTCGATACCTTAAGTTCTGCCTTCCCAATTGCCAGAAAGGTAGTTTCAAACTCCTGGAAGGGCTTGGTAGCTCGGTTTTTTTCAAGCCATAGTTGCCAAAACTACCAGGTATGGAGAATGCCCAGAGAGTTTATGAATTATGTGCTTGAGCACGAGAAACAAGTTCAATTGGAGATACCGTTTCTGGCTGATCTATTGCTTTTCGAATGGATTGAAATCGAATTGTACAGTGAACCCGATATTGAAATAGCTGATACCCCCCATAATGGTAATTTCGAGAATGGAACAGCAGTATTAAACCCTCACCGAAGAGCTCTAAAATTGTCGTATCCGGTTTTTACCAATCAATATGATGACATGGTAGATTTAAAAGGTGTCTATTACCTGGCGGTATTTCGTAACCTGGACGAACTTAAAGTCAGGTATATTCAACTGTCTCCACTTTTTGGTGAAGCTTTAATGAATATTAATGATTACGGTGGGCAGTTGTCGGGCGCTCTTTACGACCAATCAAAAAAACTTACAGATATTTCTAAATCTGAATTAGTGGACAAGTCGATACCGATTGTTGACGAATTGATTCAGCGCAATTTAATATTAGGATTCAGGAAGTAGTCTTAAGATTTCCTGACTTATCATCCGCTTTCTTACTTTTGCTTGCACAAGCCATGTTAAAATGAAGAAGTATTATATTGTTTGGGTATTTACAATTATTGTTACAGGTCTGATTGCGCAGGATAATCCCGGTGCTGGAGATGTTGACCTGGATGACAAAGAAAAAATTGAGTTCTACGATAGTTACGATGAATTCAGAAATCGTAAGAATAAACACTGGCAGGGCTTCGACATCGGAATAAATGGATTAATGTATGAAGATGGGACTGATGTTCCTCCAGGTGGATATGAGTACTTGCAGTTGGATTACGGACGATCATTTTATTTCGGATTAAACCTGTTCGAAGTCGATTTTCAAATCAACGGCGAATTAATTAAGGTGGTAACCGGCTTGGGTTTTGATTTTAATAATTTCCAGCTGCGTAGCAATTCATACATGTATAGTCGTAATGATTCAATGATTGAAGTAAGAGATTCGGTATGGAACTTTTGCAACAATAACATGAAGAATGCGCATATAACTGTTCCTCTTTTGCTGGCCTTTAATACCTCTCCTAAAAATAGCACCTCGTATCACATAGCATTTGGGGTAATTGGGAGTTATCGTTTGTCGGGAAAGCAAAAGGTAGTATATATTAATGGTAACTTAAAAAATGAAATTCTAAGAAAATCGCCAATGCATCAAAACCCCTGGCAGGTACATGCCACGTTGCGTTTAGGTTATGGTAACTTTCACATATTTGGCAATCTGGGGCTTATCGATTATTGGGAGAGCGGGGCAGCCCCATCGGCCAAAGTGTGGACCATGGGAATTAAAGTACTGCCGTGGTAATTGGCAAAAAAAAAGCCCTGCAAACATGGTCTACAGGGCCTTACAATTTGAATTCGTATAAATTAATCTGCCTGTTTTACATCAACGGCATTCATTCCTTTTCTACCTTCTTTCAAATCGAATTCAACGGTGTCACCCTTTTGAATTTCATCGATAATACCAGAGACATGTACAAAGTACTCTTCTCCGGATTCGTCCTCAGTAATAAAACCAAATCCTTTGGTTTCATTGAAGAACTTAACTGTTCCTTTTTTCATTCTGATAAATTATAATACGGTAGCAAAATTAACCCTAAGTTTCTTCATGGAAGGCTTTGAATCAGCTTTTATTTAGTATTGGCCGGAAAAATCGTTGATTTCGTTTTCAACGGCTTTATTCTGATAAATAAATTGGGACACATTTCTTCGTGTTGCTCATACTGTAACTTTGCACAATGCTGAAAAAGCTTCAAGGTATATGGCTTAAAACCCCTCACTGGATTCGTAACAAGTATTCCATTACACTACTGGTGTTTTTTACCTATATGCTTTTTTTTGATCAAAACGATGTAATATCCCTCATTCGGATTAAACAGGAGTTAGGCGAGTTGGAAGAAAACAAGGAATACTACAAAGAGCAAATAGATATTACGCAAAAAGACCTGACCGATTTGCTTACCAACGATGACAACCTGGAGCGTTATGCCCGGGAGAAATACTTCATGAAAAAGGAAAATGAAGATATTTTTGTTATTGTTGATTCAACGGACAAGCAGTAATTCCAAATACAATTCGCTGCTATAAAGTCAACCGAAGGGAATCCATTTCTTTATTTTTGTCGGCTAATTTGTTGACTATGGCAAAAGAGCAATTGTTTGACGATTTTTCCGGATTTTCCAAGGCAGAGTGGAAACAGAAAATTGAGACAGATCTAAAAGGAAAACCTTACCAAAGTCTGGTTTCAGTCAATGGCTCAGGAATTGAAGTAGAACCAGTGTACACCTCCGAAGACCTGAATTTGGATAATGAGTCACCGGGAAGTGGTTCCTATAGGCGAGGTTCTAAAGTGAACAATAACGAATGGGTTATCGATGAGATGTTTGAAACATCAAACGATGTTAAAGCGGATAACGCCAGAGTCCTCAAAATGTTAAACTCGGGCCTGACCTCACTTTCTTTTTCCGGAAGTGTAGCAAAAGAAGTGCTTGCAGGAGTTCTTCCGGAACACGTAAACCTTGGGTTTTCGAGATATAGCAAGTTAAGCGATCAGGTTCAGGAAGTTCAAGCCGCATTTGGAAATGAAATCAATGATTACAAAATTTATTTCAATTACGATCCCATTGGATCAGCCACAATAAATGGAAATTGGAATCAACCGAATGAACTACAGGTATGGTTGGATTCATTAGCCAGTCTAAAGAATTATTCTTCTTCGAAGTTATTTAGCGTAAGCGGACACAACTACCATAACGCTGGAGGTAATGCTATTTCCGAATTGGCGTTTACATTGGCTCATGCACATGAATACGTCGTATACCTGTTAGAAAATGGATATTCAATTGACGATGCTTCTGCACAGTTTAAAATTGACTTGGCATCAGGTGGAGATTACTTTTTAGAAATTGCAAAGGTCCGGGCTTTTAGAATGTTATGGGCTAAGTTAATTAGTACATACAATCCCAAGTATTCTTGTAGCAAATCGATAATTATTCATTCTCATACATCTCAATATTTAAGTACGGTGTACGACCCGTACGTTAATATGCTGCGAGGTACAACACAGGCTATGTCTGCCGTACTCGGTGGATGCGATATCCTTCGTGTGTTGCCCTACGATACTGCCTGGAGTAGGGGAGGTGAATTCTCTAGAAGAATTGCCAGGAATGTACAACTCATGCTAAAGGAAGAGTCTTATTTGGATAAGGTTATTGATCCGGCAGGAGGTTCCTACTACATAGATCGTTTGACCAATGAATTGGGAAATGCAGCCTGGGAAAAGTTCAGAAAGATTGAAAAGAAAGGAGGTTTCATTGGATTAATGGAATCAGGGAACCTGGATCGTGAGTTAAAAGAAGACCATCAGCTTCAGTTGAATAAATTGACTTCGAATGAATTGCAGGTTTTAGGGGTTTCTTTATATCCGAATCCTGATGATAAAATGCTTGATCAATTAAACGAAGTAGAATCGGCGGAAAACAACAATATCCAGTCATTTAAGCCCATTAGTTTGGTGAGGTTAGTTGGTGAGCTGGAAGAAGAGCGATTGGAAAAAGAAATTGAGGAGGTGGAAGCATGAGAGCAGATTTTTCAGATATACCATTTAGTACAGTAGGCTCAGATCGTTCTGCTCAGGAGTGGAAGGAAAAATTCTCGGGTGAAGATTGGAATTCCCCTGAGCAGATTCCAATACAAAATCTGTATGGAAAGGAAGACCTTGATGGACTAGATCATCTTGACTTTGGTGCGGGTAAGGCACCGTACTTACGGGGGCCCTACAGTAGCATGTATGCTTCCAGGGCGTGGACAATCAGACAGTATGCCGGGTTTAGTACCGCAGAGGATTCTAATGCCTTTTATAGAAGAAATTTAGCTGCCGGACAAAAGGGACTTTCAGTAGCATTTGATCTGGCTACTCATAGAGGTTACGATTCGGATCATCCCAGAGTTGTTGGAGATGTTGGAATGGCTGGTGTTGCCATTGACTCCATATTGGATATGGAAATTCTGTTCGATCAGATTCCCCTCGATAAAATGTCTGTAAGTATGACCATGAATGGAGCCGTAATTCCCATTTTGGCCTTTTATATAGTTGCAGCAGAAGAACAAGGAGTGAAGCAGGAAAAACTCTCCGGAACCATTCAAAACGATATTCTAAAAGAATTCATGGTTCGAAATACCTATATCTATCCACCCGAACCTTCCATGCGTATTATTTCGGATATCTTTAAATACACGTCCAAGAATATGCCCAAATTCAATTCCATAAGCATATCGGGATATCACATGCAGGAAGCAGGGG
>CEQS01067486.1_pt1 | contig 14389 bp, 10 predicted proteins | sample 530981 | NCBI WGS metagenome assembly CEQS01 (sample SAMEA2621176, study PRJEB7988) | marine metagenome | biome: marine biome (ENVO:00000447); feature: mesopelagic zone (ENVO:00000213); material: "saline water (ENVO:00002010), including plankton (ENVO:xxxxxxxx)" | depth 800 m
AACACATGGAGCATTGGCTGATTGAGGGTGCCCGCAAGGTCGCCGGTGAAGTCAGGCTCCGGCACATCCGCAACATGGAACCCTTTTACCTGAAACGTAACTACCAACCTATCTGGCTGGACAGTTACCAACTGCGCCCGGAAGCACATGAACTCATCGAGCTTCTGCGAGAAACTTCCGTCGATGACTGGCGCAATTACGGTTATTCATTGGATACGCTTGAACGCGAGATGCGCAAGCTTACTAATCTGCCGGAGCAGGCCACCGCCATGGAGGTACTGCTCACCGATGCCTTCGTGACATACGCAGAGCAGGCTCTCAATAACGAACTGATCCCCAACGCTGACGAGAATGACCATCCAACCATGCGTAAGGTCGTTCTGTCTGGCGAGGACCGGATCACAGAAGAACAGATCATCACCCTGCTGCATGAGTCCGTACGCCAGAATAAACTGGATGAACTACTGGCTGGCATGGCCCCCCAGCACGACGGCTACCGACGCCTTCGCGCCGAGCTGAAACGCTATCGTGATATCGACCGAAGCGGCGGATGGCGCCCTATTTCTCACGAGCTGACCCTGAATGCTGGCGACCGCCATGTCGAGGTCCCGTATCTGCGTTGGCTGCTCGACCAGTATGGCGATCTGCCCAAAGGCACTCTGGCCTGGTTCCTCGGGGATAAGAGCGAAAAGACTTTACGCGCCCCAGCGCGGGAGAAAAATCCCGATCTGAGCAAGCCAGAGTATCTGTTCGATGGACCAATGCGGGCCGCCATTAGTAGCTTCCAGCAGCGACACAAGTTAGAAAGCACGGGCAAGCTCAATAAAGAAACCATTGATCGCCTGAACATTCCGCCCTACCAGACAGCTCAGCGCATCGCTCTGAACATGAAGCGTTGGCGCCAGTTACCAAACGACCTTGGCCATCGTCACATCATGGTCAATATGGCGGATTACTCGATGCGCCTGATGAATGGCGGATCTCCCGAGCTGGAGATGAAGGTGATCATTGGCCGACTCGACCGGCGTACGCCCGTCATGACAGACCTGATGCGCATTATTGAAATCGCCCCGACCTGGACGGTGCCTCCACGCATCGCCAGTTCCTACCTGCTTCCCAAGCTTAAGCGTAACCCTGACTACCTGAAGCAAAAAGGCTTTGACGTATTACAGTGGCGAAACGGCTCAGCCGTGCATGTGTCAGCGGATGAGATTAACTGGAAGAATTATAGCGCTCGCAATCTTCCTTATACCTTTGTACAGCGTCCGGGAAAACTGAACGCACTGGGCACGGTGAAGTTTCTGTTCCCGAATGATCAGAGCATCTATCTGCACGATACTTCTAGCCCGGAGCTGTTCGCGAAAGATCAACGTGCTCTCAGCTCAGGCTGTGTCCGGGTAGAGAAGCCCCGACTGTTGGCTGAAAAACTGCTTCAGTCACAGGATGGCTGGCATCGCGGACGTATCGACGAAGCGATTGATCACAACCGTACCAGCCGTATCCGCATCAAAGATCCTGTACCCGTACATCTGATGTACTGGACTACCTGGGTCGATGACAATGGCAGCCTTCAGATACGCGATGATGTCTATCAGCGCGACCTCATTGGCGGTACCGCCACCCACGCCAGCCTGTAACAACTACTTACACGCTGGCGCGTATTTACGAAATACGGACATGACACACCTGTCGTGACGAACTTACTGATGAACTACGTCTGATTTTTTCCGTTGGACTTTTGGCATACTGACTTCTCACTGTAATCCCAATGTAACAGGAGTCAGAACATGCTGGACCGTCGCCGTTTTCTGCAACAGTTTGCCGCTGTTTCTGCTGCAGGTATGACAGGCCTCAGTACTAATGCTTACGCCGCCTCAGAATCGATTATTGATTCGGGCCCTGATCGTACTTTGAGTCTGTACAACATTCACACGGGTGAAACGGTCAAAAGTACCTTCTGGTCTCAAGGGCAGTTTATCGACAGTGAAATTGAAATGATCGATATGCTGGTACGTGATTTTCGCGCCAACGATGTAATGGCAATGGACAGAAATCTGTATCAGGATCTGTACGAACTACAGACCCGCCTCTCACCCAACAAGCCGATGTACATCATTTCGGGTTACCGCTCGCCGAAAACCAATGCCGCTTTGCGTAACGGTTCTTCAGGCGTCGCGAAGAAAAGTCTGCATATGCAGGGTCGCGCAATCGACCTGCGCATCCCTGGCGTATCTCATAAAGAACTGCATCGTGCGGCGCTGGAATTAAGAAGCGGTGGCGTTGGTTACTATCCAGACAGCGGGTTCGTTCACCTTGACACCGGACGGGTTCGCCGCTGGCAGGGTTAATCCCCTGAGAAGGTTTTAATTCAGGCCGACATTCGGGCCGATAATACGTCCGAAACCAGCCTTCTCCAGCATCAGCTGCAAGGTTGATGCGATGACTTCACCACTCTCCATGGTGATGACTTCTTCGAGTAGTTTCTCTGCCCATTCACGGCTGATGCCACGCAGGACCGACTTCACTTTCGGCAAGTTCGTCGCGTTCATCGACAGGCAGTCATAACCCATTGCCATAAGCAGGACGGCACCCATGGGGTTACCCGCCAGCTCACCACAGACACTGACCGGCTTACCTTCCGATTTTGCATCATCAACAATGCGTTTCAGTGCCTGCAGAACCCCAGGATGAAACGCCTGATAGAGATCAGCAACACGAGGGTTGTTGCGGTCAACGGCAAGCAGATACTGCGTCAGGTCATTACTGCCGACCGACAGGAAGTCGACGCGCTGAGCCAGATCCTTGATCTGATAAACAGCCGCAGGAACTTCCACCATAACGCCAACTTCAGGCATCTCGACCTTAAAACCTTCTTCGAGTGTTTCTACATGCGCACGGTAAATGAGGTGCAATGCCGTATCCACTTCAGCAACGTTGCTGATCATCGGCAGCATGATACGAAGATTATTGAGGCCTTCACTGGCCTTCATCATGGCGCGTACCTGCACCAGGAAAATTTCAGGATGATCGAGGGTAACGCGAATGCCGCGCCAGCCGAGAAACGGGTTTGCCTCATTGATAGGGAAGTACGTGAGCGCCTTATCCCCACCAATATCCAGCGTACGCATAGTCACCGGGTCTGGACTGAACGTCTCGAGCTGCTCCCGGTAAATCTCCTGCTGCTCACTCTCCGACGGGAAGCGATCCTTCATCATGAACGGCACTTCGGTACGGTACAGGCCCACCCCTTCGGCACCCCGATCACGACTGCGCAACGCATCTGTAATCAGGCCAGTATTCACCCAAAGGGGAATGCGATGTCCATCGAGAGTTTCGGCCGGTTGATGCAGCAGGCCCTCAAGATCTTCGGCAAGCGCCTGCTCTTCTTCGTAGATGGCATAGTACTGCTCACGCAATTCATCATTTGGATTCGAGAACAGAAGGCCACGGTAGCCATCAACGATCAGGTCTTTGCCATCAAGTTGAGCATGCGGCAAGTCTACGGCACCCATCACAGTCGGGATACCCATAGCACGCGCCAGAATCGCCACGTGAGAGTTGGAAGAGCCTTTCACCGACACCATAGCGCGCAACTTTTCAGTCGGCACTTCACCCAACATGGCGGGCGTCAGTTCTTCGCTGACCAGAATAGTATCATGAGGGTAATCGTCCGGGCGCGAGGTCGCTTCGTTGCCCTGTAAATGCGCAAGAATACGTGTACCAAGGTCGAGAATATCGGTAGCTCGTTCGCGCAGGTAAGCATCTTCCATCATCTGGAAGTGACCGACGTACTCCATGACTACCTGACGCAGTGCCCCCTGAGCCCAGTTGCCCTTGTTGATCGCAACTTTGACCTCAGCACCCAGAGCGTTGTCGTCCAACATGTTCAGATACACGTCGAACAGAGCCATTTCTTCGGGGCGCAGTTCGCCTTTAAGCTTGCCACCTAACGAGCGTATCTCTTCTCGCGCGGCTTCCAGCGCAAGATCAAAGCGCTCCAGTTCGATCTCGACCGACTCGGGTTCACGATCAACCACTCCCGATAGGTCTGCCGCGGGTGAAATAACCACACCCGTACCAAGACCGACGCCGGGCGCACCCGGAGCACCGGTGAAGCGGGTACTCTTTTTCGGTTCGGTGGCTGTCTGTGGAATATGAAGGATATTGCCGGTCGCTTCGGCATGAGCAATCACGCCCGCCAGCTGCGCCGACATAGTGACCAGAAACGCCTCTTCACCAGCATCAAACTGACGGCTGTCGCGCTGCTGTACCACCATCACGCCCAACAGGCGTTTGTGGTGGATAATCGGTACGCCAAGGAAGGACATAAAAGGATCTTCCCCGGTCTCAGACAGGTACTGAAAACGGGGATGCTCAGGAGCATTATCGATATTCAGGGGTTCTTCGCGGGTACCGACCAGGCCGACAAGGCCCTGTGATCCGGCAAGGCTGACTTTACCCACAGCGTCCTGACGCAGACCTTCGGTCGCCATCAGCACGTAGCGTTTGTCATCGGGCTCATACAGATATACTGAGCATACCTCGGTCTGCATCGCCTCGCGGATACGGGCAACCACTACCTTGAGGGCCTCACTCAGTTCGGTGACTGAGCTGACCTCCTGTACGATACGTCTCAGTATATCGAGCATGTTTTCTGTTCTGGCCTCGCTATTAGGCTCAGTTTATCTCGTTCGTTGTTATTATCTCCGGACTCAGCCGGACTTACGTTGCAACCTTGCAATACGCGGTGCCAGTTCCGCCAGTGCGCGACGGTAGACATCGCGCTTAAAGGCAACGACTTCACCAAGAGGGAACCAATAACTCACCCAGTTCCACCCATCAAATTCGGGGTTGCCCGTCGCTGAGAGGTTAATCTCTGATTCCTCTGCCAACAACTTCAGCAAGTACCATTTTTGCTTCTGCCCAACACACACAGGGCGCTTGTCGCGTCTGACCATCCGCTTTGGCAGGCGGTAGCGCAGCCAACCGCGGGTCGAACCGATGATCTGTACGTGCTCGGGTAAAAGACCCACTTCTTCCTGAAGCTCACGATACAGTGCTTTCTCCGGCGACTCTCCGCGTTTTATTCCCCCCTGTGGGAATTGCCAGGCATTCTGACCAATCCGACGGGCCCACAGCACCTGCCCCATTGCATTGCAGATGATGATGCCGACGTTCGGACGATACCCATGCTCGTCTATCACAATGCCATCCAACTCTATCTATTCACTCAACCTTGCCGATTTTATCGCAAAGATCAAGGGCGCACGTCGGGTGCGTAAAACATAATAAGGAAAGTATGGCTTGTTCCCGCTAGAATAGCGATCTGTTTCTGATTCATCTGCCAATACAGGGCCAGTTACCGTGGCATTAGCAATTTTCGATCTCGACCATACCCTTCTCTCTGGCGACAGCGACCATGCCTGGGGGCAATTCCTCGTTGACCGTGGTCTGGTCGACCCGGAAGTCCACCAGCGCCGCAACGATCATTTCTATGAACAATACAAAGCGGGCAGTCTGGATATCCACGAATATCTGGAATTTGCCATGCGCCCTTTGACGGAATACGACGCTGACCATATGCATGCGGAGCGCGACATCTTCCTCAACGATCGTATTGAGCCTCTGGTCAGTCAGAAAGCAAGAGACCTGATCCGCCATCACGAAGAGCGCGGGGATACCCTGTTAATCATTACAGCCACCAACGGGTTTGTAACCTACCCGATTGCCGAGCGACTGGGCATTACACACATTATTGCGCCGCATCCAGAAGTCATTGATGGCCGCTACACCGGTAAGACCGTCGGCATCCCGAGCTTTCAGGATGGCAAAGTGACTCGCCTTAAAAGCTGGATGGAAGAGCATAGCCACGACATGGAAGGCAGCTATTTTTACAGTGACTCGCACAACGATCTGCCGCTTCTGCGTCTGGTCGATCATCCGGTCGCCGTCGACCCCGACCCAACACTTCAGGCAGAAGCGGAAGCCAATGGCTGGCCAGTCATCAGCCTGCGGGTAGATTAAGAAGACTGAATCGATGAAGCGCCTGGCCTCCGCACTACTGGGATCAATGCTACTACTCTCCGCCTGCACTGACGGAGAGCACAACAAGCCCATGAGCACCGAGGTATCGGGCCTGCCTGAGCCGGAAAGCCTGGCTGTTGATGAAGCCTACCCCGAGCGATTGATTAATATTGCCTATGCCCAGCTTTCAAAGTCAGTAGAGGCTGCACAGGCACTTCAGTCGAGTGCTGAAGCACTGCGTAAGAACGCAACACCAGAACGCCTTGCAGAAGCCCGGAACCACTGGCGTGCCAGTTACTCCGCATACCTGTCGTCGCTTGCTGCTTCTGACATACCGGTACGCGAACCCAGCGAGTGGTTTGCCGCCAAACTGACACGAAGACATCTGGCAGAACAGATAAACAGTTGGCCCGTCGAACCCGGCTATATCGATTACCTCGAGGGTTACCCCTTCACTGGTATCGTTAATGACACGACTCTGGTTATCGACAGAGAATCTCTGCTGGCACAACATCAGTTTTCCGATGTGACCTACGTGAGTGTGGGCTACCACGCAATTGAGTTCGTCCTCTGGGGAGATAATGGTCAGCGCCCGGCGTCTGATTTCGATATGAATGCTGCGAAACCCGAAGAAGGTGACAGCAGCCCGGTCGCTCATCACGAGCGCCGCGGAGACTACCTGACGACATTGGTCGGCATCCTGATTGCTGACCTGCAACGACTGCAGATGCGCTGGACACCGTCCCCGGAAGCTCAGGGGTATTATGCGCAACTGCTCTCTACAGCGACCCCTACAGAAACATTACAGGCCAGCTTGCTGACCGTGAACCGGATTATTGAACAAGACCTGCTGCAGAACTACCTGACAGACATCGGCAGCAGTCCATTCAGTGGAGGGACACAGGCCGACGTGGAAGCGATACTCCGTGGAATTCGTCAGGTACTGATTTCAGAAGATGGGACAAGCGGCCTTCAGCCACTGCTGACAGCGCGCAAACAGGAAAAGGACTTGGCGCTTCTGGCAGAGGTAATTGCTCAGACCAGTGCAGACACCGCCTGCATTGCAGGTTGGCAAACGGCAGTGTCTTATCTGGAAGGTCAGTCAGCATGCCGCCAACAAATGCTGGAACTGCTGATTACCCTGAAGCAGATCAATGATCAGCTGGGCCTTAAGATCCCAGCGAGTGGCTGATCAGGCTCAGCGCGTTGGCAATACGCGAGCAAACACCGCTTTGAGATAGCGTGTCTCAGGAATAGCTGGCAGCACTGGGTGGTCTGCCCCTTGAGAGCCCACATGCTGAATCAATACTTCACGATCAAGCTCACGCCCCAGAACCCGCAGAATATCCGGCAAGCGGTCATCGGCCAGATGCATAGAGCATGAGCCCGCAACGATCATGCCGTCTTTGTTAAGAAGTCTCATCGCAATCTGATTGATGCGCTTATACGCCTGCTCACCCGCTTTAACATCTTTACGACGTGGGATAAACGCAGGTGGATCGACAACAACGATATCAAACCGCTCACCGTTATCGCGTAGTTGTTTCAGGGCAGCGAAAGCATCCCCTTCCCAGCAGTGCAATTTATCTTCGACACCATTAAGTGCCGCATTCTCTTCAACCCAATCCAGCGCCTGTGCAGAAGCATCAACACAATGTACTTCACTTGCACCATGGTTAGCCGCCTGAACGCCCCAGCCACCGACATAACTGAAGACATCCAGCACACGCTTACCCTTCACCAGGCGATTGAGCTGCGCGCGGTTTTCACGGTGATCATAAAACCACCCGGTTTTCTGACCATGAATGACCGGCGCCATAAAGCGTGTGTCATTCTCGATTAACGGAGCGCAATCGTCTTCCAACTGACCATGAACAATATCAACGTACTCGTCGAGGCCTTCGACCGCACGCAGTTTACCGTCATTTTTCAGCACAATCGTCGCAGGTGACGCCACTTTATGAACCGCATCGATGATGTCGTCGCGCAGCATCTCCATCGCAACGCTGGAGATCTGAATCACAGCAACATCGCCAAAACGATCAATTACCAGACCCGGCAGGCCATCACTGTCACCATATACCCAGCGATAGCACTGATGTGGATACCAGAGCTCACGACTGCTAAGCGCAACCTGAAGTCGGTGAACAATCAGCGAGGCATCCAGCAACTGCGAAGGACTACGACTGATAAGACGACCGCAAATTAATTGATCGGGATTCATCACCGCAACGCCAAGTGGCTTTCCACTCGCGGCCTCAATCACTACCTGCTCCCCAGCGGTGATGTTTTTCAGCGGGGTCTGCGCCGTGTCGACTTCATTACTGTAGACCCACAGGTGGCCAGACTTCAGACGACGTTCCGTCTTTGGCTTCAGGCGCAGAGAAGTAAGCATGAAACAGGCTCCGGTAAAAATAGAGAGTTAAAAACAATGGCGAGCAAAGCGCGGAAGTATACGCGAAAAGCCCCGGCGCATCATAAGATTCACCAGGGCATTAGAGAGTAGTGTTAAGTTAAAGGAACCGGACAACATTTAGTAAATAAAGCGCAGTACCCCTCAATCATGTCCATACTTACGAGCCATAATTCAGCATACTAAAAACGAAATACCACATTCACTGCCTCATCAACCGCACTCTCGTCGATATAACCAATCATATTCGGATTATCAGCTATCAACTTCTTGACCTCAGAGCTATCACCGACTGCCTTAGGTGGAGTTCCCTTACCTGTAAAAATAAGCTTGGACCAATAGGCCTTGAGCTGACTTTCACTCTTCCCTAAGACCTTCTCTGCAAATTCGTTTCGCGGTGCTGACCCCTCGGTTTGATCAATAGGCACCGCGGAACTTCCATTCGGAAAACTTGAGGACTTGCCCAAATATATGCGAGAGATGACACTTGCGTCCAACTCGGTAATTCCATTGCCACTACTTACTACTACAACCGTGCCAGCGCTAGCAGGAAGAGCTATCAGTAGTAACGTAGAGCCTACTAAGCTAAATAAGATTTTAGTCAAATTCATATAATCTCTCCTTAAAATACCAAATCTAGTGCGACAGAATAAAGCATGCCGTCTTCACCCGAAGTAGAACCGGCTTGAATCTTTTCTTCGATTTTCTGAACTTCGAATTTAAATGCAGCGCTGGAGTCGTAGTCATAACGAGCACCGAGAATCCAGCTGCTATCATGTCGCTCGAACATAGACTGTATGTTTCTTACTGTAGCATCTGATTCCTTCAAACTTCGCACCGATGCGTAACTCAAATGTACCGTTGTTGAGTCAAAGCGCTTCGCTACACTAAAGAGAGAGGACATTTCGTCAAGAAGCATTGCGGTTTCATGCTCTAAAGCAGTTACTTCAGCTATTGCGCTGACATCACCATTATCCCAAGTTGCAGCCAATTCATAAAAATGACTTGTTTTGCCATCCAAAGCAAATTTCTCACCAACTCCACTTGCGGTTGCTAGCCCATATACTTGATCAAGGTCCCTGGTTCCTCCAAGCTCCAAATCTGTGTAACCGTCGCCAGTGTGTACTGAAGCACGATACCCGAAATCACCAAGCGTCAGTCCAAATACGACACCTGCGAGATTTTGCAAAGAAAATTCATAGGCCGTACCATTTACTGAAAAATCCTCAAGTAGACGCCCCACATAGACTTGTGTAAACAATTCAGCGGTTCCAATCAGAAATTGCCGCGAAGCATCTATCCCATTAAAAGATGAGAACGTGTCAAGACTGTATACCTCTTCTGGCGGCCTTATCCAGTTATAAGCGTAGCCAACCTCGAGAAAATCTGAATAATAGAAGAAGGGGGTACGTAAACGACCGATTCGAAGGGTCGTCACATCATCAGGTGAGTACGCCACATAGGCCCAAGCCGCCTCGGTATCATAATCTTCGCCCCCCCTGGAAACCAACTGGGTCGTAGCAGATGTTGAATCGTTCACTTGTTTCGATAGCTGAACGCCTACAACAGTGTCTGCCGAAAAGGATATATCATCGTCATACCCCTTAACAGATACCTCAGAATTGGACAGTACGCCTGCTCCAACACTCATGAAGCCATTGACTACCAGTTCTTCGGCGAATAGTCCCGGACTTGCACTCATCAAGGCCAGCGATACTAAAGGAAGTTTGATTTTAAGCATAGAGTTAGTTCCATATTAATTATACTCATAAGAACCATAGATCATAAAATCATAGTTGTTTGCAGTATTTTACTTTTACTGACCTGTCAGATATGCCACATCCCCTCCTGAGGCGCTCTCGCATTAACATGCCAAGGAAATTTTTAATTGAGTATTAACTATCTTTACAACGTCGCGAAAGCTAGTAATTGCCACCGATCCCGACCCCTCCAGCATTGATAAGAGATAACTGACGACGATCAATGATCGAAATAGTCGCTAATGAAAATTTCGCCGATTCAAGGTAGGACTAGAGGCCTAATAGTGGTTGGAGCAACTTCACGATTTTTTTATCTAATCACTGGCCGACTAATATATCCTTGTCTATTGTTTATAGACAGATTTACATAAGGGTAATAGTCATGACTTGGTTCAGCCGTCTTAGCGTGTTCCACAAAATCATGCTCATACTTGGGGTTTACGCGGTTTCCAGCGCAATCAATTTTACGATTGGCATCAAGGGCGTTAACGATACCAAAGAGTATATTGTTAACCTCGAAGAACGGATTTACGAATCCGTGCAGCTGGCAACCCAGAACAGCTTTCTGTTGCAGCGTGCCGATGAAATGTTCACACAGTCGGTCACCGCCGGTGATCCTGAGATGCAAACATTAGGCGAGGAAACGGTTGGGAATCTTCTCAGCAATATCGACCGCTTACTCACCATCGACGCAGCCGATAAAGACATACTCAGCCAGATTAAAGTCAGTGCTGCAGAGTATCTCAGCGTATCCAGCAAACTGCTGAATAACCTGCTCAGCGACAACCCGGATTTCTCGCAGCTGCAGAGCCTGGGCGCTAAGAAATCTGACCTCCTCAGCGAGACCAATGCGCTGTTGAAGCAGCACAAAGCGAACGTTGATACGCAATTCTCCTCGGCGATCGACGGAGCCCTGTCGAGCAGCTCTCGCACCCTGAACATGGTGACAGTGACCAATGTCGCTTTTCTGATTTTGCTCAGCATGCTGATTTTCTATATTGGCCGCCTGTTCAGTAACACGGTTAATTCAATGAAGAACTCTCTGGCCGATCTGGCCGATGGGAGCGGTGACCTGAATACACGCCTGAAGGTTCAGACGGAAGACGAGCTGGGCGTCATGACCCGCAACTTCAATGCTTTCATGGATCGCCTCAATGAGATTATCCGCAAGGTAAAAGAGGTGGCTCCAGAGGTGGGGGACGCCGCGAACGCCATGAGCGGTAGTACAAATCACGTTCGCTCGGTGACTGAGAATATGAGCCATAAAGCCTCAGAAGCGACCTACGCGATGAATGAAATGGCCAAATCAATCGATGAGGTCAGCCAGTCAGCCAGTGAAGCCAGCGGTGTCATGCAGGAGACTCGCGATGAATCTGCCGAGAGTCTGAAGATTGTTGAATCGACCATCAACAACTCTCGAGAGCTGAACTCGCAGATCCTTGAAGCCTCCGAGAGAGTGGAGCGACTGGTACGCGACACCGGCGATGTGTCGACCATTCTTGATGTAATCTCAGCCATTGCTGAACAAACAAACCTGCTGGCTCTGAATGCTGCAATCGAAGCTGCACGTGCAGGCGAACAAGGTCGGGGCTTTGCGGTGGTGGCTGACGAAGTCCGTGCCCTCGCTTCCAGAACCGCGTCTGCGACGACCGAGATCCGCGATGTCCTGGACCGCCTGGAGTCCGCCGCCAACGAGACAGTACAGTCGATGACATTAGCGAAAACCCAGTCTGAACAGAATGAGCAAAATGCAGAGCAGACGGGCAAACATATTTCGCAGATCAAGAGCCGCGTAGAAAGTGTGAGTTCGATGGGGCTGACCATTGCTGCGGCGACTGAAGAGCAAACGGCGGTTGTGAGGGATACGCACTCAAGCATCAGTGCAATGAACGACACGGTCAGCGAGATCCAACAATCATTTGCTGAACTCGCACGCCTTGCAGACAACCTGCAAGGTGCGGCCGGGCATTTGCAGGACTCAACCTCTAAGTTCCGGATCTGAGGTTACTGTTCCACTTAGCGCGACAACCTGCCGGGCATGGAGTAAATGCTGCTGACACCCCGGCAGGGAGCACCAGCAGCGCCCGGACACCTTGTGCAGCAGATACGCACAGGTGCACATTGATTACAAAATAACAAACACCTCTGCTGAGTTCTGACTAAACTTAGTTCACTACTCTTCGGTCCCGATTTCGGCAGGCAGCCATGGCGCAACCTCTTACAGATCAGCAGATAAGCGACATCATGCAGGGCATCCGCGTGCCACCGCAGCCGCAGGTGTTGGTTGATCTGCAAATGGAGCAGATGTGTCCCGATCCTGACCCACGCAGTATCGCAAAACTGATCAGCCAGGATGTCGGCCTGACGGGAGCCATCCTCAAGGTCGTTAATTCAGCGGCTTATAACCTCAGCTCACCCAGCACGTCAGTCGAACATGCAGTCAACCTGATCGGCATCGATAGCGTAATCAATGTCATCAATGGTCTGGCCATCCGTAGCGAGCTCAGTGACGCCAACATAGTTCAGCTCAATCGATTCTGGGATACCGCCACCGACATTGCCAATATCTCCGTGGATATCGCTCGCACCATCAACTTTGAGCCAACAGACTGGGCCTACATGCTCGGCTTATTTCACAATTGTGGCATTCCACTGATGATGATGCGGTTCGATAACTATTTTGATGTTATGGAGGAATCTTATGCGCACCCTGACAGGCGCGTAGTGGATACTGAAAATGCCATACTCAATACCAACCATGCTGTGATTGGCTATTACACGGCGAAATCCTGGCGGGTACCGAAACCCATTTGCGACGTCATTGCAGAACACCACAATGCCACTCACTACTTCCGCCCGGAAAATACGAGCGACGATGAGCGTAAAACACTACTGGGCATTCTCAAGCTCGCGGAACATATCTGCGGAAATTACCGAATTCTCGGCCAGCAGGACGAAGACCTTGAATGGCAAGCATCAGGAAGTGAGATTCTGGCTCACCTCGGTCTCGGCGAGTACGACGTAGAACAGCTGACGCTCTCATATGATGAAAGCGGCGTGGGCGCCCAGAACTACTGAAGCGCCACGAAAAGCTTACTGCAAGCCCATCGCTTTCATAACGACATGCTGCTTTACCGGCATCATTTTATCGAACAGGCGCATTCCCTCGTTACGTATTAAGCGCACCAGAGGCTGGTCTGACGCAAACAAACGCTTAAAGCCCTCCATTGCTGCCATGGTCGCCAGATTATCGGCCTGTCGCCGGCGTTGATATCGAGCCAGTACCGCATCAGATCCAGGGGACAGCCCCTTATCCATTGCCCGCACTATTTCTTCAGATAGAACCTGAGCGTCTTTAAAACCGAGATTCACGCCCTGACCAGCCAGCGGGTGAATCGTATGGGCAGCATCTCCTGCGACAACAACCCCGGCTTCGTAGTACTGTGACGCATGGCGCTGGCGTAACGGGAATCGCTGTCGGCGTGATACTTCAGTGACATTACCCAGCTTCCCCTCAAAGGCGTCGGTAAGTGCAGCGCAGAAGTCTTCGTCCGACATGGCCAGCACTTTGTCTGCTTCCTCTGGCAATGTCGACCAGACGATTGAAGCAAGATGATCGTCAGAATGCAAAGGAAGGAATGCGAGTGGCCCTTCCGGGCGAAAGCGCTGCCAGGCGGTCTGCGCGACGCTCTGCTCAGTACGTACAGTCGCTACGATCGCGTGATGGCCATAATCCCATTCACGGGTTGCCATTCCAGCCATCTGACGGACGTTAGATAACGCCCCATCAGCACCTATGAGGAGGCCGGTTTTGAGTGTATTTCCGTCCGCCAGAGTCACAGGTACCCAGCCGTCTGCATCTGGGTTATCGAAACTCTGTACCGCGGTTTGAAGACGCTCGATTGAACGGGCGGACTCAGTGATTTTATTCAATGCTGTCAGCGTCTGGCGATTTTCAACGATATGCCCCAGCGCCGGAACGTGCAGGTCGGTCGCATTAAAGGTGACCGAGCCTGTCCCCTCTGCGTCCCAGACGTGCATCCGGGTATAACCACTCAGCACCTGGTGCGGAATCAAATCCCAGGCACCGATGTCTGTCAGAAACGCCTGAGACTGAGCCGTGAGTGCACTGACCCGCAGGTCATAATCACTCACACCACTGCATTCGCCCGCGGGCACAGCTTCAGAGGGG
>CEQS01074161.1_pt1 | contig 14365 bp, 10 predicted proteins | sample 530981 | NCBI WGS metagenome assembly CEQS01 (sample SAMEA2621176, study PRJEB7988) | marine metagenome | biome: marine biome (ENVO:00000447); feature: mesopelagic zone (ENVO:00000213); material: "saline water (ENVO:00002010), including plankton (ENVO:xxxxxxxx)" | depth 800 m
ACATTAACCTGGATTCCACCAGCCGATCCGTTGGGCCAATTTTTAAATTATTACATATTTTCTTCGGTTAATGGAACTCCATTTGTTCAGTTTGGTAATGCAATTCCAAACCGTTTACAGAATACGGAGACTCTAATAGGAGTTGGGTTCCCCAAACCAACATTGAAAAATTTTCGATACTACATTGTTACAGAATACAACGATGGCAGCACGAAATTATCTGTACCATCCGACACCCTAACGGCTATAGAACTTGACCTTACTGTTGCAGGGAACGTTTCCGGCACGCTCAATTGGAATTTAATGCGAACCAACCCATTGCCTACGTGGGAAAATAAGTACAATTTAAAAAGAAAGTTGGAAACTGTACCTCCGGCAGTTCCGCCAATAGCCTGGACCGATAAGTTTGCAACTCCTGACTATTCCACAATCACTTTTAAGGATGATGTAGCTCGATGCTTAAGTGATATTTCATATCAGATTGAATTGGAGGATGCAAGCGGTTGCATATCGAGGTCAAATCTAGTTAAGGAAAGATTAGAGGATAATGTAGGTGCAGCTACAATGACTTATGATAGAATTTCAGTTGGCAATGGTCGCAATAACATGTATTGGTCTAAACATCCCGATGGTTCGGTTGTTAAGTACATTTTAATTCACATTGACCCTTCCGGAATAGCCAAGCCAATTGATACGGTTTCTTCTACTACATTTTTTTGGTACGATCAGGGACACAGTGCGCAAAATCAAAGACAATGTTACGTTATAGCTGCTCTTGATTCTTGCGGGAAATCAAATGGAGGGGGAGTAAAACATTGCACTATCTATTTAAACAGGACTTATGACCCATGTGCTGGTGAGGTTTATTTGTCCTGGACTCCTTATGAGGGATGGGCCGGTGTTGATAAATATAACATTTATATGGCACTTGATGGAGATACCAACTATACCAAAATTGGCACTGTATCCGGCTCCGATACAAGTTATACGGTAAAAAATGTAAATGCTTTAAACACCTATGCATTTTATATTGAAGGAATTGATATAACAGGCAGGTTTACCAGCAACAGTAACGTGTTGGGTACAAAATTCGATATTCCGGATAGAACAAAGTTTTTACACATTAGGGGGGCTAGTGTTATTTCTGAGGAGGAAATTGAATTAAGGATACTAATGGATCGAAAAGCACCCATTAAGCATGTTAATGTATACAGAGGAGTTAAGAGAGAAGGGCCTTTTAAGAAGGTGAGATCTGTTACTCCACCATTAAGTATACTGGATACTCTTTTTACCGTTCGGGATATTTCAGCAAGGCCAAACCAAATGAATTTTGTTTACTACGTTGAAGTAATAGACACGTGTAACATGCCAGTGAAAGTGAGTAATAAGTTTAGGACTATATACTTATCTGGTAATTCCAATAAAGATCAAATGGAGAATAATCTAAAGTGGTCTGCTAATATTTATGTAGATTCTTCCGCTCAGGAACGGGATGTATATTCTCTCTATCGAGGAATAAACAATGATTATACCCCCGATCCAATTCGTACTTTGTGGTCAAATCAATTGGCTTATTTAGACAATATATCAAGCGAGATACATAGTGGTGATAAGTTCTGCTATCGATTAAAACTAACTCAGGCACCAAGTGATACGTTTGAAATTGCTGATACCAGTGTATCCAATGAAATTTGTTTCAAAATGGAGCCGGATGTATTTATTCCCAATTCTTTTACACCAAATGAAGATGGAATAAATGAAGTTTGGAGGCCTAAAACCAGTTATATTATTCCTTTTAAAAATTACTCGCTGAAAGTATTTGATCGGTGGGGTAAATTGGCCTTCGAAACTACAAATCCGCTGGAAGGCTGGAACGGACAGAGGAATGATGGTGAGGCACCGGTTGGAATTTACGTGTACCGTCTTGAAATTGTAACGGTATATGGAAGTACCATTGAACATAGAGGCCGGTTCAACCTTGTAAGGTAAATACAATATTAACCTCTCTTTGCGTTTGGTTTTCATTGATTGGATACCACATTGAAACAATGACCGATTTTTAGAGTAAGTGTTTATTATGCCAATGCAATTGTTTTCGCTTTTGTTGATTTTCGTTTTTGGCTTGTTCTCCGTGGCAAAGGCTCAGCTTGCTCCACCTGAACTTAGGTGTGTGTCGGTAGAAGACAACGGAGATATTACGTTAACTTGGCTTCCGACTGCTGATCCTAAGGGTCAGTTTTTGAATTATTTTATCTATACATCAGTTAATGGTTCAAACTTCACTCCTCCAACCAGTGGAAAGATAACCAATCGATTGCAGAACGTAAAAACCTTTGTTGGAATTAACTTTCCGGGTCCAACCCTTAAGAATTATAAGTTTTTCATAATTACCGAATATTTTGATGGTGGTATTAAAAATTCCATTCCATCAGATACGCTTACTGTCATTGAATTGGATTTATCTACGACGGGAATTTTTTCAGGAACTCTTAATTGGAATTTAATGCGAACCAATCCGTTACCCACGTGGGAGGGTAAGTATAACTTGAAGAGAAAGTTAGAAACTGTGCCTCCTGCGGCGCCTCCAATAGCATGGACTGATAAGTTTGCTACTCCAGATTATTCCACCATCACTTTTAAGGACAATATAGCCCGATGTTTAAGTGATATTTCATATCAGATCGAATTGAAGGATGCAAGTGGTTGTATTTCGAAATCGAATGTAGCTAAAGCAAGATTAGAACAAAAAGTAGGGCCTGCGAAAATGACGTTTGACCAGGTTTCTGTGAATCGTTTTAATGGTTCCACTCAACTAAATTGGTGGGGACATCCCTCTAACCTGGTAACGTCTTACGGTATTTTTTATGTTGACCCATCGGGCATCAAAGTTCCAATTGACACTGTACCGGCTAGTCAGTTGGTTTATCATGATAGTGATCCCAATCATGATCCAACCTTTTCCAGACAATGTTATATAGTTGTAGCTTTCGATTCTTGCGGAAAATCCCAGGGTGGAGGTCAAATGCATTGTACTCCTTATGTAGTTGATTCTGCTGATGACTGTGCCGGAGAAATATCGTTGTATTGGACCCCATATGTCGGGTGGGCCGAAGTCGAATCTTATGATATTTATATGAGAACGTCCGTTGATAGCAATTACCGAAAAATAGGCTCAGCGCCAGGTCGTGATACCAGTTTCGTGGTTAAGAAACTGAATACCCAGATATTGTACACTTTTTACATTGAAGCAAGAGATAAATCAGGTAGATTCTTTGGACGTTCCAACCTGAGAGGGGCATCTTTTGATCGAAAAGGTAAACCCAAATTCATAAAATTACGTTCGGCAAGCATAGTGTCTGATGAAGAGGTTGAGCTAAGAGTTTTATTGGACAGAAAAAAACCATTCAAACGTATTAATATGTACCGGGGGATTAATCAGGATGGCCCTTTCAAAAAGGTAGCCTCATTGCAACCTCCAACAAAAAATGCAAAAGACACTTTGTTTTCGCTTTTTGATAATAGCGCAAGGCCTTTTCAAATGGGTTACTATTATTACCTTGAGGTAATCGATTTATGTGATAATGCGGTCAGAAGGAGCAATAATTTCAGGACCATATTTCTGTCCGGTGAATCAAATAGGTATAGCATGTCGAATAGTTTAAATTGGCTAACTAATGTTTCGAGCGATTCTTCGGCAGCTGATAAAGATGTTTATTCGCTTTATAGAGGAATTAGCAAGAACTACAAAAGCGATCCCATTCGATCGTTGTGGTCCAATGAACCAAGTTATTTGGATGACATTTCTGGAGAAGTTCACAATGGAGATGAATTTTGTTATCGATTAAAATTAGTGCAGGCACCAAGTGATACCTTTGAAATTGCAGATACCTGTTTATCGAATGAGATTTGTTTTAAGATGGAACCGGATGTATTTATCCCCAACTCATTTACTCCAAACAGAGATGGAATAAATGAAGTATGGAGGCCAAAAACCAGTTACATAAATCCGTTTAGTAATTATTCGCTTAAGGTATTTGATCGATGGGGTAAACTGGCTTTCGAAACAATGAGCCCATTGGAAGGCTGGAATGGACAGAGAAATAATGGGGATGCTCCAACTGGAATTTACACTTATCATCTGGAAGTGGTAACGGTTTATGGGAGTATAATAGAGTACCGGGGGCTTTTTAACCTGGTACGATAATTTACACCTCTTCTTGCTTTGATAGTACTTCATTTCGTTGTTAATTTATCAACCGAACCTTAATGAACTTTAACAACCAAAACATCGCTGAAAGTCTTACTTTTGGGCAATTTTTAAATTTCGAAAACAGCTGCAATTCGTATGACGTCAGACAAGATAATTGGTGAAGGATTAACCTATGATGATGTACTCCTGGTACCGTCATATTCCGAAATATTTCCACGCGATGTAAAAATCAACACGAAGTTTTCTCGTAACATAGATTTGAACATTCCAATTGTTTCTGCAGCTATGGATACCGTAACAGAATCTGCTTTGGCAATTGCTTTGGCACAGGAAGGTGGTATAGGAGTTTTACATAAAAATATTTCTATTGAAGGACAGGCCCTTGAAGTTCGGAAAGTAAAACGTTCTGAAAGTGGTATGATACTTGATCCTGTAACACTCAACGTAGGAGCAGTTGTAGGAGATGCTCTTGATTTAATGAAGGAGCACTCAATTGGGGGTATCCCGGTAGTTGCTGAAAATGGAAAATTAGCCGGAATTGTTACCAATAGAGATTTACGATTTGAAAAGAATTTGTCGCGACCGGTTAAAGAGGTAATGACAAGTGAAAATGTAATTACCGCCGGGGCAGGTACTACCCTGGTTGAGGCAGAAGCCATTCTTCAGGAAAGAAAAATTGAAAAACTCCCAGTTGTCAATGATAACTACGAATTGGTTGGACTTATTACTTTCAAAGACATAATGAAGTTCAGAACCAAACCCAATGCCTGTAAAGATAAATTTGGAAGGTTACGGGTTGCTGCGGCAGTTGGAGTTACAGGTGATACATTTGATCGGGTATCAGCCCTTCGAGATGCTGGAGTTGACGCAATTGTGGTAGATACCGCTCACGGGCATTCCAAAGGAGTTATTGGTGTTTTTAAGGAGGTAAAAAATGCTTTTTCAGATATTGATGTAATTCTGGGAAATATTGCAACACCCGAAGCTGCTAAAATGTTGGTTGATGCTGGTGCAGATGCCATAAAAGTTGGAATTGGTCCGGGTTCAATTTGTACAACCCGTGTTATTGCAGGTGTTGGTGTTCCCCAGTTTTCAGCAGTTTTAAATGTCGCTGAAGCCATTAAAGGGAGTGGCGTTCCTATTATAGGTGACGGTGGAATTCGATTTACCGGTGATATTGTAAAGGCACTAGCTGCCGGAGCAGACAGCATCATGGCAGGTTCATTGTTTGCCGGAGTTAAGGAGTCACCCGGAGAGACTATTATTTACGAAGGACGGAAATTTAAAACCTATCGTGGAATGGGTTCTCTTGAAGCCATGCAGAAAGGCTCCAAAGACCGATATTTCCAGGATGCCGAAGACGACATTAAGAAACTTGTTCCCGAGGGAATCTCAGGAAGAGTTCCGTACAAAGGAAGGTTAGAAGAAGTAATTTATCAGTTGGTTGGTGGCTTAAGAGCTGGAATGGGCTATTGTGGAGCCGCTACATTGGCCGATCTTGAAAAATCCAAATTTGTTAGAATCACATCAGCAGGTGTTTTTGAAAGCCATCCACACGATGTTGCAATTACGAGGGAAGCGCCTAACTATTCCAAAAAATAAACGATAAAACGATTAGACTATGAAAAGAATGATGGGTGTATTGGTTTGCACCTTTATTGTGGGGCAACTTTTTTCGCAATCTGAAGTATTGCTTGATATTGCAGGAGACAAAATTACCCTTGGGGAATTTGACTTGGTTTATAACAAAAACAATGCTTCCGCACAGGCTATAGATCCTAAAACCAAAGAAGAATACTTAGAGATGTATATCAACTTTAAGTTAAAAGTAAAGGAAGCAGAAGATGCTGGAATGGACACAGCCGCAACTTTCGTTCGTGAATTAGAAGGGTATAGAGCACAACTTGCCGCTCCATACCTAACTGACCAAAACGTTACCGATGAGTTAATAAAGGAAGCGTATGAACGAATGAAGTATGATGTTAATGCCTATCATATTTTGATTAATGTAAGTACCAATGCCGCTCCCGAGGATACTTTTAAATCCTGGTTGCAATGCCAGCAAATAAAAAGAGATTTAACCGATCCCGAAACTCAATTTGAGACTATGGCGAAGAAACACTCGACCGATCCTTCTGCCGCAAAGAACGGTGGTAATCTAGGATATTTTAATGTATTTCAAATGGTCTATCCTTTCGAATCAGCAGCCTACAACACTCCAGTTGGACAAATCTCCGATCCGGTAAGAACACGTTTTGGTTACCATCTGCTATGGGTAAAAGACAAGCGCCCTGCATACGGTGAAATACAGGTTGCTCACATTATGGTTAAGTTAGAAGAAGGAGAAAGCGAAGAGTCATTGATCAAGAAAAAGCAAAAAGCTGATGAGATATACAAAAAGGTTATGATCGGTGAGGATTTTGCTGAAATGGCTAAGCAGTATTCCGACGATAGAGGTTCGGCAGCAAAAGGGGGTGAATTACCTTGGTTTGGCACTGGTAGAATGGTGAAAGTGTTTGAAGATGCATCATTTGGACTTAAAAATAATGGTGATGTGTCAGAACCTATTCGAACTCAATACGGTTGGCATATTATAAAAAGGCTCGATAAAAAGGGAACCCCGGCGTACGAGGATATAAAAGCAGATCTAAAAATTAAGGTCACCCGGGATGGTAGAGGAGTTAAAAGTAAGAAGGCTTTTTACGATAGAGTGAAAGCAGATTATGCTTATAAGCCAAATTGGAAGGCAATCAATGAAGTAGCAACCTTAATTGATGATTCTTATACTTCCCATCATTGGAAAGCTGAAGAAAAATTAACTGCAAAACCAAAAGTGATTTGCACGCTAACGGATAAGAAATATATCAAGGAAAAGTTAACCATTGATCAAATGGAACTTGCCCGGGTAATTGAAGAGGATAAACGTTACCAGAGAAAACCCAAGGTAGATTCGACCGTTATTGTTAGCACATTGTTTAACGAGTTGGTAGACAAAAAGCTACTGGAATTCGAAAATGCACGTTTAGAAGCCAAGTACCCTAAGTTTAAAGCTTTAACCCAGGAATACCACGATGGAATTTTGCTTTTCGATCTAATGGATAAAAAGGTATGGACCAAAGCAGTAAAGGATTCGACAGGATTGTTGGAGTTTTATGAGAAAACCAAGGCAGATTACATGTGGCCTGAAAGAGCTGATGCTTACGTTTTTTCATGTGCAAGTAAATTATCGGCGCAGACGGCCAGATCGATGCTTGAAAAGCAAATAGATACTGGGCTACACCTGGATACTATTAAAAATGCAGTTAATAAAGATTCTCAATTGGAATTAACCATTGTAGAAGGGCCTTTTGCTAAAGGAGAGAATTTCTATGCTGATAATCATGGATGGAAAGCGGGCTTAACCGGTTTTATTGAGGAAAATGGCCGATGGTTTTTTGTTTATACTAAGGAAGTCATGCCCCCGCAACCTAAGAAGTTGGAAGAGGCACGAGGATTGGTAATATCTGCCTATCAAGAGTACCTCGAAAAACAATGGATTGAGGAGCTTAGAGCAAAGTATCCGGTAACAATAAATGCGGAAGTGTTGCAGTAATCTTGTATGAGTTGTAAAGTAAAAGGTCCGATAATTAACGCCGTTATTCTTGTATGGATGGCAATTGGTCTTTTCTCTTGCAATTGGTTTAAGACAGGTAATAGCAATGAAACGGGAGAACCAGTTATTCGGGTTTTCGATAAATACCTCTATGATTCGGACTTGTCAGCAGTAATTCCTGAAGGAACTGATTCCATTGATAGCACCATATTGGTTAGTAATTATGTAAATACATGGATAGAAACTCAACTTATGTTGCATAGAGCAGAGTTGAACCTTAATGAAGATCAAAAGAATTTTGATAAAAAGCTTTCTGATTACAAAAACAACCTTACCATATATACATATGAACAGGCATTAATACAGCAGAAATTGGATACTAACGTATCCAACATAGAAATACAAAAGTATTATACCGACAACTCGCAAAATTTTGAATTGAAAGATTACGTGGTTAAAGCCCGATGGTTGAAGGTCGCAAAAGAAGCTCCTAAACTGAAAAAGATTAGGAAAATTGTTACTTCACAGGAAGATGAGGATGTCAAGACTCTCGAAGATTATTGTTATCAGTTTGCATCCAGTTGTTTGTTGGAAGATACCTGGCTTTATCTGGATGAGTTTTACGAATCAATTCCTCTTAAAACCAACAACATTGAGGGTTTTCTCAAAAACAACAAATCTTTTGAGGTAGAGAGTGAGCAGTTTATCTACCTGGTTTACATCAAAGATTATAAACTAAAGGAAGCGGTTTCTCCGTTGGAATTAGAAAAGGAAAAAATCAAGAGCATTATCCTGAATAAAAGAAAATTGCAATTGCTGAGTTCAATCAGAGAGGGGCTTTTGGAAGAAGGAATTAGTAAAAACAACGTGCAATATTATTGACTTGAGGTATAACATAATAATATTAGGAATTCTGCTTCCATTGGCTGTTTTGGGACAACCCGAAAAGGATAAGCAAATTGATGGAGTTGTAGCTGTTATTGGACAATCTATGATTCTGCAAAGTGAAGTAGAAGAGCAATACCAGGAATATTTAACCAGTGGTAAGCCCGTAACCAGCAATACACGATGTGATGTGTTCGAGACCTTGCTTTTCAATAAGTTATTGCTTAGTCAGGCCGAAGAAGATTCTCTGTATCCGGGAGAGGCCCAAATTGCCGATGAAATTGATCGAAGGCTACGGTACTTCATACAGCAATTCGGTAGTATAGAAAAGCTGGAAGAGTTTTACGAAAAGTCCATAGATGAAATAAAGATTGAATTTCACGATCCAATTGAAGAACAGCTCATGATTCAAAGCATGCAGCAGCAAATTTCAGGTGGAATAGAAGTGTCACCTGGTGAGATCAGGGAGTTTTTTAAAGAAATACCCAAGGATAGTTTGCCTGAAATTGGTGCCCAGTTCGAAATTGCTCAGATTGTCCGAAAACCTCCTGTTAATGAAGAAGAAAAAATTAAGGTAAAAGCCAAGCTAGGAAGCATTCGTGACCGGATTGTAAATGGTGAGGATTTTGGAACGTTGGCTTATCTCTATTCCGAAGACCCAGGATCCGCAAGAGAAAACGGAGAACTTGGTTATATGGGTAGGGGCGAGTTGGTTCCCGAGTTTGCTGCGGTAGCCTTTTCGTTGGAGAAAGGAGAAGTTTCAGAAATTGTAGAAACCGAATTTGGTTATCACATTATTCAATTGGTAAAAAGGCAAGGGCAACAGGTAAACGTAAGGCATATTCTAATGTCTCCAAAGGTTCAAACCAGTGACTTGTTATCTGCGAAAAGTTTTTTGGATACATTGATTCTTAATATCGATACTTATGATTCTCTAAGCTTTGAGAATGCTGCAATAATCTATAGCGAGGACAAAGAATCGAGAAATAACGGTGGATTAATGATAAATCCAATGACGGGATCTGCCAAATTTGAAATGGAACAAATTTCGCAAGTCGATCCATCGCTGTACCTGATTATGGACAAATTGGAAGTTGGAGAAATTTATGGCCCTGAAATATATCAGCAAAGAGATGGAAGCCGGGCTTATAGACTACTTAAGCTAGTATCAGTTGTAGAGGCGCATACCGCAAACCTTAAACAAGATTATCAATTGGTTTCCAATATGACGCAAGGTAGAAAGCAAAGCGAAGTGGTTAATGACTGGATTGAAGGAAAGGTAGGCAATTTTTATATTAAGGTAGACGAAAACTTTGGAACCTGTGAATTCAAATACAATTGGCTCCCAAAAGTTAAAGACATTCCAAACGAAAAAAACTAAACAATGAGTACAAATTCAGATGTTCAATTGGTTGAACAATTTCAAAAACAATATCAAAACCTAAATAACGAAATTGGGAAGGTAATTGTAGGGCAACAGGATGTAATAAACCTGGTATTAATTTCTATATTTAGTAAAGGACACTGTTTGCTGGTTGGGGTTCCAGGGCTGGCAAAAACTCTTTTGGTAAGCACCATATCGGAAGCTTTAGGATTGGATTTTAATCGAATTCAGTTTACTCCTGACTTAATGCCTTCCGATATCCTGGGAGCAGAAATATTAAACGAAAACCGAAAATTTCAGTTCGTTAAAGGCCCCATATTTGCCAATATCATTTTGGCGGATGAAATAAATAGAACTCCACCAAAAACGCAGGCTGCCCTGTTGGAGGCCATGCAGGAAAAATCAGTGACTACCGCAGGGCACCATTACGACTTGAGTGAGCCATTCTTTGTTTTGGCTACACAGAATCCGATTGAACAGGAAGGCACTTACCCATTACCCGAAGCACAATTGGACCGTTTTATGTTTAACGTGTGGGTGGATTACCCAACATTTGAAGAAGAGTTAAATGTGGTAAGAAATACAACTTCAGATTTGATTCAGCAAGTGGACAAGGTAATGTCTGCCGAAGAAATTATTTCCTACCAAAATTTGGTAAGGAAAGTTCCTGTAACCGATACGGTAATGGAATATGCCGTAAAGCTAGTTGGTAGAACCAGAACAGGTAACAATGCTCCCGAAATCGTAAATAAATACTTGAGTTGGGGAGCGGGTCCAAGAGCTTCTCAGTACTTAGTTGTAGGAGCAAAATGTCATGCTTTGGTAAATGGTAAATTCTCTCCGGATATTGAAGATGTAAAAGCTATCGCTAAACCTATACTGCGCCACCGGATTGTTCGAAATTATAAAGCAGAGTCAGAAGGTTTTAGCGTAGACAAAATCATTGACGAACTTCTTTAGCAAATTTCTCTTTCACTATTGATTGGGGATGACTCCAAAAACTTGAATACGGGTTGGAGATTCAAGGCACGAAATACTCTTTTTACGGAGCTTTTTTCAGAACAAAATCATCGTAATTTAGCACCATGAGTAAAAAAGTATTGGTCGTATTAAGTGGCTGTGGAGTATACGATGGTTCCGAAATTCATGAGTCAGTTTTAACATTATTGGCTTTAAATGATAATGGAATTGAATATCAGTGTGCAGCCCCGAATTTGGAGCAACATCATGTAATAAATCACCTCAATGGTGAGGAAATGAGTGAGGCCAGGAACATATTGGTTGAATCAGCCCGAATTGCAAGAGGCGATATTCGTGAATTGGCAACCGTAGACGTTAACGAATATGCAGGTGTTGTTTTGCCTGGCGGATTTGGTGCTGCAAAAAATCTAACCAAATGGGCTTTTGAAGGACCCAATGGTGAAATTGACCTGTCGGTTAAAAAGGTTTTGGTTGAGGCACGAAAAGCCGATTTACCCATTGTTGCTTTTTGTATGAGTCCGGTTGTGTTGGCCAAGGCATTTGAGGGTGAAAGGGTAAACGCTGAACTCACGGTGGGAACTGACCAGGAACCGAGTCCATATGAAATCAATGCGATAAGTGAGGGAATGAACAGCATTGGTTCCGTTTCAAAAAAAGCAACGGTTCAGGAAATCATCATTGATACCGAAAATAAATTGATTACATCTCCCTGCTATATGATGGAAGCTAGCATCAGTCAAATAAATACAGGGATTAGAAAAGCCATTGAGGCATTTTCTTCTATGTTGTAGACCATTCGTTAGATGGAGAAACGATTTATTGAAGTTCCCCGAACGGGCCGTTACTACTTAATTGGAAATTTAACCCAACCTAAAAGTGTGTGGGTTTGCCTGCACGGTTATGGCCAGCAATCAAAATACTTTGCGCCAAAAGTCAAAGCGTTAGACAACGGAGAAAACCTGATTGTTGTAGCTGAAGCACTTAACCGTTTTTACTTGTCGGGTTACAATGGAAGAGTAGGGGCAACCTGGATGACAAGTGACGATAGAGAACTTGATATTTCGGATAATGATCGTTATTTGGAGCATTTGGTGTCAGGTGTTTATAAGGAGTTTAATTTGGGAGATATAAAGCTTAACCTCTTGGCATTTTCACAAGGTATTGCTACTGGTTGCCGATGGATTGCTCATAGTAAGCTCCAATTTAATCAGGCAATATTATGGGCTGGATCTATTCCTCCGGATTTGGATTGGGAAAAGGAAACAGATAGATTTAACAGGATTAAAATTCAATACGTCTTCGGCGATCAGGATCAGTTTTTCGACAATGAAAAGATAGAATCGAACCGGCAACTTTTTGCTCTGGCCGGAATTGAACACCAATTGGTTACTTTTGAGGGGAAGCATGAAATTGATGATAACGTTCTAATGAACCTATTGCAATGAGAGACATTTCGAATACCTGGCGCTGGACCATTGCTGTTGCACTTTCCTTGCTGTTAATTGGTTTTTTATGGTATTTGCGCAACATTGTAATTTATGTCCTAATTTCAGGAATTCTCTCCATTATTGCTGCTCCCGTAACCCGAAGGATAGAAAAATTTAAGATTGGCAAATTCCATATCCCGGAAGCGTTGGCGGCGTTTCTCGTGCTAATTTTGATATGGGCCGTATTTTTTGGGTTAATGAGTATTGTAATTCCCCTCGCCGCTTCCGAAATTAGAGTGCTAAGTTCAATTGATTATAACCAAATATGGCTTCAGTTTGAGGACACGCTTGCTACGTTTGATGTGTTTCTTAAAGATTTCGGTGTATTTACCGGAGAAGAGTCCTCTAGCTCAAGCATGATAAAACAAAAGTTGCAGAGTATGTTCAGCATCTCTGACCTAACCGGGCTATTCACCATTTTTTTTAATGGCTTGGGAAATTTTGGGGTTGCGTTTTTTTCCATTTCCTTTATAACCTACTTCTTCCTAAAAGAGAATACCTTGTTCAATCAGATAGTAATGGTTTTTGTTCCGAAAGCCATTGAAGAAAAGACTTCTCGTGTGTTTTCCGTATCAAAAAATCTATTGGCTCGCTATTTTATTGGCATAACTATTCAGGTCATCCTAATCAGTACCCTTATTACTTCCGGCTTGTTGATTTTGGGTGTAAAAAATGCCCTGATCATTGGAATCTTTGCTGGATTCATTAATCTAATTCCGTACATAGGCCCTTTTATTGGAGCAGCCGTAGGAATGCTGATTGCCCTTACTTCAGGATTGGAGTTTGGCTTTAGCATTGAATTAGTTCAATTGATGTTAAAAGTGTTGGCTGTGTTCCTAACTGTACAGCTGCTGGACAATATACTTTTTCAGCCTATTATTTTTTCAAGTAGTGTGAAGGCACATCCCCTTGAGATTTTTCTGGTTATCTCAATTGGAGGATCGTTGGGAGGAATTCCATTTATGATATTGGCCATTCCCTGCTACACAGTCCTGAGAATTATTGCCAAGGAGTTTCTGTCTGAGTTTAAAGTGGTTCAGGACCTGACGAAACGAATCTAAAATTACCACCCTAAAATTGTAACAGATGAAATTCAATTTGAGTGAAATTCAGGAGATAATAGAAGAAAGGAGGACAATTAAGCCCGAACAATTTTCTGATCGAAAGGTTCATAAAGAAATCATTGAAAAAATGCTTAATGCAGCAAAGTGGGCACCTACACATCGATTAACTCAGCCCTGGCGATTTACTGTGTTTACAAACGACGGGCTTCGCAAATTAGGAGAGTTACATGCTAATTTGTACAAAGAGTTGGCAGACGAAGATAGTTTCAGTGATAGAAAGTATCAAACCCTGTTGCACCGGCCACAGATGTCATCGGCATGTATAGCCATTGCATTAAAACGTGATGAGCAGGAACGTGTACCATTTAACGAGGAACTGGCTTCGGTTGCTATTGCCGTACAAAATATGAGTTTAGTGGCAACCGCTTATGGAATTGGGACTTACTGGGCAACTGGTGGAAAAGTATATTCACCCGAGATGAAGGTAGCACTTGGTTATGACGAAAATGACAGTGTTTTAGGGCTGTTATACGTCGGTTACCCCGAAAGAGAATGGCCTCGAAAAACCCCACGAAAACCAATTGAGTACTTTACCACCTGGGTAGATTCTGAAGACTAATCCATTGGAATACTACCTTCTTAAGGTAAATCGGATGGTTGCCAGAGCTGGGCGTACCTCAGTTCCATTGCCGAGTGGTGAGTCTGTAATTACTGAAATTGGCCCGGCTGGATCAGTGGGCTTATTTTCAGATTTAAAATCAG
>CEQS01074068.1_pt1 | contig 14306 bp, 14 predicted proteins | sample 530981 | NCBI WGS metagenome assembly CEQS01 (sample SAMEA2621176, study PRJEB7988) | marine metagenome | biome: marine biome (ENVO:00000447); feature: mesopelagic zone (ENVO:00000213); material: "saline water (ENVO:00002010), including plankton (ENVO:xxxxxxxx)" | depth 800 m
TTTCTAAACTGGATGCAGGTGTGCTAGTTGGAGGGATTTTTGTGACTAAGGCGTAGTCAGGTCTACGACGCTGGAACAAAAATCCTGAAACTAGTGCAGGTGCGCTAGTTTTGAAAGTTTTAAACAAAGACCACGCTAGCTATAGAGTCTCCCGCCCTCATCTTCATCACTCGTACCCCTTGAGTTTGTCGCCCTAGAGTTGAAACCTGCTTAAGTGGCAACTTAATTACCTGACCCTTCTTACTCATTATCACTAACTCTCCTTCTTCACGCTCCTCAGCGGTAATAGTGAGTCCACGCACAATCACTCCTGTCTTATCAGTTACCTTGGCGGTCTTAATACCCGAACCACCTCGCTTCTGCACTTTGTATTCCTTGGCTGGTGTACTCTTTCCGTAGCCGTGCTCAGTTACAATCAAAATCTCACGATCTTTGTCGACGTCCTTCAGAACATCAGCTGACACAATCCGATCACCCTTACCGAGCTTCATTGCCGATACGCCAGCTGCAGTTCGTCCCATTTGACGCACGTCACTTTCCTTAAAGCGGATAGCTTGCCCCTTCTCTGTAATAAGCGACATCTCATCTTTATCGCCCACGAACATGGCGGCGATCAGTGAATCCCCGTCTTTTAATGTGATGGCAATCAAGCCTGAGCGACGTACATCCTTAAAAGCAGCTGCATCACTCTTCTTAGCAATACCGTTTCTGGTCACCATCATCAACGACCAGTCACCATCCCAGTCCTCCTTACGAACAGCCAATACTGAAGTCACTCGTTCTTCAGCGCTAAGTGGCAAGAAATTCATGATGGACTTACCTTTAGTAGCGCGGCGTCCTTCGGGGATTTCATACATTTTAGACTGATAAACCTTTCCGCTATCAGTGAAGAACAGAAGATCGCTATGAGTTGAAGTTGTTAAAAGAGTGGTTACTACATCTTCTTCTTTGGTGTTCAAATCAACCACTCCAACACCACCTCGCTTCTGTACTTTGTACTCAGCCGGGTTGGTTCGCTTTACGTAGCCACCCTTGGTGAGCACTAGTACTGACTCTTCGTCTGGAACCAAGTCTTCAGGGTTGAGTTGCTTCACCCCACCTTTCACGATCTTGGTACGACGATCATCGCCGTATTTATCAGCCACTTCCACCAGCTCAGCCTTAACGATCTTCATCATCTTAGCCTTGCTCTTGAGGATTGATTCCAAGTCTTTAATCAATTTTTGGATGGCTGCTAATTCGTCTTCAACCTTCTTACGCTCTAGACCAGCCAATTTCTGAAGACGCATGTCGAGAATAGCCTGAGCTTGAACTTCGGAGAATTTAAACTCTTTCATCAAAGCAGCATGTGCAGTCGGAACGTCTTTAGCCGCCCTAATCAGCTTGATGATTTTATCGATATGATCAAGCGCCTTCTTTAGTCCAAGTAAGATATGCTCACGGTCCTTGGCTTTGTTCAAGTCATACTGCGTACGACGCTTAATAACTTCAGCACGGTGCTTGATGTATTCCTCAAGAATCGATTTCAGGGAAAGTGTCTGAGGCACTCCATCAACCAAAGCCACCATATTGTAGTGGAACACTTCTTCTAGCTGAGTGTGCTTATAGAGCTTATTAAGGACAGTCTGTGGTTGTGCGCCAGTCTTCAGATCAATTACGACCCGTACATCATTAGTAGATTCGTCACGCATCTCTCTGATGCCTTCTATTTTCTTGTCGCGTACCAGGTTAGCGATCTTCTCTTGCAGGTCAGCTTTGTTTACTCGATACGGAATTGAAGTAATAACAATTGAAAAAGCACCTCTTTTATCTTCTGTTATTTCTGCCTCGCCACGCACTGTTACTCCGCCACGCCCATTGGCATACGCTTGAGCAATAGCCTTCTTATCAAAAGCAATGGCGCCGGTTGGGAAGTCAGGTCCTTGGACAAATTTTAAGAGGTCATCGGTTGTAGCATCTGGGGTATCAATCAAGTGTGCCGTTGCATCAGCTAATTCACGCAAGTTATGAGGAGGGATGTTGGTAGCCATTCCCACCGCAATACCCAACGACCCCATTAAAAGTAAATTCGGTGCCGCTGAAGGTAGAACAGTCGGTTCTTTCTTGGTTCCATCGAAGTTTGGCCGCCAGTCAACCGTGTCTTTTTCAAGGTCACGAAGCATTTCCTCAGCCAACTTGGACATTTTTGCTTCTGTATATCGATAAGCCGCCGGAGAGTCTCCGTCGATAGAACCGAAGTTACCTTGTCCGATTACTAATGGGTACCGAGTGGAGAAATCTTGAGCCAGTTTTACCATTGCCAAATACACAGACATGTCACCGTGCGGATGAAAACTACCGAGAACATCACCTACCACCGTGGCTGACTTCTTGAATTTAGCGCTTGAAGTAAGACCATTAAGGCGCATTGAATATAAAATTCGACGATGTACAGGCTTTAAGCCATCGCGTACATCAGGCAGGGCGCGTGATGTAATAACCGACATTGCATAGTCGAGATAAGCGGCCTCCATTTCACTAGTGATACTCTGGGGAATAATCCCTTCTTCTTTTGGAGTTTCCGGTTCAGCGGCTGGGGTCTTTTTCGGCATAAAGAAAAGCTAGTTCAGAAATAAACGTGCTGGTAAGTATAGCATAATTTAAGGTGTTTGCTCAGTCGTGGTCGGGGTTGAACTGGTCGTTACAATCCGGATAGTTTGAGTCGTATCAACTACCCCCGGCGTAGAAGACGCACTAGTTGAAGCGGCTGTTTCGGAGGTGGTGGTCGGAACATTACGTAAAGACCAACCTCGATACTCTTCAGGAGTAGACCATGTTCTATCTTCGCTACTAGTAGTAGCTGAAAACACACCGTCAACATTATTGGTATCAGGTAGCGACTCTTTAACAGTAGCTACCTGATCACCAATCTGGTCAAGGAAACTAGTGAACGGCTTAACCCCTTCGGCCGCCCCATCCATTGATCCGATAATTCTTGACGGTGCATGATACAACCAAACCATAGCAATAACAGCTGTGAAACCGACCGCCACACTAAACGCGTAGCGGTCACGTGTCTGTCTAGGCTGGTTTCTAGCTTTTACAACTAACCGCTTGAGCATACCTATGATTTTAACACCGCTACGTCGCCTGACATAACTGACACATCCTTACGCTTGAGGGTAAGTTTATCAACTGACTTAAGCGACTCTTTACTTTCTTCCTTGAGAAAGGCCTTAAGGGCAGCCGCATCGTAATGCATTGGTATTACCAACTTCGCTTCTAGTTTTACAGCCAACTTAGACGCCTGCGGTACTTCTAAAACATCACCGCCGCCAATTGGCACAAAAAGAATATCGATATCACCAAGCTCGCTGAGGATTTTCGGGTCAACTTCTGGATCATTTATAGCGCCCAGGAACACAATGTTCATATCTTCAAGGTGAACTTGATAGATAGTGTTGAAACGCTCTTCTTTATCAAAAGTGGTTTTAACACCAAAGCCGCGAGCGGTCACTTGTCCAATTTCATACTCGCCTGGACCATCAACCACAAAAGGCTGCTTGGTGCCGTGAGTAACCTGTTCTACGCCATTAAAATCAGGATGTCGCATCGACACAAAAGCTACATCTGAACCAAATTTAACCTGATCAAGTTTGGATTTTTTAGAAACCGGATTGAATGCTAAGGTCGTGTCACCAAACGAAACTTTAAAACACTGACCACCGTGATATGAAATAACCATAGTGCGGTAAGTATACGTCACCGGTGGGAAAATATGAAATATTTTCCCACCGGTGACTCCCCTTTCAAATCATCTCCGAACCCTTGACAAACAATTTAAATATGTTAGTATAGTGATGTCACTGGGCGCTCGCTGAAACAGCGCCGGCCGACGCCGAGGCGAACTGGCCTTTCGGCCGCTGGCGCAAGCCGCTGCTCACGCGCGAGCGTCCGGTGACACCGCACCTTTTTCAAACCAAGGGAGGAAATATCAAAAATGCCGAAACTGACCAAACAGGTCCTGCTGGACCGCCACGTCCCCTTCCGTAGTACAGGCTGTCAGCATCACTGACATCTGCCCTGCATCAAAGTCCTCCTGGGTTCGCCCAGGAGGCACCCCACGCCCATCCGCCCATGCTATGGGCTTTCTTCGTTTTAGTCTAGATATTTAGAGGACAATACCTTGGTGAAGTTCGCTTTCTCACACACTCCGATGTACACAAACGACTATTAGCACTTACTCCCCGCGGACGCTCGAAATAAACTCCACCAAGCTGACGAGAATCTGAACGCTGTGATTTTGAACCTCTGCGGGGATCGAGTGCCCGCGGGACTCTATGCACATCGGAGCATGTGAAAAGTTACAGCGTTCAGATCAAAGCCCTCGACTGATTCTGAGCCCCCGTGAGACTTAACGCCTACAGAACACGATAACCATCCGAGCATGTGAAGAATCAGTCGAAGGTGGTGAAAATCCAGCGGTGTCTGACCGTAAACCACTCGACATTCAATTTAAATATGCTATATTTTTCGCACCTTTCAGGTATTAATAGTTTCTAGCGGCACACGTTTAACCCTGCTCTCACGGACTACGGCCATGAGCAAATGTTGAGCAGACGCGTGTCGTCGGAATAAAACAAAATAAATATGTTTGGATTTGGAAAATCTAACGACGGTGGCACTGCTACCACTACTGGTGTAATGGACAAGTATTTGGCCGACTCACCAACCCCTCCAGTTGAAGGAGAAATCGTTGAAGGAACAGTAACAGCCCTAGGCCGAGCGCGTGTATATATTGATATTGCACCTTTTGGTACTGGTCTTATTTACGGACGTGAGTACATGAACGCTCGCGATATTTTGCGTAAAGTTGCGCCGGGTGACACCATCGCCTCAAAAGTAGTTACTCCAGAAAACGAAGACGGCTACATTGAACTCTCTCTGAAGGAAGCTCGCCAAGCTCTTATTTGGGCTGACGCAGAAGCTACCGTTAAGAACGCTAACGTCCTTAGTCTTGAGGTTAAGGAAGCTAACAAGGGTGGACTTATCATCGACTGGCAAGGTATTCAAGGATTCCTTCCTGCTTCACAGCTTTCAGCTGAGAATTACCCACGTGTTACTGACGGAGACAAGGACAAGATCCTTACCGCTCTTAATGAACTAGTTGGTAAGCACCTTTCAGTAGTAATGATCACAGCCGATCCAAAAGAGCACAAACTAATCTTCTCTGAAAAGGGTCTTGAGGAAAAACAAGAAAAGGAGGAGAAGGTAAACAAATACGAAGTCGGTAATATTGTAAAGGGTGAAGTAACCGGCGCAGTAGACTTCGGTGTATTTGTAAAACTTGAACCAGGCCTTGAAGGTCTAGTACACATCTCAGAACTAGATTGGGGTCTAGTAGAAGACACCAAGGCTCTATATAAGGTAGGAGACGAAGTAGATGTGAAGGTGATTGAAGTGAAGGATGACAAGATCTCACTTTCTATCAAACAACTTAAGGAAAACCCATGGACCACTGCTTCAAAGAACTACAAGAAAGACCAGATCGTTGACGGTGTTGTTATCAAGTACAACAAGCACGGTGCTCTTGCTTCAATCGAAGAAGGTGTAGCCGGTTTGGTACATGTATCAGAGTTCGGATCAGAAGAAGATCTCAAGAGCGCACTATCACTCGGAACTGTTTACCAGTTCAAGATCACACTCTTTGAACCAAACGAACAGAAAATGACGCTGTCATTCAAGGAAGTTGACGCTAAATAAGTGATTTTCTCGAATCGAAGCACGAAAAAACTGGCCAGCTGGCCAGTTTTTTCGTGCTCAGTATTATGTAAAAATTTTGACAAAATACTATTTATATGCTATTATACAAAGCAGTGGTGGGGGGCACCTCCTATAAGGAAACCACCATGAACCTGTTCGTTGGAATCGCAATCGCTTTTTCTCCCCTTATTGTCTGCCTCTACTGGCGGCACAGCTGGCATCGTCGCCAGAAAATAAAAGCATGGGAAAAGCGCTACTCTGATCTCTCCTCCCTGTCTTGAGATTCCTCTCCCTCCCAGTCCGCGCGGCTGGGTTTTTTGCTTCCTAATTAAACTGATTCATTGCTGCTTCCGGACCTTTTTCAATAATTGTTTCAATGGCTTGTTTGGTTTTTTCGAGGACTTCTTCTAATTGCTTCTGTTCGGACTTACTAAAAGGCTTGAGTACGAAGCGTTCTAGCGGCCCGCCTCCGGCGGGCCGCTTCGTTTTCCCAGTCCAAAAACTAGTTGGTGCGATCCCAATCCGCACACGCGCAAAATTCTTCGACTTTAAGTGCTTTATGATCGAGTCGACACCATTATTGCCGCCTGCTCCCCTACCCTGAGCGATTTTAATCTCACCAAACGGTAGATCAATGTCGTCATGAACAACGATAAACTCTTCCGGCTTAGCTTCGTGTTTTTTCACAATATAATTGATAGTTTCTCCTGAACGATTCATGAAAGTTTCCGGCGCCACATACTCTACCGGTTCATCGCCTACCATACCTCTCACATAGAGAGCGTTAGCATTCTTACTTTTATCCCAATCTCCGCCAGTGATGTGATCCAGTGCCATTCGGCCGACATTGTGTCGGGTATTTTGGTATTTGTCTCCGGGATTACCTAATCCGATGATGTAATACATGGTCTCTATTCTATCACCAGATTTAAATAACCATAGTCCATAGCTAGGCAGCTCGCTGCAGCCAGATTCATACTATTCTCCCCATAATATTTTCTTTACAGCTCGCCGCCAGTACAGACTTGGGTAGTAGAAGTCTATCCCTGGCAGCTCGCTGCAGCCATAATCTCCCCTAGTACGGGGTCGATTATGGCTAAGCGCCTGCATAAGCAAAAACTAGTCGCAGCCTCTGACTGCTCGTGTTTTTGCTTAATTTGTTTTCACTCTCAAAATTTCGTATACTAGTAGAAATTAATGCACTTGTATGACTGTTTCCTCACCACAAACTTCTCCTTCTAACATTCCAGAAAAAACAACCGAAGAAAATGAGCGCAAAGAGCATCCATTAGCCGAGATTGTTCGATTCTCTATTATTGCAATCTTGATCGTTATCCCAATCCGAATGTTTATCGCCCAGCCGTTTATTGTTTCCGGCGCTTCAATGGACGATACCTTCCGCAGTGGCGAATATTTGATTGTGGACCAAGTAAGCTACTATTTCGATGATCCGAGTCGTGGTGATGTGGTCATCTTTCGCTACCCACGCGACCCATCAAAATTCTTTATTAAAAGAGTTATCGGTATTCCTGGCGACACTATAGCTATAAAAGACAGTACTGTTACTATCACTAACCAAGAATATCCTGACGGATTTACCCTGGACGAGCCTTATATCAAATCAATGGCAGCCGGTAATTTCCTTACCGAAACACTCAGCGACCGGGAGTACTTCGTAATGGGCGACAATCGTGACCAAAGTTCTGACTCACGCGCCTGGGGTGTCCTCCAGGAAGAAAGAATTGTCGGCCGTGCTTTTATTCGTTTGTTCCCTCCGAACGAAATTGGATACCTGCCGGGATCAGTCAAAATCGAAGGGTCAGAGGTAAGAAGTTATCAAAATTAATTGATTCGTCACTATGCCAATCACACCAACGGAATTTCTTAAAGTCGCGACCAACACAGCTGAACATTTCGGTTTTCAGACTGTCGATCAACTGCGTAAAGCTCCGGAATGTAAAAAGTGTGAGAAAGCCATGCCACACACAGTCAACGGCACTAATAAGAAGACCGACGCTCATCACGGATTACTCAGTTCTGGTATCGCTACCTATTGTGATGCAAAGCTACACGCGCTTGAAAAACCGGTTTTGTTATATTCTTTCGAACAGGTACCACGCACCGGTGAGTCAGCGGTGACCTTCCATATATTTAATGTAGAGCGTAGTATCGCAGAAGCAATTTTGATCCACGCCATGCGTGCCATGTCAGCCGACCTTGGTTACACTGACCACACCGTACGAATCAACTCTCTCGGGGACACTGACTCCCTTACTCGCTACAATCGTGAATTAACGAACTTCCTGAAAAAACGTCTTGACGGCATGCCTCCGGCAGCCCGCGAGTTAATGAAGGAGCACCCAATCAGCGCGCTAGCCCACTTAATTGAACAAGAACATGAACTAGCTACCCGGAGTCCTAACCCGCTCGAGTACTTAAGCGATCCGAGTCGTAAGCATTTCCGGGAAATCATTGAGTATCTTGATATGAGTGAGACTCCGTATGAGATAGATCCGAAGATGCTTGGCCATCACGAATGCTACTCTGACGCCATTTTCTCACTCGATATACACTCAAACGAAGAAGACGAGACACCTATAACAGCCAGAGGCGGGCGCTTCGACGAGTTCGTGTACCGCACCACTCGTACGCGTACTCCGGCTGTTGGTGCCGTAGTTATCCTCAAAAACAGCAAAGCGCCCGCCCGCAACCCACGTTCCAAACCCGCCACACCATCGGTGTATGTTGTTCAACTCGGTTTTGGTCCAAAAATAAAGAGTCTGCTTCTGATCGATTCTCTTCGCCAAGCCGGTGTGCCCGTTTTTCACGATCTGGCTAGCGACTCTCTTTCCACTCAATTACGCGACGCGGAAAATCGCGGAGTGAAATATACAGTAATTATCGGCCAAAAAGAGTACGTTGAAGATACGGTAATATTCCGTGACATGGATCAACGCAACCAGGAATACATTGATCACGAAACCTTGGTCAAACGCCTCCGTCGCAAACCTTCAATCACCGCTTAAAACACTTGCGGTGTACTCATCAAAGTGTTATGCTCTTCCCCACATATGGCAATTAACGTTGAAGTAGAGAAGAATAACAACGAAAGCAGCGCGAACGTAATTCGTCGTTTTACTAAGCGTGTCCAGGGAGCAGGAATTGTTCCTAAGGTACGTGGTGGACGATACTTTAGCCGCACCAAGAGTCGTAACGTACAACGCACCGCTAAGCTCAAAAAGCTAGAGAAGCGTGATGCTTACGAAAAGTTGGTGAAACTCGGTAAGGTACAAGAATTCCGCGGACGCCGTCGCTAAATATTCTTTCAATCATGAAAACAGTCGGTACACAGTACCGACTGTTTTCATATACAACGCCATGTATAATTACACCACCCATGAAAACCCTCACCCTTACCAGCACTGTAAAAAAGTATCCGAAAAAGCAACCCTACCAGAAAATAAAGGATGCAATTCTTGGTAAGAAGTACGAACTATCGTTGGTGTTTGTTGGAAAGCAAAGAGCGGCGACCTTAAATAAGGAGTACCGCAACAAAAGCTACTCCCCAAATGTACTCTCTTTTCCCCTCAATAAAACCACTGGTGAAATTTTTATTTGCCCACAAGTAGCCAGTAAAGAAGCGGCTAAATTCGATCTCACACCAACCGGATACGTCGCTTATCTATTTATCCACGGCTGTATTCATTTGAAAGGGCACGATCATGGCGATACAATGGATAGACTAGAGCGCAAGTATCTTAAAGCGTTTAGTATCGCATAGTCATGGCCGAGCATATTATTACAGGAATCGACGTTGGTACCTACCATGTAAAAGTGGCGGTTGCTCGTCTGCCTAAAAACGGTACCAAACCAGAGATAATCGGCACCGGACTAGCTGAGAGCCGCGGTCTAAAAAGCGGGTACATTATGCAAGATGCAGAAGTGTCTCGCAGTATCAAGAGCGCCGTCGCTCAAGCGGAAAAAAACGCCGGAGTACAAATTAAGAAAGCGCACGTCGCTATTGGCAGTATCGGCCTGGAAGAAGTCTATTCCCATGGCGAAATCATCCCCGCTCGAGCTGATTCAGAAATCACTAACGTCGACCTAGAAAAGGTAATGCTAGACAGCGAAGAACGAATCCTAGATCATATTCCCAACCGACGGATTTTGCACAGCATTCCTCTTAGACACGTGGTCGACAATACTGAAGTACTCGGTCGCGCTCTTGGCCTTAAAGGAACTAAACTAGAAGTGGACAGTCTTTTTATTACCACTTTCGAACAGCACGTTAATGACCTCATTAAGGTGATCGAGGGTTGTGGAGTGTACGTAGAGGACGTCATCGCTTCTCCGCTGGCCGCCAGCTTTGTAATGCTTTCAAAAGCTCAGAAACGCGCAGGCTGTGTACTCGTGAATATCGGAGCCGAAACCACTTCAATCGTAGTTTTTGAGGACTCCACTCCTATTTCATTAAAGATTTTTCCGGTAGGCTCCAACGACATCACCAACGACATCGCTCTTGGTTTGCGGGTGCCACTTGAAGACGCGGAGAAGATCAAGCGCGGTGCCATGACTAGCGCTACGTTCTCAAAAAAGAAATTGGATGAAATCGTACAAGAGCGACTACGATCAATCTTTGCTGTGATCGATGTTCACCTCAAAAAAATAAAACGCGATGGTTTACTGCCAGCCGGCGCCATCCTGACTGGCGGCGGAGCTAGCGTGTCAGGTGCGGTTGATGTCGCCAAGCAATCGCTAGAACTTCCGGCTCGATTGGCCACGCTAGATATCGCCAAGAGCACAAAGATTCGTGATGCTTCTTGGGCAGTTGCATACGGACTTTGCATGTGGGGCGCGTCGGACACTGAAGAAACTACTGCTATCGGAATAGTAAAACACACCCGACGTAACGTACTATCCTGGCTAAGCCAGTTCCTACCCTAACTGGTTGATTTTTTGATAATTGTCAATCACACGAAACGCAAATCTGTCAATATGGTGACAGATATTTTTTGCGCGTGTATTATAGGTGCATTACTCAAGTTACTCGTACTCAGGGGTGGGTGCGTGAACGTTATTTAGACACAGTCATACTGTATGGAACAAATTAAATCTGACGTAGAATCTTTCGCTCGAATTCGTGTGGTGGGCGTTGGAGGATCCGGTGGCAACGCTGTTAATCACATGGTGTCATCAAAAGTACGCGGAGTTGAGTTCATCGCTATCAACAGCGATGCGCAAGACTTGCACAATTCGCTGGCTAAGCGAAAAATCCACGTGGGTAAGAATCTTACCCGTGGTCTAGGCGCTGGTGGTAATCCTGAAATGGGACGCCGTGCAGCAGAAGAGACCCGCGAAGAAATCTCAAACTCAATCAAAGGATCAGACATGGTCTTCATCACCGGTGGTATGGGTGGCGGAACTGGAACTGGAGCCGCTCCAGTAGTAGCCAAGATTGCTCGCGAAAGTGGAGCACTTACTGTAGGAGTCGTAACTAAGCCATTCCTATTTGAAGGACAGGAGAGAATGCGACTAGCTCTTCAGGGTATCGAGGAACTAAAGCAAGAAGTAGACGCGCTTATTACAATTCCAAACGACCGCCTACTAGCGATCGTTGATAAAGAAACAACTGTAAAGAACGCTTTTGAGCAATGCGATAACATTCTTCGTCAGGCAGTGGAAGGTATCTCAGACCTTATTACCATGCCAGGTATCATTAACGTTGACTTCGCTGACATCCGTAGTGTTATGGAAAATGCCGGTTCTGCCCTTATGGGTGTAGGTATCTCCTCTGGTGAAAAACGATCAGAAGAAGCAGCTCGCTTTGCAATCAATTCCCCATTATTGGAGGTGTCTATCACCGGAGCGAAGGGGGTTCTCTTTGCCATCGCTGGTGGTGAAGACTTGGGAATGCTCGAGATCCAAGATGCTGCTCGAGTGATTACTGAATCAATCGACCCGCAAGCTCGAGTTATCTTTGGTGCCATTCGCGACGACAAGCTTAAGAAGAACGAACTAAAAGTAACGGTTATTGCCACTGGCTTCCCGGAAGATTCTAACGGTGGCAGTGACTACACTATTTCACGCAGTGTGCCAACCGCGGCGGAAGTGCGCGAAACTGTCGAAAAAGAAGAAAAAGATTCTTCTTCAACCAAGGGAAAGATCTTTAATTCCCTGCCGAAAAAAAGTGAACCCAAGGACGCAGAACCAGCGCCCAGCAATTCAACTAGCAACTCCACCCCAGCAAGCCAACCATCGAAGCGCGATCCAAAGCCAGTTGATCCAGCTGACGACACCGATGACGATGATGATTGGGGCGCAGTTCCGGCATTTTTACGCCGTAGTAAATTAAAATAATTTACTACCAGTAAAAACGGAACTGCCGGGCGCAGCGATGTGAGGAGCGGCTTTAGCCCGCCGCGACGAACTAGCAAGCCGGGGTCGCGAGCACTTATGAACGTAGTGAATTAGTAACTTGCGTCGGTACCCGCCTTCCTTCGACGTTCAAAATTGAAACAGAACTTGGGTTCTAAATAGGAAAAGCACGACGCCAAAGGCGTCGTGCTTTTCTTGTGCTTGCGCCATCGCATCCCATGCTAGATTTTGGTATGATTGAGCAATTCTAAAAATAATAACAATCTGAAATGAGTTACGATCTTCTAATTATTGGTGGTGGACCAGCCGGAGTATCCGCTGGTGTGTATGCGTCGCGAAAACAACTAAAGACTCTGTTTATCACTAAAGAATGGGGTGGTCAAAGTACCGTATCGACCGACATCCAGAACTGGATTGGGACTCCACATATTCCAGGACATGAACTGGCCAACAACCTCAAGACTCACTTGGAGGAATACGCTAACGACCACGTAGACATTATCGCCAACCAAAAAGCAGAAAAGCTTGAGAAGATAGATAGTGGTTATCAAGTCACTCTTGAGGACGGCAGTACCCACACTGGTGCTGCAGTTTTAGTAGCCTCAGGCTCAAGCCGACGTCGACTAAGCGTACCGGGTGCAGACGAATTTGAACACAAAGGGGTGACCTACTGCGCTAGTTGTGACGGACCGATTTTCGCCGGGCAAGATGTTGTGGTAGTTGGTGGCGGAAATGCTGGCTTTGAAACGGCTGCCCAGCTTCTAGCTTATGCTAAAAGCGTTACCCTCCTCCATCGCGGCGATCAATATAAAGCTGATCCAGTAACTGTTGAAAAGGTTCTTTCACACGAGAATATGACCGGGATCCTCAATGCCGACACTGTGAGTGTAAACGGTGAGAATTTTGTAAACGGCCTTACCTATAAAGACACACAAACGGGAACGGGGCACACCCTTAAAGTCACTGGTGTGTTTGTAGAGATTGGCATGATTCCTAACACTGGCTTTGTAGGCGACATACTTGAACGAGACGGGTACAATCGCATCAAGATCGATCCTTGGACCCAAAAGACTACAGCGGAAAATGTTTGGGCGGCGGGTGATTGTACTAACGTGAAATATCACCAAAACAACATCTCCGCTGGTGATGGCGTTCGGGCTCTAGAAGATATCTACGTTAGTCTAAGGACTAAGTAGTCTTTCGTTGACATAAGCTAAAAACGTGCTATTTTCTTGATAGCACGTTTTTTGGAGCAAGAATATGGATGAAGAAGACGTAACCGGTCGCATTATCGCAAATCAACACATGAGCGACACCAAAACCTACTACGAGCGTGGGGCCAATCGCTGGGCAAAGACCAAGACAGACTCATTCTTTCACGAGGCCGAGTTTCAGCACTTCCTGGATACCGTGTCCCCGCGAGATGCCAAAGTGGTCGACCTTGGCTGCGCTGGCGGCCTACATGTGCCACTCTTCCTTGGGATGGGGCGTGAACTCCACTACACCGGAGTGGATCTGAGTCAAGCTTTTCTGGAGATTGCCATAAGACGCTACCCACAGCTGTCCTTCTATCAAGGTGACTTGACCGAGTGCGATTCGTTACCAAAGCAGGATTTTGACGCCTTTTGGTGCGCCGCCACGTTTATGCACGTTCCGAAGGTTTACATGCCATTGGCAGCTAAGAACATCGGCTCGATCTGTCGCCCAGGGGCAATCGGATATTTTACCCTTCCGAAAACCCACCCAAGTGGCGACCTAGCGAAAGATGACCCCAGACATTTCGAGATCATGGCGCCGGAAGAACAACGTCACTTGATCGGCAGCTTCGGTTGGAAAATCAAATACGAGGCCGAGAAAGGTGGATTTCACTCCCCCGGTGTCTGGCAAGCTTATCTTGTACAACTCCCTTAACCGACCATAATGGTCGGTTTTTATATTAAAAAACTCCTTTGCAGCTCGCTGCCGCGACATAAATAGGTGGTAAAACAAGATTCCTTTACAGCCCGCCGCCAGCAGATTCCAGGAATTTGTATTTATTCAGAGTTCCTTTGCAGCTCGCTGCCAGCGGATTCTCCCTAGGCAGGTCGAATCCGCTGAGGCGTCTGTATAAATTCGCAATAATCGACCTGCGGCCTCGTTTGCTCATTCATCACAAAGGCGCCCCCTCCAGGGCGCCTTTGCTTTGTACA
>CEQS01049296.1_pt1 | contig 14281 bp, 8 predicted proteins | sample 530981 | NCBI WGS metagenome assembly CEQS01 (sample SAMEA2621176, study PRJEB7988) | marine metagenome | biome: marine biome (ENVO:00000447); feature: mesopelagic zone (ENVO:00000213); material: "saline water (ENVO:00002010), including plankton (ENVO:xxxxxxxx)" | depth 800 m
GTTGTTGTGTTTCCACAATCATCTTCAACTTCGTACGTTCGAACGATCTGCTCTCCATTACACACATTATTATCAGAAACCTCTGAGATAAATGTTACTGTTGGGTTTGCCGTACAGTTGTCTGCTTCATCTGTGATCACTGTTGGATCTACTGCAGGTACATCTGTCGCACACTCAACTGTTGTAGGTGCAGCATTCGATGCTGTTGGTGCAATATCATCATTTATAGTAATCGTTTGAGTTAATGTCGTAACATTTCCACAGTCATCTTCAATTTCATAAGTTCTCGTTATCGTTTCTGGACATGAAAGCCCATCCGTAGCATCTCCAATGTGAGTCACTGTAGGGTTTGCTGTACAATTATCAGATACTCCTGTTACATCAGCTGTATTTGGAGCAGGAACATCCGCTGCACATTGAACAGCTACAGCAGCAGGTGCTGTACCTACAGGTGCAATATCATCATTCACTTTAATAGTCTGTGTTAGTGTTGTAACGTTACCACAATCATCTTCGATCTCATAAGTTCTCGTTATTGTTTCTGGACATGATAGTCCGTCTGTTGCATCTCCAACGTGAGTTACTGTTGGATTAGCTGTACAGTTATCAGATACTCCTGTTACATCAGCAACATTCGGTGCAGGTACATCCGCAGCACATTGAACAGCGACTGCAGCAGGTGCGGTTCCTACAGGTGCAATATTATCATTTACTGTAATAACTTGATCTACTTCGATGAAGTTTCCACAATCATCTTCAATACGGTATGTACGAGTAATATCAAAAGGACAAGTCGCCCCGCTGTTAACATCACCCACGTGAGTAACTGTTGGTGCTGCAGTACAGTTGTCAGAGACTCCTGTAACGTCCGCAGTATTTACCGCTGGTACGTCTCCAATACACTGAACTGTTAGATCTGCCGGAGCTACTCCTGTTGGATCTATATCATCGTTCACAGTGATAGTCTGTGTTAATGTCGTAACATTTCCACAATCATCTACGATCTCATAAGTTCTCGTGATTGTTTCTGGACATGATAGTCCGTCTGTTGCATCTCCTACGTGAGTCACTGTAGGGTTTGCTGTACAATTATCAGATACTCCTGTTACATCAGCTGTATTTGGAGCAGGAACATCAGCAGCACATTGAACAGCTACTGCAGCAGGTGCTGTACCTACCGGTGCAATATCATCATCCACCGTAATTGTTTGAGTCAATGTTGTAACGTTTCCACAATCATCTTCGATCTCATAAGTTCTTGTTATCGTTTCTGGACATGATAGTCCGTCTGTTGCATCTCCAATATGAGTTACTGTTGGATTCGCTGTACAGTTATCAGATACTCCAGTAACGTCAGCTACATTTGGTGCTGGTACATCTGCTGCACATTGAACAGTAACATCTGCAGGTGCCGTACCTACAGGAGCAATATCGTCGTTGATCGTGATCGTTTGTTCAACAAAAATGAAGTTTCCACAGTCATCAGTAACTCTATATCTTCTAGTAATAACCTCTGGGCATGTGTTTCCATCTGAAGTGTCATCTTCCCATGTTACAGTTGGTACGGCTCCATTATCAGCTTCGTCGTCAACTACAGTTGGATCTGGAGCAGGTACATCCGCAGCACACTGAACTGTAATTGGATCTGGATTTGATGCTGTTGGAATAACTGCATCACCTATTGTAATTGTTTGCTCTACAAGAATCTGGTTTCCACAGTCATCCGTAACAGAGTAAGTACGTGTAATCGTTTCCGGACAGCTTAAACCATCACTAACATCACCAACAAAAGCAACAACTGGATTCGCTGTACAGTTATCCGCCTCATCATCTACTACTGTAACATCCGGTGCAGGTGCAGAACCTGTTGCACTAATTGGTGCAGGATTCGAAGCTGTAGGATCCTGTGTATCATCCACTGTGATCGTTTGAGTAACAGTTGTTGTATTACCACAATCATCAGTTATCTCATATGTTCGAGTTATTGTTTCCGGACAAGAAAGTCCATCTGTAGCATCTCCAACATGTGTTACTGTTGGCGCTGCAGTACAGTTATCTGATACTCCTGTGACATCTGCAATATTTGGAGCAGGAACATCAGCCGCACATTGAACCGTTACGGGACCTGGTGCAGTACCCACTGGCGCAATATTATCATCAACCGTAATTGTTTGAGTAACGGTTATCATGTTTCCACAGTCATCTGAAATGTCCCATGTTCTTGTGATCGTCATTGGACATGTTCCAGCAGTTGTTTCTCCATTATAAACCACTGTAGGATTAGCTGTACAGTTATCTGCTTCATCTGTGATATCGGCTGCACTTGCTACAGGAACGTCTGCTACACAGTCATAAGAAGCATCTGCTGGTGCGGTTGCTGTCGGATCTACATTGTCGTTAACAGTTATTGTCTGTGTTACGGTAATTGTATTTCCACAATCATCTGATATATCCCATGTTCGAGTAATCGTCATTGGACATCCACCACCTGAAGTTGTCTCTCCATTATACACAACTGTTGGTGCTGCTGTACAGTTATCCGCTTCATCAGTAATGTCCGCCGCACTTGCTGCAGGTACATCCGCTAAACAATCATAGCTTGCATCAGCAGGAGCAGTAGCCGTTGGATCTTGAGTATCATCAACTGTAATTGTTTGAGTAACAGTTATAGTATTATTACAGTCATCCGAAATATCCCATGTTCTAGTAATTATTATCGGACATGTCCCTGCAGTTGTCTCTCCATTATACACAACTGTTGGTGCTGCTGTACAGTTATCCGCTTCATCAGTAATGTCCGCCGCACTTGCTGCAGGTACATCAGCTAAACACTGGTAAGAAGCATCTGCTGGTGCTGTTGCTGTTGGGTCTTGTGTATCATCAACCGTAATCGTTTGTGTTACAGTTATAGTATTGTTACAATCATCTGAAATATCCCACGTTCTTGTGATTGTCATTGGACATGTTCCAGCAGTTGTCTCTCCATTGTAAACAACTGTTGGGTTTGCTGTACAGTTATCTGCTTCATCTGTGATATCTGCCGCACTTGCTGCAGGTACATCAGCTAAACATTGGAATGTTGCATCAGCAGGTGCAGTGGCTGTTGGATCAATATTGTCATTTACTGTGATCGTCTGAACAACGTCGATAAAGTTTCCACAAGCGTCAGTTATTCTGTATGTACGTGTAATTGTTTCAGGACAAGTGTTGTTATCAGAAACATCACTCACGTGAGCAACCGTTGGAACTGAACAGTTATCCGCTTCATCAGTAATAGCCGTCTCGTCAACCGCTGGTATATCACCTACACATTGAACTGTCACGTCAGCTGGAGCAGTACCAGTTGGGTTTATATTATCATCAATTGTAATAGTTTGTGTACACGATTCAATGTTTCCACAATCATCTTCAATTTGATACGTACGTGTCACTGTTTCTGGACAGGAATTATTATCAGAAACTTCACTAACTAATGTAAAAGTCGCTGGAAGAATATTGGCACCAGCTGTTGTCGAAGCTGATCCACCCGCATTTGTAAAGTCCGTAAAGTTCGCATATGGCGGTTGTTCAGATATGTCACAAACTGCTGTTAAAGCTCCAGGACAATTGATCGTTAGAATTGGGTTAGTTATCGTAATCGTAAATGTTTCTTCATCTGAACAAAATGGAGCAACAGTTTGCTCGTCATAGATGTAAAGCGTAGTTGTTGCTGAAATTACATCACCAGGATTATATTGTGTTCCTGTACCGTTAGGGCCAGTGTAATACGCTTCATTACCTGTAAGATCAACTCCAGTGATATTTGGTAAAGTAACCGGATTACAATCGGTAATATCTGCTATGGGGTCTAAAACAGGAGATGGCTGAACTGTTATACAAACAGTAGTATCATAAGTACAACCGAAGTTATCAGTTACTTCATAAGTATAACATGCACTACCTGTTGAAGTAGGTTCAACTGTTATTGGATTTGTTCCCCCAACTATTGTTGGGTCTGCTTGCCAGCTCTCTGAAACAATAGTTGGTGTATAAGTTACTGCTGGTGGAAGAATACCAGGATCGAAATTTATACTCCAGTCGAAGATAAAGCCATTATCAGAACCTAGGTTATCTGTAATAATGAGGGTCCAATCTCCATTCATATCACACCCCACTAAACCACTCAAAGGATTATCTGATTCATAACTTCCCGCAGGTAAAGTACCTCCAGTATTGTCACCCCAAGTACCATTCGTTGCAGTCGGATCCCAACAATATTGATAACCAGTACCTTGATTATTAGGCTGTGCATCATTATCAACAGGAACTCCTAAATAAGTTCCACCTCCACCGTTAGGGTAATCAACTAATATAACTGATTGACCAGAAGGACATTCAATTTCAATTTCAAGATCTCCCATGTATGAATGTTCCATATTCACACAAATTGAGAGCAGATCGTTAATATCAGACAGTTGTTGTCCAGAACCATAACAATCAATATTCGTACTGGTCTCATATGAAACACCTGAACCATCAGGAAGTGCAATATCAGGGAAATTGGGCTGAGTACAGTTTTGTTCGTACTCAACTGGTGTAACGACACCTGTAAAATCAGCTTGTTCACCTAGACAGATAGGATCAGGAGCTCCAACTGTTCCTGCAAAAACAGGTGTTGTTGAAACATATACTGCTTGGTCAATATCATTACTGTTTGAGCAACCTTCAATATCAGTGATCTCCAGTTGAATAAAATAAGCACCAGCATCGTTGTATGTGTGAGAAACATTCTGACCAGTAGGGTCTGTTCCATCTTGAGTTGACCACTGAAATGTTGAAGTTGCATCACTCTGAGTATATCCTGTATTGTTATCAGGATAAATTCCAACACCATTCATTGAAATACTTTCACCCTGACAAATACGAATAACGCCATCAGCGTCAGGAGCTGGCGAAAAGTTAGCATCTGCAATTACGTCTTGACAAGGTTGTGTACATCCAATTACTCCTACCCAGCCAAATTCTGTAAAAGAACCATCAGAAGTAAATTCAAACGTTAAACATCCGGTAGCATTGCTCGAAGTCGCTGCTACGAAACCAGGACCAGCTGTCCCTGTATAAGTACCCAAAGATGTGGCTCCTGTATTATCACCATCATATATCGTTAAGAATTCCCAACTATCTTCAATGAAGAAATCAGTAAAATCAACAGTGGATTGAGAACCAGGTGTGTCTGGACAAATCGTGAAAACGAATGTTTCATTATTATTGTAGTCTCCTCCATTTCCTCCAGAATCGTAAAATGTACCGTTACAATCATTGATCGTTCCATTGGTCATGTTATAATTCTGACCAAAGACAAAGTAATTTGTCAGCGTTAATAAGAATGCGAATATTAAATTATATCGTTTCATAAGTATAGTTCAGCAAATAAATAGAATTAATTTAGCGATTTGCAACTTTCTTGTTTAGAGCAGCATTAGAGTAAACTGTAAACAAGATATTCGTATCTCCCAATAGATAATGGGTTGTAACATTTGAATCATGATCTGGAAAAGTGTAATTCAAGAAGTTGAATGATTCATCTTGAAGGTTTTGCACAAATTGATCGATCGTGATCTGTTGCTTTTGATAATATACTTTTTCAATTTGAACATAACTCGATTTCTTTTCTTCCACAGACTGGTTTACTGAATAACCTTCTTCAGATTTAACAGTTAAATAATCAATAAGGTCAGAATTCGAGTTTTGAAGCTCATTGAATCTTTGCGTGCCCAGAAAATCCTCAACTTTATTTAGGGTTGTTTGGGCTCCCAGGTTTAAGCTCACAACAATAGATAGTGAGGCAAGTATAAATAGTTTTAGCATAGTACTTTATTAACACAATTCGTCTTGGTAACGAACAATTTTAACATCGCGTTGCCTCTATGTTAAAAAAATATGAGAAACACTTATTAACAATAATGTTAATAACGAATGAACACCAATAAAACACTAGCTTTCAAGCCAGTCCACACCTTTTATCAAAAGTTCTAAAGTCTCCTGTTCTTTAGAGTTTTTTTCAGGCTGAAAATTATAGAACCAAGATGCATTTTTCGGAAGGCTCATCAGGATAGATTCAATACGTCCTCCTGTCTTTAATCCAAACTTGGTTCCCCGGTCGTTAACTAAGTTAAATTCTACGTATCGACCCCTTCGGAGATTTCTCCATGTTAAATGTTCCTCTTCGTACTTAGGTGATCGATCACTATTGATCTGATGAGCATACACTTTTGGAAATAATTCACCTAGATCTATAGCATAGTTAAGAAGATCGGTTTTAGATACGCCAACTTCTTCTGTTAAATGGTCATAAAAGATCCCACCAACACCTCTTGTTTCTTGTCGGTGAGGAATATAGAAGTAATCATCGGCCCATTTTTTGAATCGAGGATAAAATTCAGCGTTGTATTTATCACAAACCTCTTTAAGTGAACGATGGAAATCTCCTGCCAACTTCTTATCGATATAATGAGGAGTCATATCTATTCCTCCACCAAACCAATATTCTCCATTATCCATCTCAAAATACCGAACGTTCATGTGCATAATCGGATGAAAAGGATTCTTAGGATGAATTACAATAGAGACACCAGTAGCAAGAAAGAAATCACCATTCAGACCTAATTGTTTGTTCATCATTTCAGAAACTGGACCATGAACAGCAGAAAAATTAACTCCTCCTTTATCGATAATTTCGCCATCAGATAAAACTCTGGATCTTCCACCACCACCTTCTTCTCTTTCCCAATTATCTTCGATAAAATGAGATGAACCATCCAGCAACTCCAATTCCTTACAAATGTGATCCTGGAGGGTTTTGAGTTTATTGATTATCTCCTGCTGATGTTTCTTCAATGTAATCTGAATTTTCAATGATATCTAACAAATGGATTTCGAATTCGTCTTGTTTAGAGATAAATGCACTCATGTTTTCATATCCATGACCTTTACGAAGTGTAGACATAGCGAAATGATCCATTATACCATTTGATCGATCGAGACCAAGTAATAACTTCGCTCCGGATTGCAGCATCACATCAAAACCATGAACTGAATAACGAGTTGGATCAGCATCAAATTTACTTCTGTAGTGTTTTACGAAACTAACAGTTGAATCAGCATCATAATTCAGATAATTAGAAGAAGAATAGTGAAACTTAAATCGATTTCTATAATAACTATTAAACGCTTCATAATCCAACCACTCCTGAGTACCTACTAAGTAAACTTTTGCTTTTGAAACACGTGGAGAATAGTTTTTCGCTGCATTCAATGTATTGACAAAGTTCATGATCGACTTTATCTCATTCTCAAGACATATATACAAGGTCACTGTATCTTCATCTATTGCATTAAACAACTCTCTTCCTGAGGAGTTTCCCACTCCCATTAACTTCAACTTACTCGCTCCTTCTCTTGCATTTGCAGCGTAAACACTTTTGAATAGTTCAATTCTACTTTTAGTTTCATCATCTTTACTAGAAATAATAAATAGATTGTCATCGTAGTGAACTTTCGCAACATACTCAGCCATTGCAGCTATCAAGGTTAATTCTGATGGAACTACTGAGTACACATATGGGTTATTCTTCAGAATCTTCATCGGGATCTTTGTTACCGCCACCATTCTAACCTTCCTCAACTTACACCATTCGGCAGTCTTCTCAATTAAATTTGGGTAAAAAGGACCAACTACAAGGTCTAATTCCCTTGCTTCTTCAGACTCAAAAAATGAATTGAGTCGCTCTATATCTCCTCGAGTATCATAAAACTGAACAGACGCATTCAACCCAAGTTGTTCTAGACTATCTAATGCCAATTGAACACCCATTAAAAAATCTAGAGAAATATCCGTTAGCTGGTCTAATCTGGTATCCTCGTCGTACATTCCAGAAAGAGCATCGCCATTTTCTTGAAGCCTCAAAGGAAGAAGGACTGCTACATTATAATTATCCTTGATCTCAAAAGTTGGGGAAAGTGTGTCTTGAGGAATAGTATCTTTTTCAGCGATCGGTTTTACCTCTACTTTTTCAATTCTTTCCTTTTTTAGCGCGATCTTAATTTCCTGTCCAGGCTTGATCTTGTTCCTTCTAATGTCATTATCCTCAATCAGTTTTTTCACCGGAACCATAAAGCGTCGAGAAATTGAGTAAAGAGTCTCTCCATCTTTCACCTCGTAAGTAATGACGCTATCAGAGAAATCAACTTCATACCTAACAGAATCCTCGGTTTTATTATCCTGCTCCTCCGTAATCCTTTGATCTGCTTGCTCAACGGTTTCTGTTCTATCAGCATTGGGATCGGGAACCTTTAATTCCTGACCTATACTCAACCCATTTTCTACACCGGGATTCAATTCGATCAACTTGTCAACCGAACAATTATACTGTCGAGAAATACCGAACAATGTCTCTTTCTTCTCAACGATATGAACCTTTGTATATGTAGGAGCTTGTCCAGTTGGAATATATAGCTTTTGACCTATTCTCAATCCATTTGCAGCCTCCGGGTTCTCTTTAATGATATCATCAATTTCAACCCCGTATTTATTATGTAGCCCATAAAGTGTATTTCCCGCTTCAACTATATGAATCTTATACACTTTATTATCTCTTACGACTTCCCCTGACTCTTGCGAAAAGGAGGCAAGCGAAGCGAATAATAAAATTATGCTGCAAATAAAATTTCTCATTCCCATTCAATTGTTGCAGGTGGCTTAGAACTTATATCGTAAGTAACACGATTAATTCCTTTCACCTGATTAATTATCTTATTGGATATTTTACCCAATACGTCATATGGTAAATGACACCAGTCAGCGGTCATTCCATCTGTAGAGGTTACTGCACGCAAGGCAACAGCGTTTTCATATGTCCTCTCATCACCCATTACTCCCACAGAATTAACAGGAAGGAATATTGCTCCTGCCTGCCAAACCTCATCGTAAAGACCTGCCTCTTTTAGTCCATTCACGTATATCGCATCTACTTCTTGCAAAATGCGTACCTTTTCTGGAGTTACGTCTCCCAATATTCTAATTCCAAGTCCTGGACCAGGAAAAGGATGCCTACCTAGAATCTTCTGATCTATGTCTAAAGATCTACCTACTCTTCTCACCTCATCCTTGAATAAAAGTTTTAACGGTTCCACTACCTTTAACTTCATATAGTCGGGCAATCCACCAACATTATGATGTGATTTTATAGTTTGAGAAGGTCCTCCGCTAACACTAACAGATTCAATGACATCTGGATAGATCGTTCCTTGAGCCAACCATTTTGCATTTTCAACCTTACTTGACTCTTCATCAAAAACATCTATAAAGACTTTTCCTATTGCTTTTCTTTTTTTCTCAGGATCCGTAATTCCCTTTAAAGCGTCGTAGAACTGTTGAGATGCATCTACACCCTTAACATTCAGCCCCATATCCTTGTAGCTATGCAACACATCTTCGAATTCATTTTTACGAAGGAGTCCATTATTTACAAAAATACAGTGCAAATTTTTGCCAATGGCTTTGTGCAATATTACTGCTGCCACTGAAGAATCCACTCCTCCAGATAGACCAAGGATCACGCTATCATTTCCAAGTTTTTGCTTCAATTCTTCCACTGTCGAATCGACAAAAGCATCAGGAGTCCAATCTTGATGACAACCTGCAATTTTCACCACAAAATTCTCAATGATCTGCTTACCATCTAATGAGTGATATACTTCAGGATGGAACTGGATACCATAAGTCTTCTCTCCTTCAACCGCATAGGCTGCAAACTCAACATCTTCAGTACTCGCTATTTTCTTGAAATCATTTGGCAACTGCTTGATAGTATCTCCATGTGACATCCATACCTGAGAGTTTGGAGAAATATCTTTCAATAGTTCGTTTGAAGGATCGTATTCAGCAATGTTTGCACGACCATACTCTCTGGTATTAGATGCTGCTACTTCTCCTCCAAAATTATGTGCCATGTACTGCGCTCCAAAACAAACACCTAATAGCGGTAACTTACCTTTGATCGAAGAAAGATCAATATTAGGAGCTTTACTATCTCGAACAGAAAAAGGGCTACCTGAAAGAATAACCCCTTTAACGTTTTCTCCAATTTCAGGACATTTATCCCATGGATGAATTTCACTGTAAACATTAAGTTCCCTTACTCTTCTCGCAATCAACTGCGTATATTGAGAACCAAAATCCAGAATTAATATCATTTCTTGCATGGCGACAAAGATAATAAAGCCCTACTTCCCCTTCCTATCTGGTAAGGGAATTTTAAGATTTTTTTTGAACAAACAAGATTGATGAAGAAATCTGAAACTCTACTTCTCAGAAGTATCGAATGATTCCATCCAATTTCTTAAACTTTCATCAAAAGGCTTACCGTAAAACTCCGTTAAATAGCCCTTTACCTGATCGAATTGCTCTGATTCAGACTTATCTTTGTATTCATCGAGAATAACTTCTACTTCTTGTTTGAGGTCCTCTTCATCCGGGACGATCATTTTGAATGTTGATAATTTTGTATTCTCCTTAGATGTTGCGTCCCTGTAGTAAAGTGTCACATCTGTATCAAACGGCTTGATCGGTTTTCCATCTATACTAAATACACTCTTTTTATTAATCACGAGTTTCTCTCCTCGATTCTGTAATTTTTTCATAATCTTTTCTCCATTATACTCATAGCTTAAAAAGAAGAAATGAGTCTTATCTTGAGGAAAAGTCTGTGGACTAACAGGAACGGCCACCTCATCAATGATCAGGTATTCACCCTGGAAATGATTTTTTATATCCAATGCATTCACGATCGCACCAGATCTCGAAGAAATGGAGTTCACAGCAGGAACAAGGTTTGTTTTCTGTTCTTTAGAGGGAGGAGCAAGAATAAATCGCCCTTTTAAATTTGAAATAACTGCCGCTCTGGAATTATTCGTTTTGAAGACCAAGGATGCATCTGATTTGAAAACGTCACCAGTCGACATTGACTTACCAGATCTCTTGTAAACAATATCACCGATCACTTTTATCACCTTGTATTCATCAACAGCTTTATCTGCTGACATCATTCCAACACCTATGGCTACAACTATTAAACTAATTATCAGTCTCATAATATCAATATTTTCATGTTATGAAGATACGCTTTTCAATAATTATTCCAAAAATGTAGAAAAGAATAAATAACACTTAGAGAAGCTTTTCAAGCGAAGCGGACGTATTCTTAAAAATTCGCTCTTCAACATCTTCTACGTTAGCTTTTTTGAATGATTCTCCTGTGATCTTTTCAAATAGTTCAATATACCTTTCAGTCACTAGCTCGATGAAATCATTCGGAATTTCTGGCATTTTCTGACCTTCCAATCCTTGAAATCCATTCTCTATTAGCCATTGTCGGACAAATTCCTTGCTTAATTGCTTTTGAGGCTCTCCTTTTTCTTGACGCTCTTCATACCCTTCAGCATAAAAATATCTCGATGAATCAGGAGTATGAATCTCATCCATTAGCATCACTTCGCCATTCCGTAAACCAAACTCATACTTGGTATCAACGAGTATCAACCCACGTTTTTTAGCCATTTCCGTACCACGCTGGTAAAGTGCTCTAGTGTATTCTTCTAACTGCTTATATACACTCTCTTCAACGATTCCCTGGGCTAATATTTCCTCTCTTGAAATATCCTCATCATGACCTTCATCAGCCTTCGTAGAAGGAGTAATGATCGGCTCTGGAAAAGGATCATTTTCTTTCATACCTTCAGGCATCTCAACTCCGCATAACAATCGCTTTCCAGATCGATATTCTCTCCAGGCATGTCCTGTTAAATAACCTCGTATAACCATTTCGATCTTGATAGGCTGACAACGATATCCAACAGCTACATTTGGATCTGGAACATCAATTAACCAATTCGGCACAATATCCTCTGTTGCTTTTAAAAACATGGTAGCAACTTGATTTAATACCTGTCCTTTGAATGGTATCCCAGCAGGCAAAATATGATCAAAGGCTGAAATTCGATCAGAAGCCACCATCACTAAGTAATCCTGACCAATAGAATATACATCTCGAACTTTACCTTTATATACAGCTGTCTGATCTTTAAAATTAAAATCAGTTCTTGTTAGACTTTTTTTCATTATCGTTCTTTTCAAAAGCATCAATTATTTGTTTCACCAACTTATGACGAATCACATCATTTCTATTTAATCGGACAATTCCTACTCCCTCAATTTCTTTCAAGTTATCCAACGCATAGATCAAACCTGATTTTTGTTTAGAAGGAAGATCGATTTGAGAAGCATCACCTGTGATCACAAAGTTTGCATTCATACCCATTCGAGTCAGGAACATTCGCATTTGATTCACTGTTGCATTCTGAGCCTCATCCAGGATCACAAATGCCTTATCGAGTGTCCGACCTCTCATAAATGCCAGAGGAGCAATTTCAACAACACCTAGTTCGATAAAATCCATCAGTTTCTCTGGAGGGATCATATCTCTCAAAGCATCGTAAAGAGGCATCATGTACGGATCTAACTTCTCCTTTAGATCACCAGGTAAAAAACCAAGATTCTCCCCTGCCTCAACCGCTGGTCGCGTTAAAATAATTCGCTTGACCTGTTTAGTTTTTAAGGCACGAACAGCACAAGCAACAGCAGTATAGGTCTTACCAGTACCCGCAGGCCCCACAGCAAAGACCATATCGTTTTTATTAACTGCTTCTACCAATTTACGTTGATTGAAGGTTCTTGCTTTGATCTTGGAACCACCATTACCGTGTACTAGTACTTCAGAGCCATCACCCGACAACATTTCGACTGGATCTTCAACCATCACGTTATCAATGTTGTTCTCAGTTAACCCACCATATTTGTCAATATGCTTTATCAATTGAGTAAGCTTTGACTCGAACATATCGATCAATGCTGGGTCACCAGAAACAGTGAGTGTGTTACCTCTGGCAACTAACTTTAAATCTGAAAAATATCTTTTTATCTGTTTGAGCTTGGCATTGTTAACACCAAAGATCTCAATAGGATTAACATCGCTGATTTCAATTTTTCGTTCCTGCAATATCCTCTCTTTTTAGATTGAACACAAAAGTAATGTATTTTACTAAAAAACATGCTTAACAAACCCCAAGGATTGAACAGAACTAAAAACTAACCACACGCCCTTGAAAAAGCATCATTACATTACTGGTACAATCGAAAAATAAAATTAATTTTGGTACTGATTTAAGCGAGTTTGAGAAAAGTCAACATGAGTATTATTACATTGACAACAGACATGGGGTTAAGAGATCATTATGTCTCTTCATTGAAAGGCGCCATATACGCTCAACTTGAAGACGCCACTATTGTCGACATTTCTCACGAGGTCAGTCCTTTTAACATTTCTCAAGCTGCATATTTTTTAAAAAATGTCATTCGAGACTTCCCGACTGGGACTATTCATGTTATTGGAGTTGATGCAGAACCAAATGTAAACTTCTCTCAACCTTCTGAAAGTGAGCTCCCAATGATCATGAAATTTAAAGATCAGTATTTTGTTGGAGTCAATAATGGTCTTTTTAGCCTGATACTGGAAAACAATAAACATCAGGAGATCTGGGAACTAGATGATGTTCTGTCACAACCAGAGTTGATGAACTTTCCCACCAAGAATATATTAGTCCCTGCAGCCTGCAAATTAGCAAGAGGAGAGGACTGTAAAACATTCTGTTCTGAAGCCTCAGCCATCAAAAGAGCCATCCCTCTTTCTCCTGTACTGGAGGGACATACACTAAAAGGTTCGGTAACGCATATAGATCACTATGGAAATATCATTACAAACATCGATAAGGAGGATTTTTATCGTTTAGGAAGAAACATTCCATTTATCATCTATTTCAGACAAAAAGAGTATTTCATTGATAAAATATCTATAGGTTACAATGATGTACCACCTGGTGAAAAAGTCGCAATTTTCAATGACGCCGGGAATTTAGAGATCGCTATCAATAAAGGTACACCTGATAACGGTGGAGGTGCCAGCGCATTATTTGGACTTAGACTAAAAGATATAATACGAATTGAATTCACACCACGCGGTTCACGCGAAACATTAGAATCATTGTTTTAATTATGATCAGAATTGTAAAACTAACGTTCAAACCTGAACACGTCAAAGACTTTCTTAATCATTTCCAAACAGTAAAGAATGACATCAATGGTTTTCCAGGTTGTTTAGGAATGAAGTTATTGAGAGATCAAGACAAG
>CEQS01004218.1_pt1 | contig 14263 bp, 12 predicted proteins | sample 530981 | NCBI WGS metagenome assembly CEQS01 (sample SAMEA2621176, study PRJEB7988) | marine metagenome | biome: marine biome (ENVO:00000447); feature: mesopelagic zone (ENVO:00000213); material: "saline water (ENVO:00002010), including plankton (ENVO:xxxxxxxx)" | depth 800 m
TTATATGCGCTTTATAAACAAATAGCCGTTGAAGAAGCGCATTTAGTAACGCGTTTTAATGATGACTACCTAAAATATAAGCAAACTGTACCGCGCTGGTTGTAGGTTATTCAACGGTTGCTTTTATTTGCAAATGGCTATTTATAAAATCTTGCTTTGAAAGCGGTTTAGAATATAAGTAGCCTTGAATGTAATCACAGCCCAACGCGATTAATTGTGCTTGTTGGGTTGGTGTTTCTACCCCTTCGGCGACCACTTCTACCCCTAAGTTATGCGCCATGGTAATTATGGCTTTAATTAGCGCTATACTGCTGCTATTGGCTTCAATATTTTGTATAAACGATTGATCTATTTTAAGTATATCAATGTCTAACTGCTGCAAGTACGCAAGCGATGAGTACCCAACACCAAAATCATCAATGGCAATGTCTATATCAAGCGCATTAAGGCGTTTTAAATGGTGCTGAATCGCGTTATCTGGGTCCATTAAGCTGTTTTCAGTTATCTCAATTAATATAGTATGAGGTGGCAAATTATAAAGTTTGCACGCCTCTACCCATTGGGTAACCCAAATACCGTCGCGATCAATTTCTAAAGGCGAGGTATTTACACTAATTTGCACCGGTGTATAGCTTAGCTTATTAAACTGTACCGCATCGCGAACAGCTTGCGATTTAACCCATTCGCCTAGCTCTTTTATCAAGCCATTTTGCTCTGCTATATCGATAAATTCAACAGGGCCAATAATGCCTCGCTCTGGGTGGTTCCAACGGATCAGCGCTTCTGCTTTTTTTAGCGTACGTGAATGGGGGTCCCATATTGGCTGATAGTAAAGTTCAAATTGGTTGTTATTTAAGCCAATGCGTATTTCTTCTATAAGGCGGCGCTTTTCAATCGCCAGTTCTTCCATTTCGTATGAGAAAAACTCAAACCTGTTTCGCCCCTTACTTTTTGACAAATACATCGCTTGGTCGGCTCGTTTAACTAAGGCTTCGACCGATATGCCGTCATGCGGAAAAAACGCCACGCCTATACTCGCGGTTACCTGCACATGTTCGTTTTTTATGGTTATTGTTCGGGTCAGGCTTTTCATTACATCGTGTGCAATGTGCGAAACCGCTGTTGTATCGCTTATTCCTTTTAGTATTAGGGTAAACTCATCACCGCCTAAGCGCGCCACTATGTCTTGCTGTTTTAAGCAGCGGCGAAGTCGCTTAGCCACTTCGTGAAGTAATAAATCACCAAAGTCGTGGCCTAAGCTATCATTTACTTCTTTAAAGCCGTCTAAATCAATAAATACCAAAGAAAATGGTTGTTCAGGTGTGCTTACAAGCTGTTGCAGGTGCTCATAAAAATAACGGCGGTTAGGTAGGTCGGTTAAGCCATCTTGATAGGCATATTGATGCAGCTGAACATTGGCATTTTCGAGCTCTTTTGTTCTTCGTTTTACTTGGTTTTCTAGCAGGTTATCGCGCTGTTCTATAGTTTGCAGCATGGTATTAAAACAGCTTGTTAGCTTACCCACTTCGTCCTTTGAAAGCTCTTTTGCACGTAAGCTATAGTCGTTAGATGAGGTAATTTGCTCTGCTGTTTGTGCTAAATATAAAATGGGGTTTAAAAAACGTTTTCTGAGCATTAGCGATACAAGCAAACTTAAAATAAAGCTAAAAATCATTAATACAATAATAAACCGGCCATAAAAAGCGGCTCTGTCGTTTAGGTCACTGTCGTCTGCGCGCACAATCAGCGTACCGTAGCGTTGAGCGTCAATTGTTAATGGTGTTTTTACTTCGATTGTATGCGGGGCTGAGCTTTCTTGGCTGTATTTAGGCGACGTTACGCTTGCAAGTTGTTGGCTAAAATTGTTTATCACTTCTACCGATACAATATCGGAGCGCATTAATAGCGGCTCAATCAGCTCTTTTATTGCGGCGGTGTCGTAAAATATTAAAGCAGTACTAATATTGGGGGCTAATATTTGCGAGAGTGATTTTAGGCTTTGTGTTTGTTCTTGTTTTGCGGTTTTTAGCTCATACGCGCTAAAAACAGCAGTAACGGTAGCGGTAGAAATAAGCGCAACGCTCATTAAAATAAACAGCAGTTTTTTACTCATTGAGTTGAGTGAGAAGTAGTTTTTCATTATTTACCCCTCAACAACACGTGCTAGGCGCAGCACTTTTGAGCTCATAGTAATGCCTGCTTTTTTAAGCTTGCTTGGGGCAACTTCAAAGCGCACCTTACTACTTGAAAGAAAAAATCGAATATGTCCTTGTGCGGCTATAAAGCCATCGGTTTCGCCAACTATCATTGTATTTTTTAAATTAAGCGCGGGGTGGGCATCTAACCACATGTTATAGGTATTATCGGTAATAAATACTATATCACAGCCCTCAAGTGCAGTTGCCTCAAGGGGAGTTAGTTTATTTCGTAAGTGGCGTTTATGTACTTTTCTGTTTTCTAGGGCGGCATTTGCTATTGCTATAAATTGGCTGTCGGGGCTACAAATTAAAAAATCGGAGCCGTTTTCGGGTGCAGATTGCCATTGCCCTAAGCGGGCAAAGTTATATAAAAAGCCTGCTTTAAGCACATATTCTTTTTGCACCGCAAACGCGCTTGAGCTTGTACAAAGCGCAAGGCAAAAAAATAGGTAAAGCAATCGATTTAAAGGCTTAAGCATTGGCTCTCTTAAAATGTTGCACTAACAGAAAACGTGACACACTCGTCTATGTAATTAGGAACCGTAAATGTTTCGCGAGTATTGGCGTATTCTATGTGTGAGCCTGCAAATAAATTTTTGCCTGATACTGCTGTGGCCCAGTTATTGTTTATTTTCCAGTTCCATGTAAGGTCTACAGCGGTGTAGTTATCTGTATTGTAAGTGCTTGAATTTTCTGCTCTTAGCGTGGAAAAAATAGAATGCTGCTCACTTAATTGGTAATTCAGTTTAGTAAATAATTGTCTGTTTACTGAGTCGTAGCCAATAGTAGGGCGCGTTGCATTAGGTAAGTCGTAATCTATTTTTGTATAGCTGTAGCCAACTTCGCTGCTTAAGTTGTCCATTAGTTGCATCGAGAACAATAAATCACCGCCGGTTGTGGTGGTTTCACCTACCGAAACAAAGTCGTAATCTAAGCTTGTTGTTTGAAGCGCCGCAAATGCTTGTGACACTTCCCCGGCTAAATAAAAGTTTAATGCAGGTATAAATTGTTCTACATGAGGGTTTAAGCTAATTACGGCCACATCATCCGCTTGCGTATTAAATGCAGAAACATCTAAAGACCACTCCGCCTTTGATATACGGTAGCCTAGCTCGTACGAGATATAATTTTCGGCTTTTACGTTATCGTTACCATTTAAAAATGTAGCTATATGGTATTGATCTATTTCAGCAATACCCGACTGCATGCCAATTACGTCTGAGATTTTTTGGCCATTTACTCTAAAGTTATCGTTAAATTCAATTAATGTAGGAATACGCACACTACGTGAAATTGAGCCCCATGCTAGGTGTTCGCTATTTGGCTGATAGGTAAAGCGGGCAAGGGGTTGGTTTTCCCAACCGGTTAAATCGTTATGCTCTATTTTTGTGCCTACAATGAGGTTTAACGTATCTGGAATAACACTGTATTGCGCTTGCAGCATGGCACCGTATTGATGAAGGTCTTCTAGGTCTTTATCGCTATTAATAAAAATGCTGTCTTGAAAAGAAATATCATTAAATCGATAATTAAGCCCCCAATCTACCTGGAGTGCTCCGGTAATAAAGTTCATTTGATAATCAACGTCAATCGATTCAAAATCTTCATTTATATAGGGTTGTTCACCATGTTGTTTAAGCCACGACATTTGCAGCATTTGGTTTGCATTATCTGAAAGGCGATGCTCAATACGGGTCATTAATCGCGTATCACGCCTATCTGCAATAGTTGGAAACTGCTGACTGCGGTTAGACGCATCTACTACCCCAGTAAGGTTTTGGCCGTGCTCTGTGTGGGTATGATCCCCTTGCAGGAGGATTGACCACTCATCACTTGGCGTAAAATCAGCTCTAAAGCCGCCAGCGTGCTGTTTAGTAAAGTCATTAGGTTTAATGCGGCTGCCTTTTTTAGAAGGTGCGGTATTTTTAGTATTAAAGTAGCCCCTGTAACTACCAATATCAGAAATATCACCACCATGGCGAAGGCTTATGTCGGCATTTATTTGATTACCTGTAATTGCTTTAGCGTAAGTGTTGCGTGTATCTAAGCTATTTTTAGTAATGATATTGATCACGCCGTTATTTGCGTTATTACCCCATAACAACCCGCCCTGACCACGAATAACCTCAATACGTTCAATATCGTATAAAGGCACATGCAACGACTCCCAATACACAGCCGCAAATTTGGGGGTGTATAGGCTTTGCCCATCTATCATTACTAATAATTTGCTGGAATACCGTGAAGCAACACCGCGTGCAGAAATAGCCCATTGATTGTTATCAAGTTGTCTTACGGTAAGGCCTGGCACCATTTTTAATGCCTCAGGAATAGAGGTAGCGCCCGAGCTTGTAATTTGCTCTTTGCTTAGCACATAAATAGAAGAGGCGGTGTTAAAGGCCGATTGTGCTCGTTTCATTGCAGAAGTTGCTTGAACATCCATTCCCATTAACGCGTCAAGGTCTAAGTCATCGTCGTTTAATGGTTCTGCAGCAAGTATTGGTGAGGCAATAATTAGTGAGCACAATAGCTTTTTAGGTATTTTCACCTAGGTTTCTCCACAGGGATCAAAAATCAAAAACAGGATATATTTTTGTAAAACATTTGTTACCACAAAATATTAGCATACTTTATATTGCTAAAAGTACACTTTATTAGGCTAACTAGCATAAATTACTAAGTAGTAAGGACGTTTTAAAACTTAACGCTAAATCATTAAAGTTTTGTAGTTTTTAAATAAAATTAACAAATAAAGCCTCAAAATCAAGTAATAAGGCGTGTAAATTAGGCGCTGCTTGTAAATTCGCTTATCTAATTTAGCCCGCTGGCTACACCATTAATTATTAGATGGTTTGTAAAACGCAGCACACCTAAACACACACATTAATAATGTAAATTACTTATAGTTAGCTGGTTCATGCAGGTAAAATAATTTACCCTAAGTGTATTAATCACTTTTATATTATTTGTTTTTATGAGCCTTCTTTTTTCTATTGCGTTAGCAAGCCTTCCTGCTTTACCCGAACCCGTTGCAAACAATGCCGTAGCTAAGGTTACTGTTGAAAACCAACGCTATTTTTTGAGTTTTATGGGGCTTGGTAAAAACAAACAACACACAGATGTACACAATAAGGTATTTTCACTAAAACTGGGCGACAGCGCATGGCAGCAACAAGCGAGTGTGCCTTCAAGTTTGCCATTAAAGGGGCGCTTAGCTAGTACTGCTGTTGGCTTAGGTGAATACGCTTATATTTTTGGTGGCTACACGGTAGATAGCGATCATACTGAAATTTCAAGCCCCGATGTGTACCGTTTCGATATAAAAAACAATACATATAAGCATCTTGCAAGCATGCCAGTACCAGTTGATGACAGCGTAGCGCTAAGCTACAAAGAGCGTTACATATACCTTATTAGCGGCTGGCATAACGATGGCAATGTAAATTTAGTGCAAGTTTACGATACTAAAAACAATACATGGCAGCAGGCGTCGCCTTTTTTAGGTGAGCCAGTATTTGGCCAAGCGGCTGCTATTAGTGGTAATACCATTGTTATTTGCGATGGCGTTAAAACCCAAGCAAATCCAGATTCTCGCCGCTCGTTTGCGGGTGTTGCTCAGTGCTTAAAAGGCACAATAAATGCCAACAATCCGCTAAAAATAGACTGGCGTACTTTGCCTCATCCTACTGGGGAGTCGCATTACCGTATGGCTGCTACTAGCTACAATAACAATATTTACATGCTGGGCGGCTCTAATAACCCCTATAACTACAACGGGATTGGTTACAATAAACAGCCCGCCCCGGCGAGCAACCATGTGTGGCGTTTTAATATAAAGCAAAACACGTGGCAGGTATTACCTAATGTAGCTGTTGGCAGTATGGATCACCGTGGCCTACTTGAGCACAATGGGGCTTTATATCGTATTGGCGGTATGAACAACCAACAACAAGTAATAAACGATGTACTAGGGTACGAGGTAGGACAGTGAATACACTTTATATTACCGGTGCAGGGGTAAGTGCTGCTAGTGGCATACCTACATTTAGAGGCGAAGATGGCTTTTGGACTATAGGCAGTAAAAACTATACGCCTATGGAAATGGCCACGCGTGCTATGTATCAAAACAATCCGCGCGAGTTTTTAGCTTGGTATTACAATCGTTTTGCTGCCTATCGTAACCATGGCCCTAATGAAGTACACCATTGGCTGAGCGATAAAAATTTAATAACCCAAAACATAGATGGCCTTGATGGCAAAGCCGGTAACAAAAATTACATTGCTATACACGGCAGGCTCGATCAAATGACGTTATTTCATGAGCAAGGCGAAGCCGTTAAACCGCTAATGACCCCGTGGGATAGTGTAGATGAAAGCCGCCTGCATGAGTCTCTTTTTGAGCTATTTAATATTCAAAACCAAACACCTGAGCTTAATTATTCGTTTAAGCCTTTTGTGTTGTTGTTCGATGAATTTTATACCGAGCTTTACAGAATAACCGAAGCACAACAGCGTATGCTCAACGCCGATAAAATTGTATTTATGGGCACCTCGTTTAGTGTAAATATCACCCAAATGGCATTAGAAATAGCCCGTAATTACGACATACCTGTAGAAGTGGTAGACCCTAACCCTGTTCACATAATGCACAGCAATGTAACGTACAAAAAAATGAATGCATTAGAATACATCCAATCTAATTAGAAAGTGCTATATTTTGAAGAGATTGCTAATGTTTTCTTAAATATTACAATCTCTTTATATAATATTAACGAGTCAATAATGTTATTATTATCCTTATTATAACAATACTAAAGAGACTTGAATGAGCGACCTAACTGCAATAGCAAACTTGTCCATTTTACTTGTAGAGCCTTCAGAAGTTCAGCAAAAAATAATAATAAAATCGCTTGCAGAAAGTGGTGTTAAACAAGTAGAAACTGCGGCTACTCAAGCGCAGGTTTTATCGTTACTTGAAAGTTACCACCCAGACCTAGTAATAAGCTCGATGTACTTATCAGACGGCACAGCCGACTCATTATTGCAAAAAATAAGACTTAACCCCGCCACTGAACATCAACCTTTTATGCTTATATCGAGCGAGCGTAATAAAAAGTACCTTGAGCAACTACGCCAATCCGGTGTGTTGGCTATTTTACCTAAGCCTTTTAGCGCAAAAGCCATTACTCGCGCACTCAAAGCAACTCTCGATATAATAAGCGAAGAAGAAGTAGAGCTTGATCATTTTGATGTAACGCTACTTCGCGTACTTGTAGTAGACGACAGCCGCTTTGCTCGTAAACACATAATACGCGTGCTTGCTGGCATGGGGATCCCCGAACCGGTAGAAGCCGAAAACGGAAAAGAAGCCATAGCGCACCTTAGTGAGCAATCGTTCGATTTAATCGTTACCGATTACAACATGCCAGAAATGGATGGTCGCGAACTAACCGAAACTGTACGTGGCTCAAATGCTTACTCGCATATTCCTATTTTAATGGTGAGCTCAGAGGCAAACGACACTCACCTAGCTAATATTGCGCAAGCAGGAGTTGATGCCATTTGCGATAAACCGTTTGAACCGGCCACAGTGCGAGAATTACTTTATAAAATAATGTCTTAGTCTTTTAAAAATGGCTAACAACAGCGGTAGTTAAATACATAACTACCGCTGTTTTGGCTTATTGGCTTGGCACGTTATATAACTGAAACGCCACAAAACATAAAATAACCGCAATACAGCTATCAAATACGCGCCATCTAAACGGGGAGCTTAAAACCTTTTTTAATTTTGGCGCAAACAACACTAAGCTACTAAACCAAATAACAGAGGCCACACAAGCGCCAATAGCAAAGTGCATAGGCACGGGTTGTAATGCGCCAATGCTGCCAAGCAGCAATACGGTGTCTAAATAAACATGTGGATTTAGTAAGCTTATAGCAAAGGCCGCAAGGGCCGTTTTCCACCAGCTCACTTTTATTACCTGAGTTACTTTTAACCCCGATGTGCCTTTAATTGCGCTGCGCGCAGAGCCAAATGCTAAGTAAAGTAACATGGCTATACCACCCCAGGTTAACCACGGTAATAACCCCGGCAGCCATAGCTTTAACTCATTAGCGGCAAATACACCTACAATAATTAATGTGGCGTCGCAAAGTATACAAACCGCGGCTAAAACAAAACGGTTAGCGCCCGCCATACATTGGCTTAAAATCCAAATATTTTGCGCCCCAATGGCAATAATTAAACTTAGCCCTAACATCACACCCGACAAAAACGACATACTTCTAATCCACTCAAATAAAACCTGTTATCCAATGCCTTGCAGGGTAGGGGGTATTCTGTTACAAATCCAATGAATATATTTATTGTTATATGCGTAAAACTCATGATTGATTACCAGTTACTCAATGCGCTTAGTGCCGTTATAAGTGAAGGCGGATTTGAAAAGGCCTCAAAAAAATTATTTATTACCCAATCGGCGGTGAGTAGGCGTATTCATCAGCTTGAGGCCAAACTAGGCGAGCCCGTATTAATAAGAACCCAGCCGCCAACGCCCACGGCACTTGGTAAACGTTTACTTAACCATTTACAGCAAGTATTGCAGCTAGAAGTGGCCCTTAATGTAGAGGCACTTAACGAGCACACAGACTTAAACACCCCGCTTAGCGTAAAGCTTGCTGCTAATGCGGATTCGCTTGCAACCTGGCTGCCCGAAGCACTCGCCGTATTAGATACAGAGCTTGCGTGCAAATTACGCTTTGAAGTCATTAGTGAAGATCAATCCATTGCCCATAAAAGAATGAAAGACGGCGAGGTTATGGTATGTATTAGCTCATCCCCCGAGCCCGTCAATGGCGGCCTAGTTAGCCCACTTGGCGCCATACGCTACAAAGCCATTGCAAGCCCCGATTTTATAAAACAACATAAGCTTACTGAGCTTTCGCAATTAGCGCATTTACCGTGCTTGGTATTTAGTGAGTATGACAAGCTACAACACCAGTTTTTAGAAGATATTAATGGCTCAGCCCCACTGTTTACCCATATTTACCCTTCGTCAGAGGGATTTAAACAAGCCATGATAGCAGGCCTAGGTTATGGTCTATTACCTACATTACAGCTAGGAGATTCGCTGATAAAAGGCGAGTTAGTCGATTTATTCCCAGAATATTATATTGATACACCTTTATACTGGCACTATTGGCAAACCGAAAGCCCGCAGCTTAAAACGTTGCGTAAGTTTGCATTACAAGTAGCAGGCAAACGGTTAGAGCCTATTAACCCATAAAGGCTAAGCCTGCGTCTATTATTGCCCTAATCTGTAAATAAGCAGTGCTGTTTTAGCGGTGTTTTTATTAAGTGAGGATAAATCGGCGGTTTCGTTTTTAGTGTGAGCGCCACTGCCCATTAGGCCTAGGCCATCAAGCGCCATATCAACATGGTTTGCAGCAAACGAAATATCAGCAGCACCGGCATTACGTGGGTTTGCAGCCTCCACTTTGTTATAGCCTAAGTCTTGGCTTGCTTGGCTATACAGTGCAAGCAGCTTTTTATTACCCTCAGTGAGCCCCATTGGTGGGTAGCCGTCTTCAAAAGTAAGCTCAGCTTGGCTGCCATTTAAGCTTTTAGCCACTATTTGCCGCATCACTTTTTTAGCGCCTTCTACCTGCTTTGGCGAAAGCGCCCGTAAATCACCCGCTACATGCACGGTTTGCGCAATTACGTTACTTTTACCAAACGCCGTGGCTGACGAGTTAGCGCTGTCGTAATCGGCATTTGTACCGCCTACAATAAGCCCGGGGTTAAAGGTTAAATTAGGTTGTGTAGCTAGTTGCTCTCTAAAGTCATTTAAAATACGCGACGCCTCGTAAATAGCGCCATAGCCAACACTGTCACTAAATATTTGCGATGAATGTGCAGCATTGGCCGTTACATTTAACGTCCAGCCGGTATAGCCACGGCGCGCCGCCATAGCGGTTTTAATATTGTTATCGCCGTTCTCAAAACCTAGCGCTACGTCAGCCCAAATTGCGCCATCAACAATGGCTTGTTTAGATAAGCTCAGTGGGCGGCCGCTGCTTTCTTCATCGCCGGTAAGCAGCACTTTTACGCTTACGTTTTCAAGTAAATTAAGGGCTTGTAAGCTTTTAAGTGCGGTAATTATAATAGTGTTACCACCTTTCATGTCGGCTACACCTGGGCCACTGGCGGTGTGTTCATCAATTTGTTTATAGGTAGTAAAGTTATCGTGTTTAGCAAACACCGTATCAAGATGGCCGATCATCAGTATTTTTATTGCATCGGGATCATTACTCTCATGGGTTGCTAATACATGCCCTGCACGGTTAAACGCGCTGCCATCTAGCCACTCAACCTCAAAACCAATGGCTTTTAATTGCTCGCTTGCAAGCGCGCCCACCTTTTTTACGCCTTCAATATTAAGCGAGCCGCTATTAATATTTACCGCTTGTTTTATCTCTTTAAGCGCTTGCGGCATGTTTTGCTCAACTTGTTTTACTATTTCACGCTCGTTTTTATTAAGCGCCGCATGGCTTGTAAGCGAAAGGGTACTTGCAAGTGTGAGAATAAGTGCATGGCTAAACTTTAAAACTGACATAACAGCCTAATAATTGAGAAATAGTTCAGCTAATATGAAGTAAAAATACAAAGGGTTCAATAGAAGTAGATTGTGATTTTTAACTAATTTTATAAGCAGTAACGAGTTGCATGGTTAAGGGTTAAAGGGGTATGCGTTACTGGTTTAAACTCAGGTATTTAAAATATGATTTGTTAATTAATAACCAACCGGTATAACTAAACAACGATTTGTCTGATATTACTGATCTCCACCATTTTGGGGTTTTGCTGCATTTAAGAAAGCTAAGGCGAAGCTAACTATTTGTTTACAGGTGTTTATTTTATAGCTAGGATAAAATCACTGTAATTTATGGACATTTGTCGGTTTGTAAAACGACAAATGTCGTAGACTAAATTGTTAGATGTTAATAGAGTAACTACATGAACGAAGAAGCTGAGAAAATAATTGATAGAGCTGAAGAGGTGTTTAAAGACGCTATATATGGTGATATTGAACTTACAAAAGATATTTCTTCTTATATAACTTGGGTTACTGCATTGGCTACAGGCGGAATAGCTCTATCAATTTCACAGTCAACAAATTTATTGAATGGCGACCATTGTCAAAGTAAATTATTAATAGCATCAAATGTCAGCCTTTTTCTTGCCATTATCATAGGAGCTTTTGCAAAGTATCAGGCACAACTGAGTATACGTAATTATCGTATTGTGTTCGCCATTGGAAGGATGCAAAGATTTCATTTTTATAGAAACGAACTAACTGAAGACCCAATAAAATTTGGAAGGCGCTATCACAATTGTGAGTTCCTTGATGAAAAGCATCAAAACAAATTCAAGGCACATCAAAAAAAGAACAAGCGTTGGTGCTCTGAAGAAAATGGCCTATGGGTTCAGCTTCCATTATTTTTATTAGGTTATGTTTTATTGGCAATACTGGCAATTTCATGAAAACACATCTAACAATTAAATCAACATGGACAAAATAAAGCGCCGCTTCGCTATGCTTTATTTTGCCAGTTATTAAAAGCGTTAGCTATCTAGGAGATAACATTTAGCAAAGTACATTTAGGCCAATAGGGGTATTAGGTGGAGGTTCAATTCCTCTAGCGATTGTTGGCTCTGTAGCCCTTTTATTAATTTTACTTCGTTACTTAACCATTCGTTTAGTTCCTTTGGCAAACGACAACAGTAAAAAGGAGGTGTCTATGGTAAAAACAATAACTGCTCGTACTCGTATTTTTTTAAGCTCTGCGTTTGAAACTTTATGGGCTTACGGAGTCAGCAGCGTGGCAGGTTTGCACCTTTTGGCCTAAGTGTATTTCGATAGCTAACAAAGCATCCAATCATCGCCACTTAGTGGCAGGACAGCCTAAAGAGTGCTAGCACACAGCTACTGGTTATGGCGGCGTTAATAGTTCAAGGAGTAGTGTATGGAATGGTTTTTATTAATTTGCATTATTGTTAGCGTAACATCTTTGTATTTTAGTTATGGGTCTAAGCATTATAATCCCGAAAAAGTGTTGGTAGACATGGGAGAGCAAGTGTTCATTTCTCACTTACCCGTTGCTAGATTAAATAAAAAGTACGGGAAAACTATTCCTAAGTCTTCGGTTACTAAGATCCAGTTAGCTGGTAATTATGTCAGTTTTTTCAATGCGAGTGATAATGCTGTTGGTATTTGGGCACCAAGCGATCGTTTAGCGAAGCCCATTTTTGAGTATGCAAGAGAGACTTTTAAAGATGCAGACGTTGTTGTTATAAACTGCTAACAATCATATTAATTTTGAGCTAGTTCATATTAAACTGCTCACAAGGATAATAGCACGTGCACATTGCAGCCGGCTCGAATTTTAGATCGTATGTCTGTGCGCCTCACTTAGATAATAAACTAGACAGCCATCTTAAATTTTCATTCTATCCAGCGGCTGGGCTGGTTAATATAAAGTGGCCTTTGTTTTAGCCCACATGTCCGTGCGCTTTATTTAGAAATTTGCTACCACAACAAAGTAATGCACAGTATCCTGTACATGTAATAATTTTCCAGCTAAACTTGTCTTATATAATGTACAAGTGAGGTGCAAAATGAGAATAGTGTCTTTTACCGAAGCCCGAAATAGTCTAAAAACCGTTTTAGATAATGTAATTAATGATGCAGATACGACAGTAATCACTCGTCGTGACACTGAAGATGCGGTTGTAATGTCATTAGATTACTACAACAGCCTTATGGAAACTGTTCATTTACTTCGCTCTCCAGCGAACGCTGAGCATTTAAACCGTTCAATTGCGCAGTATAAAGCGGGCAAAACGACTCCACGAGAACTTATTGATGAGTAACAGGTTATTATCATGGACTGATGAAGCTTGGAATAGTTACGTCTACTGGCAGACTCAAGATAAGAAAACCTTGAAACGTATAAATAAGCTAATTGTCGATGTTAAGCGCTCTCCTTTTGATGGGATTGGAAAACCGGAACCCCTCAAAGAAAATCTTTCAGGCTTTTGGTCTCGTAGAATAGATGATACAAATCGTTTGGTATATGCCGTGGATGATACAGCAATTACAGTTATCTCGTGTCGTTACAATTACTAAATAAACAAGATAAATAAACAAGATAAATAAACAAGACATCCATCTTAAATTATTCATACTATCCAGCCAGTATTTATCAAAAACAACCGTCAGGTTTAACGCCATTGCCATTAAACCTAACAGCTCAAATTTAACCAATCAACGTTAATTAGTTGGCATTAAATAAATTTCGCGGACGTTGTTGCGCTGGTTTGCTTCTATTGCAAACAGTACGGCGTCGGCCACATCTTGTGGGTCGAGTTTGTCGGGCTTTGCTTCATCAAAAAATGGGGTGTTTACCATGCCTGGGGCTATGGTGGTACAGCGGCCATTCCACTCGCTCATTTCCTCAGCTAAGTTTTGCCCAAACCCGTAAGCAAACCATTTAGTTGCACCGTAAATAGAGCCTTTTATTGGCTTACGGCCAGCGGCTGAGCTGGTTAATATAAAGTGGCCTTTGTTTTGGCGTAAATGGGGCAGGGTTGCTTTTGCCGTCCACAGCAGGGCTTTAATGTTTATGTCTATCATGGTTGACCATTCATCGGGGTCGCCTTTTTCAGTGCCTGCGGTTGAAACGCCCATACCTGCGTTGGCAAATGCGGCATCTAGTCGGCCAAATTTTTTAAGCCCTTTTGTTACTGCGTTTTCAAGTTCGGTAAAGTCGGTGGCATCTGCGGGTACACTCAGTGCGTTATCTTCACCTAATGACTCAACTAGTTCAGCTAATTTATCTTCACTTCTGGCGGTAAGAATGACTTTATGGCCGTTATTAACCAATGTTTTTGCACTCGCTTCACCTATGCCACTAGAGGCACCTGTAATTAGAACTACTTTTTCTTTCGCCATGATTATTTCTCCTATGTTTACATATTCAAAATGATAAGAACGGTTTAA
>CEQS01074258.1_pt1 | contig 14240 bp, 11 predicted proteins | sample 530981 | NCBI WGS metagenome assembly CEQS01 (sample SAMEA2621176, study PRJEB7988) | marine metagenome | biome: marine biome (ENVO:00000447); feature: mesopelagic zone (ENVO:00000213); material: "saline water (ENVO:00002010), including plankton (ENVO:xxxxxxxx)" | depth 800 m
GCTTTTTCTTCCTGCTTTAGTTCATCTTCCGATTTTAGAACAGCAAAATCATAGGGAGCGTACAGATTTTCGTGGAGCCAGGGTTTGCCTTTCTGAAATTCATACTTGAACTTAGCCTCCTTGGGCATTAAAAAGACAATAACAACCGAAGCCATAAGAAGCACGGACGCTTTAAAAAACAGGTCCTGGCTGTGGCGCAATTTATTTAAGAACTCATTCATACCGCAGGTGACTAAAGTAGGGTAATTCCTGCTTTTTCAAAACCCTTGAATGGCTTACTTTTGCACCCGATTTACATCGAGTCAAAAATTGAAATAAAATCATTCAAAAAATGAAAGAAGTATATATAGTATCAGCAGTAAGAACACCCATTGGAAGTTTCTTGGGGAGTCTTGCTTCAGTTCCGGCTACCAAGCTGGGAGCAGCCGCTATAAAAGGTGCATTAAATAAGGGTAATGTAGATCCTCAACACGTAAATGAGGTATTTATGGGCAACGTTATGTCAGCTAATTTAGGTCAGGCACCAGCACGTCAGGCCTCCATGTTTGCAGGCATTGGCGATCAGGTTCCTTGTACTACGGTAAATAAGGTTTGTGCTTCAGGAATGAAGGCCATAAGTTTAGCTGCTCAATCGATTATCGCTGGTGACAACGAAGTAGTAGTTGCCGGAGGTATGGAAAACATGAGTTCTGTTCCTCACTACATGGTTGCTCGTAACGCGGTAAAACTTGGTAATGTTAATATGATCGACGGAATGGTTAAGGATGGCCTTACCGACGTTTATAACGACACCCACATGGGTAATTGTGCTGAATTGTGTGCGAAAGAAAATGGGTTTAGCAGAGAAGACCAGGATGAGTTCGCCATTGAGTCGTATAACCGTTCAGCTGCAGCGTGGGCTGCCGGAAAATTCAACGATGAAATTGTTCCTGTTGAAATTCCACAAAGAAGGGGAGAACCAATAGTTTTCTCAGAAGACGAAGAGTACAAAAACGTAAAAATGGAAAAAATTCCGGCTTTGCGTCCAGCCTTTCAAAAAGAAGGTACGGTAACTGCTGCTAATGCTTCCACTTTGAACGATGGAGCCTCTGCCTTGATATTGGCCAGTGCTGAAGCGGTTGAAAAATATGGATATACGCCTTTAGCAAAGATTACTTCTTATGCTGATGCTTCTCAGGCTCCGGAATGGTTTACTACCGCTCCTGCCAAAGCAATTCCAATTGCATTGGGTAAAGCTAATTTGAGTGTTTCCGATATTGATTATTGGGAATTGAATCAGGCTTTCTCCGTGGTTGGGTTGGCCAATGCCAAAGAACTGGGACTGGATGCTTCTAAAGTTGATGTTAACGGTGGAGCAGTTTCACTGGGTCACCCCCTTGGAAACTCAGGTTCAAGAATTGTGGTTACACTCATCAATGTGCTTAAACAGAACGGTGGTAAATATGGTGCTGCCGGAATTTGTAACGGTGGGGGTGGAGCTTCTGCAATGGTTATTGAAAACGTATAACAAGTAATTTAAATAGAATTGGAAAACCCGCTCTGGTAGCGGGTTTTTTGTTTGTGTTTATTGAGATTTATTTATTGATAACTAATTGAATAAGTTGTTGGTTAGAGACATCATTATTCCTTTTATTTGTCTGGTTCATAAGAGCGATTCATGAAATACGGTGTATCCCAATTAAGCGTTGTTCCTGCAAGGGAAGAGCCTTCCGATAAGTCGGAAATGGTAACGCAATTGCTCTTTGGTGAACACTATAAAATCATTGAAGAACGTAGCAAGTGGGTTAAAATTAGAATGGCCTACGACAAATACGAATGCTGGATCGATCGCAAGCAATCGTATGAGGTAAGTAAGGATGTTTATGATGCCATTGAAACCAGCAAGCAATGGACTACTTCGATCGATTTGGCCGCTATAGCCACACACATTAATACCGGTTCACTTTATCCCTTATTAATGGGAAGCAGCTTGCCACATTTCGAAGGAAGTCGGGCTCGTTGGGGAGAAGATGTTTTTGAGTTTTCCGGAATGACCGTAAACAGCGATGCTGGAATTTCCAGGGAGCGAATCGTGGAAAATGCTATGATGTACATCAACGCTCCTTATTTGTGGGGAGGGCGTTCTCCATTTGGAATTGATTGTTCCGGATTTACCCAGTTGGTGTACAAAATTGCAGGTAAGAAACTACCGCGCGACGCCTACCAGCAGGCGGAAATAGGGCAGACCCTATCATTCGTAGAAGAAGCTCAAAGTGGAGATTTAGCTTTTTTTGATAACGAAGAAGGAAGCATAGTACATGTAGGTATTCTTTTGCAGGACAATGAAATTATTCATGCCAGCGGCAAAGTACGAATCGATAAAATTGACCATCAGGGAATCTTTAATGTGGATACCAAACGCTACTCGCACAAGCTGAGGCTGATTAAAAAGATTTTGAAGTAGCGCACGGCGAAACCAAAGAATTGTATTTTTATCAGACCATGTCCAATGCAGCAATCATTCTTTTATTAATTTCTAATTTTTTCTTCACGGTACTTAATGCCCAAACTTACTCTCTGGAAAAAGGAGAATTTAAATATGGGCGCACATCGTATTCTCCAAAGGGAATCGTAGAAATAAACTACTTGACCAATGGTGAGCTTTTGGTCATGTTTATTGATGGTATCAGCTTTGAAATGAGGCATCACAACGATCAATTAGGAATTGTCAATTCCTTTGTTTTTGATTGGGAAAAGTACTGTGATGATAATGGATTGGCACATTATAAGTATTTTTTCTTCAATGATTCTTATTACTTCATTGTTCGAAATAAGGACACGGAAACCAAGTTGAGCTATAAGTACTTTAAAATTGATTGCGTTAACCCCTCTCTTGACTTTGAATTAATTGATTTATGGACGATCCCTCACCTGGATTGCAGAACCTGTGAAAAGTTAGATTTAACAATCTCACCCGATAAAAAGAAGTTTGCTTTAGGACATCATAACCTTAGTCCTGAAAGTGGACAGGAAGCTGATACTCGAATTTACATGTACGAGGCCTATGTATATGATTCTGTTGGCAATGTCATACGAAGTGCTTCAATTGATTTAAAGAAAACAAGAAAAGCCATGCCCAGAAGGCATTTCATACTGGATAACGCGGGTAACCTTTACTGGGCGACCAGAAAATTTGATCAGTTTTATTTTAGTCATTCCTTTGAAGAAAGTATATCCAACCTTGACTTTTTTGGATCCTTGCACAATAAGTTGCCTCAATTGAAGTCCATAATATCAATCCACGTTACCAATTACCAGGGAGGAATACAATTGATTTCGATGTATTCCGATGACCATAGGAATGAGACAAAGGGTGTTCTTGTTTCGGAACTTTTACCAAAACAAAAAAAGATTGAATTTTTAGAAAAAATCGACTACGATCAGCAAATAATTGATCGATTAAAGCAAATAAAAGTAAGGGGGTTAGATTTAGTTTCCATTGCAGGGCAGGATAAAACCCCAACCATGCATAAGATGGATCTTATGAAGCCAATAGAAACCAAAGAGTCGATTTTCTTAATCACGCAATTTCAGCATTATACATTTTCATACAACGGAGCCACTGGGATACAAAAATCACTAAGAAAAAATGCTGATTTTGTAATTTTTTCGCTAGATCACGACTTTCAATTAAAGCAGATGTATCAAATTCCATTCTTATCTACAATTGAATGTTCCAACTTTCATTGTGGCAGAATATATAGTACGAGAATACCCCGTGATCACTCCCTCGTTCAAACTGATTCAGGTATTAGCTTATATATGCTAAATCATAGAGCTAATTATCTTATGCCAGTATCGAAATTAGCAAGAAGGCACCTTGTACCTTCCATTAGTGATAATTTAGGGTATTATAAAATTAGCTTAACCGACGAAGATCAAATGACCACTCAGCTATTGGATGTATGGAATAATAAGGAGGTTTTTAATGTTCTTTTCAATACAGGTGCCGTTAATGCTAATGGTAATTTGGTATATTTCTCAACAAAGAAAAAGGAATACAAACTAGTTGAGTTAATAGAGAAGAAGTGATTATCTAGTCATTCATTAGGGCTAAAGAACCTTTCAATTTCTTTCCCGAAAGATTAACTAAAAATTAAGCTGGGAATTCCAACGCCAATTGCAACACCGTAGAATAAATCAGCCCAGAAGAATCGAAGGAAGTTAAATATGTAGATGATTCCGATAATTGGAAAACTTACAATGGCCAACAGGTTCGTTTTCTTGACTTCTTCTTTGGCTTGAGCATAGATTTGATTGGCATCCTGGTTGGAAGGAATAGCACTCATACCAATGGAGACTCCCAACCACATCAGGAAGTAGGATAGGGGTTGCGAAAGATCAAAGTAACTTATCGGCATGTATGCAGGCAGGCAAATAAGCAGGCATAATAATGTGTTTACAAAAAACGGCCCCATGGAGATCAAAAAAGTAGTGTTGAAGTCCTTGGTTTCTTCATGAATAACATACCCGCTTGGATTTCCCACCTGGAAATAGACGACTTCCAAAATCTCTACTTTTCTAAGCTTGCAGAAAACAACATGGGCAAATTCGTGAACGATTGTTCCCGGAAACGTTGCTATTGATATTATTTCACCTGGTATAAACATGGTTTAGTTATTTTTCCATCCCTCGGGATATCGTTTATCGTATTCTTCTTTAGTAATAATCTCTTTTGAAAACAATCGATATTCTATTCTATTGAAATAGGTAAGCAGACCTTCATCCAAACTTTTAAAAGACTTGGCTTTTTCCAGGTACTCCAAACTTTTTTCTTTTGATGTGTCCTGTTTGTTTTCTGCATATAAACAGGCATAGGCCGAGGCTACAGAAGCCCAGGCATACGGATCTTCTTCATGCGTATTGAGCCAGGCTTTATTTAGGCTTAAAAACAGGGGGTAGTCCTTTGTATCGAAAGCTGCACCACTGCTGGCACGATCTATAAGCATGTCGACACCATATTCTTCAGGTAACTTGTAGCGGCATTTTATAAATTGATCCAGGGCCAATTGCGACTTATCCTGATTTAAATACTCAAGCCCTAAATAATAACTACCTAGAATCTCCAAATCCGGAATTTCAGGAGTTAGGCTACTTGCTTCCATCATTAAATCGGAAGCCAATTTTATTTGCCCACTATCAACCGCGGCATAAGCATCATTGATTTTCTGGTAGGATTCGAAATATTTCCAATTCCAGGTGATTGAGAAAATAACCAAGGCAGCAATTCCATACATAAAGCCTTTTACCCAGATTGGAATGATTCGTTCCTTTAAACTGGTCTTGCATTCCGTGCACATAGGTAAATTTACGTGCTTGGGCCAGGGTCTTCTTCCGTTGTCCTTTCCACACGAAACGCAGATGGTAGGGTCTTGTTCATATTGAACTTCCCTGTTCTTCAGTTCATCTTCGTTTGGAAATGTAGTCTTAAGACAATCCTCGCAATAAACGCGCTTGTCAATCTTTATGCTGTTATTTTGAGGAATATTTTCCTTGTGACAATTATCGCAAGTAACATGGTTCATAGAATGATGATTTTTAAACTACTTAGATACAAGCTGAATTTTATGCAACAGAACCAAGTAACCCCTCAAAAATAGTTTATTCCCAATAAATTGATAATGAATAGTTTGAAGAAATTTGAAATCTATTTTTTGAATAGGTTTTTAGCTATTCCCAGCTTTATCCCTGCATGAAAAGAAGGAAGTATTTGCTGCCCTCTACCTTCCTCATAAGTAACGACATAAGAATTTCCAGCCTCATCAATCTTCTGGCTGTTTTCATTGATATATAAATAGGATTTGTAGGTAACACCAGGACCAGCAAAGAGTTTGGTATTGAGTTGATATTTTCTGCCTGACAATAGCTTTAAATCTAGGGTAGCCAACACTTTTATCCCTGGTGCGTGTATCTGTTCGGTGCGAATGGCGCTGTAATACCCAAGCGATTCTCCCTGGATTCCTCTTGTCAGTTGTTTCTTATTGATCCAATAGAACCGATAAAACAATTCGGTTTGCAGACCGAAGAAATATCTATGCTTTATTGGAAAATAATATACTGGTGCTACGGAGGCATATACAGCACTATTGAATGGATTAATTAGCAATTGATTTTCGTTTAAAGATCCCAAGCCTTTTCCCTTCGCTTCTACCTCATTTCCTTTACCCACAGGGATTTTATAACCCAGTGAAAAAGAATACCCCAGGTTAGAATGGTTTAGTTTTTCATAAGTTATTGCAATTTCAGGAAAAATAAGTTGAGATAAAGAAATGTAAACTCCACTTCCCAGTTTAGATTCTGAATTATTAATCAGTTGGGAATAGGAACTAGTCACTAAGAACAAACCAATTAAACCAATAAAAAATCTTACTCGCATTCTATGTGTTTGGTCAAGGTCTATAAAGATAGTGAATTTCAGATATCCAAACAAAAAATCCCGTATCAGCTTAGCCGAGACGGGATTTCAATATCTAGATTGTGAAACTAAACCTTAATCGCTAGCCAGGCCAACGTAGAAGTTAATGGTCTCCTCAGAGGTATTTCCTAATTTGTCCTTACTTCGAACTTTCACCACATATTTAATTTTCTTTTTCAAGAAACGGTTTCTTTCCGAAATATCCAGTGTAGTTGCTGAAGAGTAGAGGGTCCATGCACCATCGTTAATGCTGTACTCAATGGTTTGTGTACCCACGTGATCATCAGTAGCACCTAAATAAAGTCGGGTGTAATTCGGGTAAATCTTATCACCATTTTTTTCACCAATGGGCTCAATACTAAAGTTGTAGTATATGGTAGGAGCATTGTTGTCAACAAAAACATTTGAAGTTTTTTCCTGCTCTTCATTGTTTACCCGGTCTGTTGTCTTGAAGTTGATGGTGTGGTATCCATCATTAGGAATGGTAAACTGGCTGTACTCGTTGTATCCACCACCATCAATTTGATAACTTACTTTTTGAACACCAGACTCATAGTCCTTAGCAAACAAGGTCACCTTGGTATCCTTATTAATAAAGAGGGTGTCCCTGGAGAAGAATTGAGGACGACCGTATCGAATTCCAGTAGTAGGAGCCTTGTTATCCACATACACCGTTAGGTATTTGTTTGGAGACAGGTTTTGAACGTTATCCGTAGCGTCATACTTAAAAGTATGTAACCCTTTTACATCAGGTACAGCAATGTTTGACGAGTAATCATATCTCTCTTTACCATCAATTCGATAGTAGATTTTATTTACACCAGCCTTGTTGTCTGTAGCTGAGAAAGAAATGGTTGTTCTATTAGATACAAACAGGTACTTTCCTTTGTATTGATCTCCATTAACCTGGTTTTCAACCACCGGAGGAATACGATCCAAATAGAATGCAAATGATTTTTTCTCTTCCGTATTTTTTACTCTGTCAATAGAGTAGTAGTACAACACGTGATCGCCATCGGCTAATCCACTCATAGAAATATTTCCACCGTGAACCCGATCGCTTCCACTGTCAAACGAATAACGGGTAACCCGAACGCCAGACAAAGCATCAGATTTACTTAAGCTAAACTTGGTGCTTGGCGCTAAAATGTTTGAGTTGTAAACAATCCCCTGAATGGCGTGGCTGGAAGTAGGTGCAGTTAAATCAACCGTGAAGGTAGAACTTCTTGTTTTTTCCGCATTTCCTACATTATCGTGTGAGTAGTAGTACAATGTATATTCACCTTCCGTATCCATACTAACGTCGGAAGAGTAATCGCTCCAACTGGAACCGGTTGTATGATGAACTTTTTGAACACCGGAAACTGCATCCCTTGAAGTAAGGCTATAGGTAAGCCCCTTTCCAAAATAAACCTTGCTTGAAGTGTACTTTGGTGCTCCACTAAATTTGTGGTAGGTATAAGGTGGAAGACCATCAGCGTATATTTCATACAAGATTTCCTGTTGCGGAGAAGCTGTTTTTTTTGATTCTTTATCAACCGCCCATTTACTTCTGATGTAATTTACACCTTCCGTATCAAGGTACATGGGGTCGGCATACTTGGCAGTAGCCTTACTTTTTAAATCATAGGTCTGACCACCTGGAGTGGTACTAAACATCAAGTAAAGTGGCAGGCTTTTTTGCACATAAGTATTACCATTATTAAGGTAAACCACATTTTCGTGGGTAAGTTGAGCGGGCTCTTGTGCCATAGTAGTCAGGCTCATAAACACGATCAAAACAATACAACTAATTGATAATAAACGACTTTTCATAGAATTTTAGTTACCGTTAATAGCGGTAAAAGTAGCATAAATTAACAATTAGAAATATGTTTGATATCAATTCTTACAATGAATGCCCTTAATAATGCTGATTATGATCAATTTATACGGGCTGAATATCAGGTAACAGTAGTACCTTCGCGTATCAAAAATTAAGATCTTCTTTTAATTACATAAAAAAGTTAGTTGTCCGAATTAAATCAAATATTAGAGTTGGTAATTGAAGGACTAAAAATGCCCGTCTCGTATATACTTAATTCGGAAAAACGAATTTTTTACGTATACCTGATTTCCTCCGTTGCGTTGGCCTATTACGTGTACCGGAACTCGAAAAAGGACTATTCTTTTTTTAAGTATTTGTTTGATAAAAGAACCTGGTTGAGTAGGTCAGCCTGGGTAGATTATGGCCTAGTGTTTTTTAATGGACTGGTTAAGGTATTCCTACTGGCACCCTATCTCATATTTGGTTTGTACTTATCCTTTTGGGTCAATGAATTCCTGATCGACTTATTTTCATACCCAACGTTTAGTCTCTCGAAAACGCAAACGCTGATTTTATTTACCATCGCTATAACCATTATAGGAGATTTTGCTACCTACCTAGTTCATTGGACCATGCATAAAGTACCTGTGCTGTGGGAGTTCCATAAAGTACATCATTCGGCTACCACATTGAACCCCATTACTCAGTATCGAATTCATCCCGTTGAGCTAATACTGAACAACATAAAGGGGATTCTTGTTTTTGGAATAACTACCGGCGTATTCGATTACCTGTCGAATCATCAGATAGAAAAAATCTTATTCCTGGGGGCCAACGTTTTCAGCTTCGTCTTTATGTTTTGGGGAGCCAACCTGCGTCACTCCAGTGTTAAGCTGAAATATTTCAATTTTTTGGAATATATATTCATTAGTCCATTTCAGCATCAAATCCATCACAGCAATAAGCCCGAACATTACGATAAAAACATAGGAGCCAAGCTGGCCATTTGGGATTGGATGTTTGGCACATTGGTCCGATCAGAGAACGTGGATAAAATTGAATATGGCTTAGGAGAGGTAGAAGACAAAAAGTTAGGCAATCTCTGGCAGAACCTGATTCAACCTTTTGCTGGTGTTTTTAATATTGTTAAAAGCAAGTTCTAGGATATGTAACCTTACAATTGGAATATTTCACGACTAAATTATTTCAAAATACCCACAAGGAAAACCTGATTCAATTGAGTTAAGCATTTTGTTTTAGAAAACGCAAAAAATGCAATGGTGTTTTTTTTAGTTGCAGTTTTCAAGAATAGACCTTCCTGAAAAGGCTTCATTTTTGAGTTATAAATTATAGTGAATTATGCTAGAAATAAAGTTGCCGTTTAGACTTATCCTATGTCTGATAACCATTCAGTTGGGTGTGCACAGTAACGCATTTGCGTCAAAAGATACAATATACACGGTTAACGGAAGAATAATTCCTTGTGATGTGGTTGAGATAACATCCAGTGCGGTCAAATACCTATATATGAATGAATTTGATAGTTCAATATTTGTTCTTTACAAAAGGGATATTTCATATATCACGTTTAAAAATGGTAAACATGCATTCTACAGTTTAGATGCAGCAGAGGTTTCTGCAATAAAAGAACAACAACCACTGGCTGCGGATCAAGACAAGCAGGTGAAATTCAAAAATATCATAGGAATCAATCTTGTTAACTTGGTTCATGGAAACGTTAACTTTTCCCTGGAACGTATGACTAGGTCTGGGCATTTTTCGCTTAGAATTCCAGTGAAAATAGGATTTGACAATGAAAATGGAAAGGAATACGTTGCCTCTACATATTCTGGAAGAAAGGTAATTTGGTCTACCGAATTAGGTATTCTTATTTATCCCAAAGGCCAAAAAAGAGCATCTTATGTTTTTGGACTAGGTTATGAGGTTGGCGAACTAAAATTTATTACCGAGAATCTGGTAACAACCATCACTGGAAACAATTCGCTTGTTCAATCAAATTCTAGAGACTATACTTTCAATTCATTTTACATCTACAATGGATTGGTATTGTCTCCTGTACATAAAATTGCGTTTTCCTTCCTTGGTGGAGTAGGTGGAAGAAGAACATTTGAATTGGACCAGGAATACTCGGCAGCCTTAAATCTATCGGTTAGTGTAGGCTACCGGTTTTAAAACCGGTATTAATCACCTGTTGGTCAAACTTGCCCATATATTTTATACTCATAATCATGCAATCACTTTATTTGCATTATGCTTTTGAGAAAGAAATGGAAGTTCTTGGTGCCGGTAGGTCTATTCTTGATTTTTGCTTTTTTTTCACTTAAACCTTTAACCTCCTCCGAATGGAGTATGGTGTCTTATCCCGAAAAGCTTCAAGCAAAACATGAATACCTAAAGAAACTTCAACTACCAGATTCTGTAAACCGACCCAACTTAATAATCATTATGGCAGATGACCTAGGGAAAATGGATGTATCTACCTATGGAGGAACAACCATGCAAACTCCCGAGATTGACAAACTGGCTATGGAAGGAATTCGGTTTACAGAGGGATATGTTACCAATCCCATTTGCAGCCCTTCCCGAGCCGGATTGTTAACCGGTAGAAATCAATCGCGATTTGGATACGAAAACAACATTCATGAGCGATATCCCAGAAACTGGCTCGAAAAATCGTTCTTTAAGTATTTCCTGGCAACCGATTCGTGGTTGGTGGCTGACGAAGCTTCTGTACCTTACGAAGAAGACATGGAAAAACAGGGAATTCCGGTAGAAGAAGTAATGCTAAGTGAAGTTCTGCATAAGGTAGGATACCGAACAGGCGTATTGGGAAAATGGCATTTGGGGTACAGCGAAACCAGCATTCCAATCAACCGTGGATTTGATTATCAATATGGGTTTTACGAAGCTTTCAGTTTGTACCATGAAGACCTGGAATCAGAAGAGATTGTGAATCAAAGCTGTCCTGATTTCTCTGATCCGTTTATTTGGGAAAAGGGTAGAAGTGGAACCTGTGCTATTCGTAAGAACGATATGCCGTACGATGAAGAAGGCTATTTGACGGATCGCATTGCTGAAGAGGCAGAAGCCTTTATTGAAACCAACAGGGATACCTCATTTTTTCTTTACGTTTCGTTCAATGCTCCTCATACACCGTTTCAGGCTCAGAAGAAGTACTACAATATGTATTCACATATAGAAGACCCTCACAAGAGAATTTACTACGCCATGATAAAAAACCTGGATGACGCTGTAGGTAGAATCAACCAAAAGGTAAAAGATCAGGGAATTGAGGAAAACACTTTAATCGTCTTTTTGAGTGATAATGGAGGGGCTACCTACACAACAGCAACCGATAATGCTCCGCTTAAAGGAGGCAAACTCACCCATTTCGAAGGAGGGTTAAATGTTCCGTTTTCAATGAAGTGGGAGGGAAAGCTTGAGGACAGTATAGATTATAATCATCCGGTGGTTTCAACCGACATATATTCTACCATGTTGGGTTTATTGGATATCCCCTTAATGCAAGACAGAAAATACGATGGGGTAAATCTACTTCCAATTCTCAAGGGTGATCGAAAACAGCAAGCTCACGATAAAATATGCTGGCGATCTGACTATTTGAGGTCAATCCGAAAAGGAGACTGGAAGCTGATTGAAGACCGATTGGGAGGAGCACGTGTTTTATACAATCTCAGTAGAAACAACTATGAATCGGATAATCTTTTTGATCAAAAGCCCAAGGTGGTAGAAGAACTTATGCTAGAATTAGACCAATGGGAATCGGAATGCGAAGATCGGCGTTGGCCGCGGGTTATGGACTTTAAATTTACCGACGAAAAGCAGGATTTTTACTTTCCATTATAATCACATTTCATTGCTAATAACTTTTTAGCTGGCCAACATCTCAGGAAAACAACATTATTAATTTGCAGGTGTCTGTCATTTGCTTTGACTACACTTAAAAACATATGGAAAAATGTCTCCTATTCGGGTATAGAAGGGCATTTGGCTGGTTTAACCCGGAAGGAAGTAATACTGAGTAATCAGATCAGTGTTATCCTAATTCCAATAACCATTGGAGTATTCTACCTCAATTATGTAAACCAGAACCATTCTATAGTTGCGAGCCTTTCGGTTCTCTTCTTTCTCCTGATTTCCATTCCTATTTTCAATCATTTCAACCTGATCAATTTCAGTCGATTGTTGTTGAGTGTTTTGCCCAATATGCTTTTGATATTGCCGCCCATCTTGTATGGCAACATTGATTTGGGAAATTTTCAGGGACTTGCTTTTACCACCGTATCATTAAGCGTATTACCGCTTATGCTGTTTAACTACCACAACGAAAAGGGCTGGTTTGTCTTTAGCCTGCTAATGAATGTGTTGGTGGTTGCTACCTACGACGTGTTTCTTCAAACCTATGTAGCAAGTTCGGAAGTTCTTGGTACCCAGTCCGAGTTTTTTCATAGCAAGATTCCCCAGGTATACCTGCTCCTTATTATTATAGGTGCATTTGTGTTTTATCAGCGAATGACCCGCAAGTTTCAGGACGAATTGATTGTAGCCAATGAAGCCCTGCAACGGAAAAACGAGGAAATTCATCAACGAAACGAGGATCTAAACCAAACCCAACAGGTACTCGAAGAACAAAAATCGGTAATTGAAGACCAGTCGGTTGCCATGCAGGCGAGGAACAAGACACTGGCCGAGCACGGGTATATTATGCTGCAATTGGCAAAGAGTGAATTTGTGCAGAAGGGAATTATTACCGGTGCGTTGGAAGAAATTGCCAGAACAATCTCCTTAACCCTCGATGTAAGCAGAACCAGTATATGGAAAATTGAAGATGGGGAAATGGAGTGCGTTAAACTCTATAGCCGGATCAAAAACAACTACTTCGATGGTTACAAACTGGATTTAGGTGAATTTGAATATTTCACTGAAGCACTGGAAAACGATGAAATTATAGTAGCTAACCAGGGAATGGATAGCCTGAAAATCAGAAAGTTTTATTCAAAGGCGGTTTTTTCTGAGGAGATTAAATCGGTTTTGTGTGCACCTTATTTTGTTGATGGTCAATTGCATGGGGTGGTAATGTGTGAGCAAGCCGAAATTGAAAAAGAATGGTCGCCGGAGGATATTAACCTGGCGAAGGTATCGGCAGATATATTAACTATATCGTACTCATCCAATCGCTTAAGAACAGAAACAGAAATAATTAGGAAGCAGCATCTTCAAATCGTTCAAAAGAATGATTTTATAGAATCTCAGAAGGAGCAGATATTGTTGAAAAACGAATCGCTTGAAAAAAGCCGATTGGAATTGGAGAAAAGCCTGGCCGATCTTAACTCAACGCAGGTCGATTTGGCTAAAAAGCAAGCTGAATCGAGAAGTGTTCTTGATGCTATAAACGACCACAACTTGGTTGTTGAGTATGACTTGAAAGGGGAGATAACCTGGATGAATGAGCGAACCATGGAACTCACCGGAATTTCTAAAAAGGATTTGGAAGGCTCCTATCGTTATTCCATTAAATCGTTGTTGTTGAGGAGCAACCACTTTACACATCTGGAGTACGATAATTTCTGGTCGAGTCTGTTGCGGGGAGTGAGCCGTAAATATGAATTGCAAATTGTTCTTCCGAGCACCAAGATTTGGGTAGCTGCAACCTTTTTACCCATTCGCAACGAAAATGATGAGGTATATCGTTTATTGGCAATGGCGCACGATATATCTACGGTCAAAAATCAGCAAAAGCATATCGAGGAGCAGAACGTCAAATTAAAGGATAGTAAAAAGGAGATTATTCGAATAAACAATTCGCTGGAATCCAGGGTGGAAGAAAGAACGGGTCAGTTAGAAAAGCAAAACAAACAATTGATGGAGTACGCTTTTATAAATGCCCATCTGCTACGTGCACCGGTTTGCAACATTTTGGGATTGATTGACCTACTG
>CEQS01061163.1_pt1 | contig 14208 bp, 7 predicted proteins | sample 530981 | NCBI WGS metagenome assembly CEQS01 (sample SAMEA2621176, study PRJEB7988) | marine metagenome | biome: marine biome (ENVO:00000447); feature: mesopelagic zone (ENVO:00000213); material: "saline water (ENVO:00002010), including plankton (ENVO:xxxxxxxx)" | depth 800 m
ACCGTTTTTAACCAGGGAGTTGTTAATGGTGATGGATTTGACGCTGTAGTTAGTCAAATCGTTGATTTAAAATACGTTTCTGCCCAATATGGAAATATGGGCCGTGGTAAAATTACCAGCCAGCAAGGTAGTGGTGCTTGTGCTCCTTATTGTGGAATGGGTTCTTTCTATACTAATATGAAATTGTGGGAAAATGCTAACGACCTTACCAGTAAAGACTCTGTTGTATTTAAAGTGGATACCGCAGAGAGTAATATTGGATTGGGTACAGGAAGTAGAACCACCTTTGAAGGGCAAATCATTCCTTTTCAGAAATCGGCTGAGGTGATAACCGGTTCCATTAAGATTGGTACCAATTTGGATAAACTCGTTTATGATGGTAACGGTGGGTTCACTGGTAACGGAAAAGGTACCTTGGATGAAAAGACACTGAAATTTAGTGTGACATTTGACAACGCACCTCCATTAAATGCGAGAGTTAATGCTTATTATACATCTAATTTTGATGCAGGTTCTGTAATTATTGTTCCAAGTGCAACTGAAAACCTTCCGATTCGACACGTGATAAATATAAACCTTCGTCCGGGGGATATACTTAAGGTACAAGATCCGGTACAGTCTCTTATTGCTATTCAGGTAAACCAAAAATGTTCTTTGAACAGTGATGGAACGGCATACGAATGTGATGATCCAAATTATCGAATAAACGATCAAACCATGCAATTGAACAACTTGCATAAACGTGGAATTGCAATCGCAAGAAAGGGAATTGCACTAGGAGAAAATCCAAAATGGATGCACATTGAATTAGGAGCTATTCAAGAGTTCGAATTTTCCCCTGACGGAAATGAGCTATTTTATAACCCGGGTACAAATGGTGCATGGATTGGAAGCAATGGCACCCCAGCTGTTCGAATGATTGAGGGGATCAATAACATGTACACACAGGCAGATGCTGACAAATTAGCTTCAAAACAAATTTTCAGTGGTAGCGGAAATGTTACCAGCATCAACTTCAACCCTAAAAACCCGAATCAAATGTTGATTACTTCAGGTAATTATGGGGCCGTTAACCATGTTTTCCTTTTAACCAGGGTTCCTAACACAAGTAACTTTACAAGCAAAATTGTACAGGGTGACCTACCCGATATGCCCGTGTATGATGCAATTTTCGATCAAAACAATCCTGACAGGGTAATTATTGGAACCGATCAGGGAGTCTATTCTACTAGTGATATAAATGCTGCTTCTGTAGAGTGGACTGCTGAAGAGTTTGCTCAGGTTCCTGTATTTGATATCGATCAGCAGACTTTAAGCTATAAAGAGGCTACCAACCACGGTACGGTTTACTTAGGAACTCATGGTGCCGGTATTTGGAAATCCGGAACAATTGTGGGAATTGATGAAATTGCGCATAAAGACTTTAATAACAGTTGGGAGTCAAACATTACTATATACCCAAATCCTATTCATAGCAATGGACAATTGGAGGTAACCGTTTCTAATCCTGAAGAAGCCATAATAAGTATTTACTCAATTAACGGACAGCTACAAAAAAGCATTAAACCAAATCTGCAGGCTGGAGAAAACAATGTTTCTTTTGATGCTTCTGATCTATCTTCAGGAACCTACTTTGTTACTCTAATTGATGGAAATGCTAAAAAGGTTTCAAAGTTTGTTAAGATGTAATCCTTTGTAAAAAACTAATTTTAAGAAGCCTTCCTAATCACTTAGGAGGGCTTTTTTATTGGCTAATTTTGGCTTCTAAACTATATCAATATGAGAATCGCTATTAACGGTTTTGGTCGAATTGGACGGAACGTTACCAGAGAATTATACAAAAGGCAAGGGAACCTAAAATCTCCGATAGAACTAGTTGCTATTAACGACTTAGGAGAACTGAACACCCTCACCCATCTTTTAAAGTACGATTCTGTTCATGGGAGGTTTCCAACAGGAGTTAAAACAGCAAATGAATCAATAATTATTGATGAGCATGCTATTGCTGTTTCCCATGAGTCTGCTCCCAATAAGCTCAATTGGAAAGAACTTAATATCGATGTAGTACTTGAGGCTACAGGATTCTTTCGAACCAAAGAACTGGCAAATGGACATATGACTGCCGGAGCTAAACAAGTTATTATAAGTGCCCCTGCTATCGATTCGGGTATCCCTACGGTGGTTCTTGGAGTAAACGAAACCGATATGGATTTTGGAGCAGAAGTAATTTCTAATGCCAGCTGCACCACCAATAACGTTGGCCCTATGTTCAAAGTACTTCAGGACAATTGGGGAATTGAATCCGCATATATAACCACCGTGCATTCCTATACCAGCGATCAAAGACTTCATGACGCTCCGCACAAAGATTTAAGAAGGGCTCGATCTGCCCCGAATTCTATTGTTCCTACAACCACTGGAGCGGCTAAAGCCATTACCCGTATTTTTCCTGAACTTGAAGGAAACGTTGGAGGCTGTGGAATCCGTGTTCCTGTTCCCAATGGGTCAATGACTGATGTAAACTGTGTACTAAAACATACTCCTACGGTTGAAGAAATAAATCAGGCTTTCTATGAGGCTTCAAAAACAGAATTGGGTAGGGTTTTGTATTATGAAACAGATCCTTTGGTAAGCATTGACATTGTTGGCAACCCCTATTCCTGTGTATTTGATTCGCAACTTACTTCTGTGGTAGGCAATATGGTAAAAGTTGTAGGGTGGTATGACAACGAAATTGGATACTCAAACCGGCTAATCGATTTGATGGCAAAACTGAAGAGTTAGTATTCTTTCAATTCCAATTTCTTACCATCAAACACGGCATAGGAGGTATAGTTAACCCACTCTCCTAAATTGATATACCTGGAAGTTTCGCCTACCTTCAAATCCAACGGCAAATGCCTATGGCCAAAAATGAAATAATCGTAGTACTTAGACTTAAGCATATCCCGGCAATACGTAGCTAACCATTCGTTCTCTTCTCCTAAGAACTTTTGATCCTCTCCCATGTTAGACATACGGCTTCTACCGCTCCAGAAATTTGCAATTCCAATTCCAATATTGGGATGAATCCAGCCAAAAAGCCATTGCAGAACTGGATTGGCAAATACCTTTTTTATGAATTTATACCCATGATCACCAGGCCCTAATCCATCACCATGACCAACTAAGAACTTTTTACCATTGAATTCAAATTCGGCATTATCTCTATACATGATAACGCCAAGCTCTTCCGTGAAGTAATTAAAAGCCCACATGTCGTGGTTACCGGTAAAATAATGAACCTTAATTCCTTGGTCACACAGTTCTGCAATTTTCCCCTGAATTCTTACAAACCCCTTCGGGATAGCATTCTTATACTCATACCAGAAATCAAATACATCGCCTACAAGAAAAATTTCAGCAGCATCTTTTGAAATATCATCAAGCCATTGAACAATTTTCTTTTCGCGAATCAAACTGGATTCCCTATCTGGCACACCTAAATGGAAATCTGATGCGAAGTATATTTTTTTGTCTAAACCCAACTTAGAAAGTTAACCTGCTAATATTTTTATATGGATCAACGGCGGGCAAATTTAGTGTAAACCGAATACGCTCTCCATACTCAGTTGCATTTGCATCATACGACTTTTTAATATTATCGGACCATAAAACCGGAAAATAAATCTCGCAGATATCCCTTAAGACTCTGAACGAGAACCCCGCGTTATACATAAAGTCAGTTTTGTCTGCCACCCCTAAATCGGCATAAATACCAATGGGGATAACCAAAGGCGCTTCAAACTTAAGGTTCAAAGCAGCAATCCAGTTTGAAGATTGGCCAACTGATGTAGGGCTTTTAAATGCTCCGTGATTTTCATTCATTTGATTTTTCCATACATCATGGGTTCCGGCTCTGTCAAGAAAAACCTGATTCTTTTTATAATCCAGATAACCTGTCTGCCCATCCATTCTAAAGTTAAATATGGGGCTGTTGGTTTCATTGTATAGGAACGACCCAACGAATACGCGGGCCGTAAACGCGTTGCCTCTTTCATTATAGAACAATCGGTAACGGGAAGTAAACTCGGCCAGGTCGAAGTCTTCGTGCAGTGTAAATTTGACCTTGGTCCTTAACTCTTGTCTATACCCGGTAACTGTAAAATTATATCCCAACTCACCGTAAGTATTGTAAGCGCTAATAAACGGAGTTCCGCTTCCCTTGTACAGCTCCTCAATGTATAATGCTCCAACATTAACTCCATGCCTCCATTTACTTCGTTCATGAGAAGGTTTAAACTCAAAGATGACTTTGGGATACAAACGGTTATAAGTCATTATTCCATTAATTGGAATGTTGTAAGAAAATCGCATGGCGTTTACATTGAATGTGATGCGCCTGAAATGGTTAGGATAAACGTGGTAGCTTAAATCAGTAATTCCAGTGAAATCCTCTCTATGAAATGAATACATCGGACCCACGAACCACTCAAAAGGTTTTTCTATGAAGCTCTTGTTATGTAAACCAATGCCCAACATAAACTCATCGGCGGTATTCCAACCAATCAAAGGTGTTAGATACAATTGAGTTTTCTGCGGGTTTTCGTTACTTGTAAATAACCTTACCTGAAGTGGTTCCATCTTTTTCAAAATACCATGTGTACGAATGGTGTTGTTCTTTCTATTGTGCTCAACTAAATTCTTTTCACCATCAAGAACAACCCTCTTTGCATTTTCATTTTTAATGCTTATTACTTCTTTATCTAATGGTAGAAACTCATAGTTATAAGTCTTTAGTTTTTCCTTTTTTGAATAAGTTGTTACACTAAACGGGACACTAACATCACCTTTGTTTTTGACTGTGAGTTCCAGCTGACCGTTCTTCTTTTTTACCTTCTTAATTTTTAAGTCAATTCTATCTGTGGTTTTGTAATACCCGCCAAAAAACCAATCCAGGTTTTTCTCGGTTTCTTCTTGCATGATCTGCTGCCAGTCCGTAATTGAAGGATGCTTAAATTTCCACTTTTCATAGAATTTTTGCATCCCCTTATCAAATAACGAATCACCCAAATAAGCCCTAAGCATTTGAACACTTATTGCCTTTTTTGCATAAACAATCCCTCCATAATTTGTGGAAGTATATTCATCTGATTTTAAGTTTAATGGCTGATCTCTGTTTTTCCGGGCTGAATATAAATTGAACAAGTAGTTTTCATCCTTATGAGTATACCCTTCCAAATTCATCCACCTTGAAATCAATGGAGAAAGATAACTGGATACAATGCTGTAATCCTTCATATAGGTTTCAACATACCTTAATTCATTAAACGAATTTATTCCCTCATCCATAGCCGGATGATCCCTTTCATTAAAACCCAATATCCCCTGAAACCAATTGTGTCCGACTTCATGTACAATCACAAGCTCCAAGGCTTCCGGTGAACCGGATTGTCCTATTACAGTTACATTTGGATACTCCATACCACCACCGGCACTCAATGCTCCATATACTGCAGTGGCCTGTTTATACGGATAGTTTCCATTCCAAAGCGAATACGAGTAAATCGCCCGATTCATATATGGAATTGCATCTTTCCAATATTCTGCTTCTGTATTGGTAAACATTACCCAGGTGTCTACCGAATCTTTTGAATCGGGTAATTCAACCCGTCCTTTTAATACGTGATATCGCTTATCAGCAAACCAGGCAAAATCGTGAACACGACTTTGGATATAGGTAAGAGACTTAAATTCCGAAGAACTTTCCGGAAACGAATCTCTCTCAGGGAAAACGGATATTCTTTCGGTATCCTTCACCTTTTGGTTCAGCCAATTGATTTCTTCCTGATTTTGAAGATCACCGGTAGCACCTACAACATAGTTCTTAGGCAAATTAATAGTTACTTGAAAAGAACCATATTCCGAATAAAACTCTCCCTGATCCAAATAAGGCATAGGGTGCCAGCCATCCTTATCAAAAACAGCAGGTTTTGGATACCATTGTGTTACCTGGTACGACTCACCGTCATGACCCATTCTACTAAAATCTCCAGGTAATTTTACATGAAACGGGGTAGTAATTTTTATACTGTTACCGGGTGGTAATGGCTCATTAAGTTTAACAATACAGATGTCAATATGATTTGGGTCGAAATGCCAGTTTACCTTCTTTTTATTGACTCTAAAATCCAGACTATCGATATATCCTTTTTCCTCTTCTAATGAATAATAAAAAGATGTGTTCCCATTTTCCAACAATTGCCTGGCAAAATCAGTTTCATTGTTTTTGTAAGCATTTGGCCATAAATGAAAATAGATAGAATCCAGTGGTACACGAGAATTGTTGGTATAGGTAATTTCCTCGTAAGCGCTTAATTCATGATTTTTATCGTCTAGCGTAACTTCAATTATATAATCCGTCCTCTGTTGAAAATAGGGTTTACCTATTTGAGCTGAGACAATCTGGCTTGTAAAAAAAAAGACTGCAAGCAGTCTTAAGCATAAATAAGATGGCATGGTTTAAAGTTCGTAAATTTTCTTGTGAAGATCTTCATACTTACTCAAAATGGCCTTTCTCTTAAGCTTGAGTGTTGGGGTAAGTTCACCGGTATCAATTCCCCATACCTGGCCAATCAATTCAAATTTCTTAATGGTTTCCCATTTACCAAAACCCTCATTAAAATGATCAACCTCTTTTTGAATTCGCGCTACTACTCTATCATTAGCAATGATTTTTTCAGTCGAACCAAACTCAATTCCCTTTCGGTTACACCATTCTTCAAGAAACTCGAATGCCGGCACGATAAGAGCTGCCGCATGTTTTTGCCCTTCACCAATAACCATTATTTGCTCAATGAAACGGGACTCTTTGAATTTGTTTTCCATTACCTGAGGTGCTATGTATTTCCCCCCCGATGTTTTGAAAATTTCCTTCTTTCTATCCGTAATTTTAAGGAATCTGTCTCCAACAATCTCTCCAATATCTCCAGTGTGAAACCAGCCATCTTTCAATACTTCACTGGTCTTATCAGGTTTCTTGTAATAGCCTTGCATCACATTGGGTCCTTTGACCAAAATTTCCCCGTCATCAGCAATTTTCACTTCCACATCATCAATAACCCTACCTACGGTTCCAATCATTAATCCTTTATCTCCTTCACAGTTAACGGATACTACCGGCGAGGTTTCAGTCAAACCATATCCTTCCATAACCGGAATTCCTGCAGCATTAAACACACGTGCCAACCTGGGTTGAAGCGCTGCACTTCCTGATGCCACTGCGAGGACATTTCCACCCAAGGCTTCCTGCCATTTTGAAAAAATTATTTTTCTTGCAATGCCCAATTGAAACTCATACCAAAAACCATTGGCTCCGTAGGGCTCATATCTTTCACCCAGGTCCAGTGCCCAAAAGAAAAGCGCCCTTTTTATTCCGCTAAGTTCAGCTCCCTTATTTACAATTTTATCAAATACTTTTTCCAGCAAGCGAGGAACCGCAGTAAACACCTCCGGTTTTACATCCCTTAAATCATCTCCTATGGTTTCCATCGATTCGGCGAAGTAGATCGAAACTCCCTTTAGCATGTATAAATAAATAAGCATTCGCTCATAAACATGACAAACCGGAAGAAAACTAAGAGCCTTGGCAGTTGTATCTACCGGCAAACGCAAAATACTGGCTTTTGAATTCGATGCGATATTCTTGTGAGAAAGCATAACTCCTTTGGGAGTTCCTGTTGTACCTGATGTATAAATGAGAGTTGCCAGGTCATCTTCCTTTACGCCTTCTTTTATTTTTTCAACCTCCTCTTGGTCACCACCATCGCCCTCTTTTAAAAAGGATTCCCAATGAATAGCCCCCTCTACATTTTCGAACGTGTAAATATTGGTTAGAGAAGCAACATCAGATTTAATACTGGATACTTTCTGGAAGAGCTCTTCGTCGCTTACAAAGCACATCTTCACCTCTGCATCATTAAAAATATAACGGTAGTCATCTTCCGAAATGGTGGAATAGATGGGAACATCTACTGCACCAATTTGTAGAATTCCACAATCCAACATTACCCATTCCGGCCGGTTATTGGAAATAATTGCGATTTTATCTCCTGGTTTAATTCCAAGTTTCAAAAATGCTCTACTGGCTCTATCTGCAGTATCTAGGGTTTCCTGAATGCTACTTTTCACCCATTTACCCCCAACCTTGGCAACCAAAGCATCCGATTGCGGGTGGTTATTTAATTGATACCTAGGAACATCAAACAAACGTTTTACTTCTTCATACATAGAGCCTATTTTTTGCAACTAATCAAATATAGATCAAAATTAAAATGCACCATAATCCAAAGCTGGAACAATTATCTGCTAAATTTCAATTTGGACCCAAACTTTTCCCAATCAACCATCATATAAATAGAAAAAAACAAGAAGGGTAGCCCGGGAATCTTATATCGAACAAGAGCACCCGAGACAGGTGTAACCAATCCAATTAATAGAAACAATACGAAAACAAATGACAATGAAAAAAGTACTATTTCCAGATTACCATTTTTCTTATAAAACAATACAGGCAATATAAGTAGCAAGAGGATAAAAATATTCTCAACGGAAGCTAGCTTTGAAATTAAATTATGTGAATTCCATGGCATGGGACGCAGAAATACATTTGCTATTGCTTGTGGCGAGTTTTTTAAAATACTCTTCCAATTTGGTTCAAGCCGAAATATCTCAAAATAACTTCCTGCCTTTACCGATTTTGCCTCATTAATGAAATCGTGTTGTTTTTGGTAAATTGCACCTGACCTAGGATTCCCCAGATAGGAATCCACTCCAATTACAAATATCCCCAGGAGAAACAGCATTCCAATAAAAACCATTGGTGATTTCAATTTGGGAACAAATACAGATGCAGATAAAATGGTTATCCCAGGAATTAATGCCAGTATCACATAGCTCTTAATCAACAAAAGGAAATAAAGAAAGATCACCAATCTAAGTAAATTTTCCTTGGTAAAATCACCCTGATAAACTTTGTACAAGAAGTAGATGAACCAACCCAGGCAGAAAAAAAGAATACTCTCTTTTAGAACGCCACTTGACCAGAATAAAACCTGAGGAAACAGAACAATAAAATATACAAACCACCTTTTAAGTGGCATAACTTTATTGAACACCTGAAGCAAAGCAACAAAACCAGAGAAACTAAGTAATGCTACTATTACCGTGTGCACATGGTAATACCCTTGTGACAAGGGTAGAATTATGGCATTCATTCGAACCATAGTTTGATTATCGTTAAAAACCCCATGCTGGTGAGACTTATACCAGGTGTTTAATTGATCGGTAACAGCAACCACCTCCGAATCCACCATATTTATACCAAATATGATTTGGAAATATACTTTGGGGTTTGATGAAAGACTTTCAACTACGATTAAGGCATCGTCGTAGAACCTGAATGCATCGGAAGTAATCCGACTTCCATAATAAACTTCATAAAAGATTGCTAAGGCAATTCCAACAACTACTTTGAATACTAAAAGTCCTCTAATTTCAAGTACCGACAGCCCAAGATTCTTAGTCCATTTCTGTCTTCCAATAAACCAGGCAAGAACCGAAGTTAGAATAACAACATAAACCCATTCGAAAATACTCTCAGGCATGAAAACAATGTTAATAATAATAGACCTAAAAAAATCCCTTGGGTAAGCTTATTTTTACTTTTGCACCCTGCTGAATTTGGCAGGTTTAATACATTAAGAATGATCACATTTTTCGCGTCTGCATCAGACAAAATTTTTGCCCTGAAAATTGAAAATAGACTTTCTGAAATAGACATTGAAAAACTTCAATGGTTATTTGGAGGAGCACAACATCTTAATCAAGATCAAGTCGATGGGCATTTTGTAGGGCCAAGAAAAGAGATGATTACCCCCTGGAGTACCAATGCCGTTGAAATTACCATGAATATGGGGATTGCAGGCATAGAGAGAATTGAAGAATTTGGGAAGGTAGATGCCAACCACTCAAACTACGACCCCATGTTGGAGGTTCTTTACGAAAATTTGAATCAGGATATTTTTACAATTACTAAAGATCCTGAGGAAGTTCTTTTTATTGACGACCTGGCAGCTTATAACAACCAAGAGGGATTAGCTCTAAGCCCAGAGGAAATTGAATACCTCAATGGTGTATCCCAACAACTTGGAAGGAAACTTACGGACAGTGAGGTCTTTGGGTTTTCTCAAGTCAATTCGGAGCATTGTAGGCATAAAATTTTTAACGGCACCTTCATTATTGATGGTGAAGAAATGCAGGATTCATTGTTCAAAATGATCCGAAAAACTTCAAGCGTTAACCCCAACAGAATTGTATCAGCCTATAAGGATAATGTGGCGTTTATCGAAGGCCCAACAGTAGAACAATTTGCACCTGCCAGGCAAGATCAAGCCGATTATTTTGAAACCAAAGATTTTAATTCTGTTATTTCTCTCAAAGCGGAAACGCACAATTTCCCAACTACCGTTGAACCATTCAATGGAGCTGCAACTGGGAGCGGTGGAGAAATTCGAGATAGAATGGCTGGAGGAAAGGGTTCAATGCCCCTTGCTGGTTCCGCTGTTTACATGACATCGTATTCAAGGTTGGAAGATAACCGCGCATGGGAAAATGGAATGGCCGAAAGACCCTGGTTATACCAAACCCCGATGGATATACTTATAAAAGCATCCAATGGTGCCTCTGATTTTGGAAACAAATTTGGCCAACCCCTTATCAATGGGTCGGTACTCACCTTTGAACATGAAGAAGGTGGCAAAAAATATGGCTACGATAAGGTTATTATGCAAGCCGGGGGGATTGGTTACGGAAAAAAAGAGCAAGCCCTAAAAGACACTCCTGAAAATGGTGATAAAATAGTGGTTATGGGTGGCGATAACTACCGCATTGGAATGGGTGGTGGTGCAGTTTCCTCAGTGGCAACCGGTGAGTTTTCAAGTGGCATTGAGTTAAATGCCATTCAACGATCCAATCCGGAAATGCAAAAAAGGGTGTACAATGTTGTTCGTGCAGTTTCAGAAATGAACGAAAACCCAATAGTATCCATTCACGACCATGGTGCAGGAGGGCATCTCAACTGCCTTTCCGAATTGGTTGAAGATACAGGAGGAAAAATTGATGTGAACAAACTTCCCGTTGGCGACCCTACCCTTTCAGATAAAGAGATCATTGGAAATGAATCCCAGGAAAGAATGGGACTTGTTATCAAAGAAAGGGACGTTCAGCTTCTTGAAAAAATTGCTCAACGAGAAAGAGCACCTATATATGTTGTTGGTGAATCGACCGATAACAATCATTTTGTGTTTGAAAATAACAAGTCTGGAATCAATCCAATGGACTGGGGCCTTACCCATATGTTTGGCTCTTCTCCAAAAACTATTCTAAAAGACAACAGCTCTGGTTCTTCCTTCCACGAAATAGATTACCAGGAGTCGGAAATTCAATCCTATTTAAACGCCGTGCTTCAACTGGAAGCAGTTGCTTGTAAAGATTGGTTAACCAACAAAGTAGATCGTTGTGTAACCGGAAGGGTTGCCAAACAACAATGCGCAGGGCCATTACAACTTCCTTTAAACAACCTGGGTGCAATGGCGCTTGATTATCGAGGAGAAAAAGGAATTGCCACTTCCATTGGACACTCGCCTATTTCTGCGCTGATTAACCCTAAAGCCGGATCTCAAGCTTCCATCGCTGAAGCCTTAACCAATATTGTTTGGGCACCTATACAAGATGGAATCAGGGGAATCTCTTTAAGTGCAAACTGGATGTGGCCGGCAAAAAATGAGGGTGAAAATAGCAGACTTTATACGGCGGTTAAGGGTATAAGTGATTTTGCCTGCGAGTTAGGGTTAAATGTCCCAACTGGAAAAGATTCTCTTTCCATGGTACAGAAGTACTCGGATGACGTAGTCTACTCGCCGGGAACAGTTATAATTACCGCAGTCGGTGAAATTAGTCACCTAAAAAGAATAGTCGAGCCGGTCGTTCAACCCAATTATAATTCGAGTTTAATCTACGTTGATTTATCAGAAGATGATTTTAAACTGGGTGGCTCTTCTTTTGCCCAAATCCGGAATTCAATTGGTAAAGATGCTCCCGAAATTATTAATGCCAAGAAATTTGCCAATACATTTAACGCCATCCAGGCATTAATCAAAGACCATCTAATACTATCGGGACATGATATTTCTGCCGGTGGACTTATTACCACTTTACTTGAAATGACTTTTGCCACAAATGAATCAGGGCTAAACATTAACCTGATTGAAATAGATGCCCGGGATGATATTCAATTGTTATTTTCTGAAAAGGCAGGAGTTATAATTCAGGTCAAGGACTCTGACATTGAAAAAGTATCAAAAGCATTGGATCAAGTTGATTCTCATTACCATGTTATTGGGAACGTGAACCAGACAAGATCAATAAGTGTTACAACCAGAACCAACAATTACATCTTTGATATTAATACATTAAGAGATACCTGGTACAGAACCTCCTATTTGTTGGATAAGAAACAAACCGGAGGAAACCTTGCCGAAGATCGATTCAAAAACTACAAGTCAAATGATTTATCCTATCGTTTCCCAGCAGGATTCGAAGGCAGGTATTCATCACTTGGCTTAAATCCAGATAGAAATTCTAACGATGCACCAAAAGCCGCAATCATAAGAGAAAAGGGCGTAAATGGAGATCGTGAAATGGCTTATGCCTTGTATCTGGCTGGTTTCAGTGTCAAAGATGTTCACATGACTGATCTGATCTCTGGGGCAGAAGACCTCTCGGATGTAAATATGATTGCCTTTGTTGGAGGGTTCTCAAATTCTGATGTGTTAGGTTCGGCCAAAGGATGGGCTGGCGCATTTTTATATAACAAAAGGGCAAAAAACGCACTGGACAACTTCTATGCTAGAAAGGACACACTGTCACTTGGAATTTGCAACGGCTGTCAATTAATGGGAGAACTAGGGTTATTGTATCCTGAACATGAAAATCATCCTAAATTGTTGCACAACGCTTCAGGGAAATTTGAATCCGCTTTCGTAAATATTGAAATTCCGGAGAACGATTCCGTAATGCTTGGAAGCCTCTCGGGAAGTAAACTTGGAATTTGGGTCGCTCACGGCGAAGGAAAATTCAACCTCCCCCGGGCTGAAGAAGATTACAACATAATTGGAAAATATAGTGGTTCTGACTATCCTGCTAATCCCAATGGTTCAGATTACAGTGTGGCAGGAATCGCAAGTAAAGATGGAAGGCATTTAGCCATTATGCCACATTTTGAACGTTCTGTTTTTCCATGGAATTGGGGCTACTATCCAGAGAATAGAAAAGGAGAAGATGTTAGTCCCTGGATATTAGCATTCAAAAATGCTCGAGAATGGGTTGATAATCATTAGTTGACTTTACCGGACTCTGCTAAAAGCCTGCAGTGAATCCGATTTGAATGTACGGGTTACTATAAAACGAGTTTTCGGTTTCATTTAGATTATACAATAGCATTACAAATCCACCCGAGTTACCACTGAACCCCTGATAAAAGCCACCTCCTACGTAAAAATTAAAAGCATCCACCCTTCTTTCTTCCAATGTCCATCCAGTTGAAGAAGACCAATCTCTAGACCATTCATACCGCGGTAAATTCATGTACTCAGGTTCAATGTGAGCAAATAGACCTTTAAAAATGACATACCTACTAAATATACTATAGGCATAGATGTTGCCATCGTATTTATGTACTCCTCCCTTAGCGTCATAAGCCCGTCCCCAGTTATACCAATAGGTAAACTTCATGGCTGCTTGCAGATTCTTGGAAAAATTGTATCCCAAAATGGGTGAAACATTAATAAATCCAGAGTTTTGACTAAAGCCTAAGCCAAAACCTCCTCCAATAAAAGTTCTTTTGCCTGAATATTTTTCTTTTTTAGGCTCCTGTTTTTCAGATGTTTGCTTTGTCGAGTCAACTTCTACACCATAGTTTTGAGCAGCAAGATTCATACTCATAAATAACGCTAACCCCCATAAAACCAACACTTTCATACTTTCTGTAAATTTCAAACTCAAATGTAGATTATTCTTTCAGATAAAAATTTTTTTATTTTTTTTAAAAAATGCTTGTTAATTAAAAAAACCTGTATACTTTTGCCGGCCCGTTTGAACGGGGAGATAAGT
>CEQS01163043.1_pt1 | contig 14205 bp, 11 predicted proteins | sample 530981 | NCBI WGS metagenome assembly CEQS01 (sample SAMEA2621176, study PRJEB7988) | marine metagenome | biome: marine biome (ENVO:00000447); feature: mesopelagic zone (ENVO:00000213); material: "saline water (ENVO:00002010), including plankton (ENVO:xxxxxxxx)" | depth 800 m
GTATGGGGTGGATTTGATTCCTTACGTGTACTCAACCGAAAAATGAATGACCGACCTGAAGAGGCCAGTCGACCTATGAGCGAGTCCGCTGCCGGTTTTGTACCTGGAAGTGGGGCAGGAGCGCTTGTTTTGGAAGAGCTGGAGACGGCCAGAGCACGAGGCGCAACCATTTATGCCGAAGTAATGGGAGGTGCTTTAAATGCAGGAGGTCATATCAATGGTGGAAGTATGACCCTGCCTAATGACGAGGGTGTAATTCGTTGTATTCAATCCGCTATGGTGAATGCTGGGGTCGTTGCTAAAGACGTTGACTTAATCAATGGACATTTGACAGCTACCAGGAACGATGCCCGCGAAATAACAAACTGGTCAAAAGCGTTGGATAGAAAAGGTGATGATTTCCCCCTTGTCCAATCCACCAAATCGTTAATCGGACATTGCCTGAGTGCTGCGGGAAGCATTGAATCCGTTGCGGTGGTTAGTCAACTATACAACGGCTTTACTCATGCTTCTGCGAATTGTAATGATCTGAATTTAAAAATTTCACAAATAGTTAATAACAAATGTATTACAGTTACCAACTTAAATAATAAGATCAACATTGTAATGAAGTCCGGTTTTGGTTTTGGCGATGTAAATTCGGTAGTGGTTTGGAAGAAATTTCTTGATTAGTTTTTGTCATCCTAAGTGTTTTTTCTTCCGATTATAATCGGAAGAAAAAATGTATCGAAGGATAGACAAAATTTTATAGACCAAGTGTATTCAGTTCGTTGTTCACTCTTCGATGCAATTTCTTCTAAATCACTCAGAATGACAACTACAATTATACTGCTTAACGCATTCCCTAGCAGCGTAGCGGAGTCGGGAATCTTTCATGCTGCAAAGGCCGTTCACCTCGCACAATGAATACACTTCGTATTCTCTGGCATAAGCATTAATCTTCCTTCTTGAATATCGTTACCACAACGACTGCATTTTCCAAAATTGGCATCATCAACCTTTTCCAATGCCATATTCAGTTTCTGAAATTTAAATTCCGCCTGACGCAACGCACGTTCGTTAACTGATTTGTTGTTAATGGCATCCATTCGGCTTACTCGGCCAATGGCTACGTCCGGAGCAATGGGCTTCGTAAGGTCCTTTAATTCAGCGATTTTTTCCTGCATGGAAACAATCTCCGCCTCAATCTTTTTTTTCAAAAGTTCCTTATCCATACCTTGAACTAAACACCCTGGAGTTAAACATTATGCCCAATTGTACATTTTCTAACATTGAAATTGTACTTGGTAGGGCTAAAGTAATGCCTAAAATGTTTTTCTTGGTCAAGAAATTAAAAAGAACTAAAACAATATGGATTCAGCGGGTATCGAGGAGAAATTAAAAGACATTATTAAGCCCTATATTGGTGACGAAGAAGCGTTTAATAACCTTACTCCCAGTACCAACTTATTAAGTGACTTAAAGATTAATTCAGCCCATTTGGTCGATGTAATTCTTGATGCCGAAGAAGCTTTTGACATTGAAATTGATGATGACAACGCTGAGAAAATGCTCACCGTGCAAGCTTCAGTGGACATTATAACCCAAAAATTGAAGGAAAAGTAGCAGTGAGTAGCGGCATAGGTTGTGATGTAATCCACCTTCCGGACCATTGGAAGGTTGATACGCTGGCTCCAAGGCGTATTCAAAAGCTATATACTTCACGCGAGTTGACATTAATGAATCGGATTGATTCAAGTGAGAAGGTTGCTGAGGCAATTATGTGGTCGGCAAAAGAATCGACCTATAAGGCCTGCCACGAGGGGCCTGCTGCGTTTAATCCAAAATCATATTGCATAACAGGCGTTAAGGACGGTGAGCTATTCGTAAAATACCAGGAAAGGCATTATACCGTTTGGTTTCGTTTAGACAAAGAAGTGGTTTTTACTGAGTTGCGTACCGAAAAATCCAAGGGCTATCACAGTCAATTGGAGTGGGTTGAAGGAAATGAATCTGAATCACTTAGAACTAAAGTTTCATCCTACTTGTCAGACACTTATGGTGGGAGCTGGAGCATACAAAAAACGGAATACGGAAAGCCAATGCTATTTCAGGACAATCGGTTGTCAACAAAAAAACTTTCCCTGAGCCATCACCAAGGTTATATTGCATTTGTTTTGTGCAACTAGGTCGTGATTTACCAAAAGCTTAAATACCCCGTTCTTGCAGGAATAACTGTTATTACCCTGGTTATGCTTTGGCAACTGATAAGCCTGGGTTTTAATTACGATTTTGAGGCCTTTTTTCCGCGAAATAACGACGATACCGAATTCTTTAGGGAGTACAGAACTCAGTTTGAATCGGACAATGATTATGTGCTCATAGGACTTGTAAACGAGCGAGGGGTATTTCAAAAGGACTTTTTGACCAAGGTGGATAGCTTAACGAAACTGCTGAACACGTTAAATAACGTAGAAATGGTGGTAGGGCCAACCAACGTTAAGGAATTCAGGAGATACAGCATGTATCCCGCATTGGTAGAAAAACCATACATCAATTTAAACGAAAGCAGTACCTATGCCAGGGACAGTGCTAAAATTTTTAGAACTCAGGAACTGGTTAACACCCTTTTCTCCGACAAATCTTCAGCAGTGGCCATCTTGGTAAAGCACAAACAATTACTCGATAACGAAGGTTGCAAGCAGCTCTCCATAGAAGTAAAGGAACTGGTACAGGCTTTTAAGTTTGACGAGGCGCATTACGCCGGAAGAGGCTTAGGGCAAACCATCTATATCGACCTGGTGCAGAATGAAACGCTCATTTTCCTGAGTTCCGGAATGCTGTTGGTCTTTCTCTTCCTGTTTATTGCTTATCGTTCGTTTTGGGGCATTTGGATGCCCTTGTCGGTGGTTGGGTTGGTTGTGGCCTGGACGGTTGGAGTAATGGTACTTACTGGAAAGGAAATAGACCTAATGACCAATATTATTCCTACCATTCTTATGGTTATAGGCATTTCAGCTGTAATTCATTTGCTGACCCATTACCTGAGTTTAAGGCGCCTGGGAAGGAATAGAGAAGAGGCCTTGATTGATTCAGTTAAGCAAGTAGGCTTCGCTACCTTCTTAACCACCTTAACTACTATGATTGGTTTTTTAACCTTATTGAATTCTTCCGTTCAGCCCATCGTCGATTTAGGTATTTATGCCAGTATTGGTTTGGTATTCTCCTTTATTCTCACCTATACATGGTTTCCTTCGGTTCTGCTTATTCATAAACCCATCTATTCGGACCGGGAGGCGAAATACACCGACTTCTGGAATTCAATTCTGGTGACTATTGACGGATTTGTTCAGCGTAAATACAAGTTCATTGCAATAATTAGTCTGGCTGTTGCATTGGTAGCCGGATATGGTTCTCTGCTTATTAAAAAAGACAACTACATACTGGAAGGGTTAAAATCTGATCATCCGCAGCAGCAAGACTTTCTCTTTTTTGAAAATAACTTCTCCGGTGCCCGTCCCTTTGAAATGAAAATCTGGCTGACCGATTCCAATGCCTCTTTCTTTGACCGTTCGGTATTGAATCAACTGGACGTATTGCACCACTACCTGGATACGGTTTATGGAGTTGGTGGTCTGGTTTCGCCCGTATCCATTATAAAAAACTCGAATAAAATCTGGTATGGTGGTAAGGAGGAAAAGTACGTTATACCGGAAAGTGACAAACGATTGGCCAAACTCGAAAAAGACCTTTACCGCTACAACAAGCAGGTAAATACCAACATCTATCTCAATCGGAATCATAGAGAGGCCAGGGTAGTGGGTAAAATCCCGGATTGGGGGAGTTTTATAGTCAATAACAGGAATTCGGAACTAGAAGCTTTTTCCGGTTCTAAGCTAGATACTAACCTTATTAAATACCGCCTGACCGGCTCTGCAACGCTTATGGACATCAATACCAATTATGTGGCTAGCAATGTGATCGAGGGGCTATTTATGGCTATTGGAATCATTGGAATCATTGTAGGCTTGCTGTTCCGTTCCATTAAAATGGCGCTTATTTCCTTAGTCCCTAATGTATTTCCATTGGTGCTTTGTGGTGGAATTATGGGATTTTTCTCCATTGATTTTAATCTACCTACCTCAATCATTTTTATCATAGCCTTTGGCATTGCGGTAGATGATAGCATCCACTTCCTTGCCCGGCTCCGACAGGAATTGAATAACAACAATAACCTATCGGTCGCATTAAGCCGAACCTTTGCCAGTACCGGAAAGGCCATTATTGTCACTTCACTGATCCTCTCAGGAGGTTTTTTAACCCTTTGTTTATCGGACTTCCTGGGTACTTTTTACATAGGTTTACTCATTTGTATCACCCTGGTCATCGCGTTGGTTTGTGATCTGTTGTTGCTACCCGCTGTAATTCTATTATTCTACAAAAAATGACCTGGAAAGAAGAGCTAAAACTAAAAATGCAAATCGATAAAAAGTCGATTGTTATTTACTGCGTCATCTACTTTTCGTGGGGAATGGGTATGCACTTTTTTGGACAATGGGCCGAAATAGCTCGCTTTACCTATTGGTGGCAGGTAATTACCTGTTACATTCTCTATATGGTTCCCATTTCGATCTTTTTACGCAGTTTTAAATGGTACGAGCAATATGCTTACGGTTTGGTGGCTATGGGGGTATTGGAATTCTTAGGTTATGCCCTGGAGACTTCCTATGCCTATCCCAACAACCTCCTGGACCAATTCTTTAATACCCAAAACTTTTCATTGGGTATGGCCTTATTTTTTGCCGCTTATTTTCCGTTGGGGAATGGATTGGTAAAATGGGTGAGGGGCAAATTGTAAATAAAACTCCATAAACCATTTGGCGATTGTATTGCGAGCCATCGTTTGTTTTACTGAAGAGGAAAAGAGACGTTAGGCTCTCTTTGATTACTCCCTCTTTCAAAGGCCATTATATCTATGAATCATGTTTTGAATAACCATCATTTACCGGTATTCCGTATATGGATACCAGTTATTGGAGAATCAATACCGAAATTAAAACCACATCAACCGAATTTAAACTTGCACTATTCCTGTGACTTGATGCTATTTACCTTACCTAAAATTAAAACTTAAGAGCTATGAAAAACTTAAAAGAAATATTACTAATAATTGCTATTACAAGTGTTTACATTACCCCAGCCTTTGCGCAAACAACAAAAATTACTGAAGATGAATGTTTGGCTCTCCAAGAAATTTATGGTGTAAAAAGGGTTTCTAAATTGAGTTCCTGGGTGTCTCCAACTACAGGTGGTACTATGTCTCAAACTGATTGCAACTGCAGCAATTCCAGTGATCGTCCAAGCTATAATCAGGCAAAATCGTTTGTAGGTGTTATCATAGACGATACCGATGGTATTTCCAGTTTGAATTTATATGATTTATTGGATTCGGTTCCTGCAGGAATTTTAGATGGGTCACAACCAGGTTTAGATAGTTTAAGGTATCTGACCCTAGGTAACATTGGGCAGTACATAGTTTCTGGAAGTGATAAACTTCCCCCGGTATTTACCTCTGCGGCTTTACCTAATTTAATTGGTCTTTATTGGTACGATGAGTCAGATTGGACAAAATTGCCACTTCTAACCAGTACCCTGTTACCCAAGCTTGAATCTATTAATTATAGAGGCATGACTGGCCTGAATGCCATAGCTACATCCAGAATAAATGAAATCCAAAATAGAGAAGACCTAAAAGCCATTTACTTAGAGGGCTTAGAATTCAACGGAGCTTTAGGGAAGTTACCCAATATTATGGAAGGCTCTAAGAATACTTTAAAGCAGGTTAGATTGTATAATTCGTTCACCGACGATGGTGGAAATTGGTGGCCAGCATCAATAGGAGACCACAAATATTCCGAACTTACCGAATTTCGCCTGGAAGACAATCATTTTCCATATTCACAAATTGACGATCTTACGACACCGTTTTTTATTGCTGATAGCTTTCCCAAACTTAAAGAGCTTTATTTAAAAAACAACCAATTTGGGGACTCAAATACAGTTAATTTACCTGCATCGATATTCAAGTTGAGTAAACTAAAAACGCTGGATATAAGCACTAATGACATTGAGGGGCCTATTGTCCCAATGATAGTGTCTGTATGTAGTCTAGAAACATATCTTGCACATGAAAATGAATTTGATAACCCTATCCCCACCGATTTACCAACTAAGGGTACATTTTACTACATGACAGAATTAAAAAAACTACAGCTAATGGGCTGCACTTTAACGTGTGAGCTTTCAAATCTAGACCTTCAACTATCGACCAAATTGGAGTCATTGACATTTAGTAATAATCTCCTTACGGGAGAGGTTCCTAGTTATTATGGTACTGCTTTTCAATTAAAAGAATTTCGTTGCGATTTTAATTTGCTCTACGATATGCCGGTACTTCCTTCCACGCTTGAAATACTTAGAATGAATAATAATTATTTTGACCTAGATGATGTCTACAATGCGGCTAATGCAAGTTCGGAGCATCTTGCTTATTATGATGACGAAACTGAAAGCAATCCGGTACCAACAGTTATAAACAGTAAAATTAAAATTCATGAAACCAATTTTATCATATCACCACAATACAATAAGCTAAGGTATACAGGTAAATACGATATGGTTAATGAGGCTTTTCCTCCATCCAAATGGGCCATGACACTAACTGCCGAAAATGCTGGTGTAGATAATGGTCCCAGGGATTATCTTTGGTTAAGAGTAAAAGGTGCTATCATTGATACTGCCGATGGTGACAATGATAGTCTTATTTACGACTGGCCGAATGAAAATATCATGTTAGGGAACGATAGTGGATATACATGGTTTTGCCAGGTCCATATCACAGAACCTGACAGTACCACGGGTTTTTACGAAGAACTAACTATGGAAGTTGGACATACGGAAATCTCTTACAATGAAGAAACCGACCCATGTAGTTTTGTTGCCCCTCCTACGACAGGACCATCTGCGTTGATCATTTATAGTGGCAATTCAACTGGGGGATCTCAACCATCAAGTGTGGCTTCTAGTATTGATGAAATAGCTGAGGAAGAGTCCAGGGGAGGAGGTGCAAAAGACCAATTTAAGGTATATCCAAATCCAACCAATAGAAGTTTGATGGTTTCGGCCGATCAAGATATTTTTATCGTTCGATTGTATACTATGAATGGTCGTTTGGTAAAAGAACAACCAGTTAACGGTAGGTCTGCTTCAATTTTGGTAGAAGAATTTGACGAAGGGATATATATTTTAAAAGCAGAAATCGATTCTGGTAGCCTAGTTAAACGTGTTATAAAGTTGAATTAACAGCGATTACCTTTATTACCATAGGTGTCAGGGTGCTGGTCAGGTCTTTGTTGCACTCTTAAAGAACGCCAAAAGTAATCATTGAAAAGAGGCTGTTTATTAAAAGGAGATAGCCTCCTTTGTTAAATGTACATTATATTTCACCGGCTCGCCGTTTATAACAGATTCCTTATTGCTGATGCCGATTTTGAAAATCTGAAGTGGAAACCAAAAGTTTGGAGCAAAAAAAAGGCCCGTTAAATAAATTACGAACCTTTTGAAACGGCTAAAATGGGTAAATCCTAGGTGTCTCAACCTAGTACACGAAATATTTGGTAAAAAGGTGGGGTTGGGTTGAATTTTTTTTTGATTTTATTTTAATTGGTTTGATTTACAGGTTATTACGGGCTACTTGTTGGCCAAAAATAATATAAAGATTAACGATTGAACCGGTTTTAAATTGCGAATCGAATATCAAGATATAGATCAGTGTTTGTTGATGGTGTTTTTACTATTTTTCCCAAAAATATAGCTCAATGAAAAACATACTCGTTCCGACAGACTTTTCTAGTAATGCCCGGTCTGCATTGACTTATGCCTTTCAGCTGGGATCATTAAGTGGTGCCCGGTTGGTTGTATGTCATATTTATGTTTCATCCCTGTCTTCAGAAAAGCAAGAAGAATTAGACGAGTACATTCAAAATTTCTGTTCAGAGGTTAGTATCGATGGAGTTGAATATGAAACCATGGTAATAGAAGGAGAAAGTATTACAGCCCTTGCTCAATCAGACGAATGCGTTAAATCCGATTTAATTGTAATGGGTACCCGGGGAGCAAGCAACCGCGGCGCCGATTTGGTTGGAACCAATACGGTTAACCTCATTGCTAAAACCAATAAACCCTTGCTGGTTATTCCGCATGAAGCGGAATTTAGAATGGCTCGCAATATTATGTTCTGTTCCGATTACGATAACCTGGAGTTGGATTATACGCTTCCAATTCTAAAAGAATTTGTAATGCTTATGAAGGCTAAGCTTCGTATTGTACATGTAAAAAACAATGACAAAGAACCAAATCCAAGGCATGTGGAAGAAAGCAGGAGGGAGGGGAAGTTTTTTGAACCTGAAGTGGAACCACAATACAAGCTGGTACATGCGGCCAATGTGTTTTCGGGAATCAATTACTACACAGAACTAAAAGGCGATAACGACGTGCTTGCCATGGTAAATCGCCATCATGGATTTTTTAATCGGTTGTTTAGAACCAATAACACACAAAAAATGGCTTACCACACGGATATTCCGCTGTTAGTGCTTCCGGAATAACTGAAGTGCTTCCTGGTTTATTCTAATAAATGTGTTCTACTAAGCGTCGTTTAGCCAGCTCCAAAGCTTACCAACCAGCGAAGTAGGCTTTTTCTTGGTCACCTTTACTTCGTTTATGGCCTGTTGCGTTCTGATGGCTTCTACTTTTTTCTTCTTGGACTTCTTAGACTTAACCTTAACAACACCGTTGCTTTTGGTTTTCTCTTCGTATTTCTTCTTGTTGAAATCCTTTAGCGATTCGGCACTCTTTTTCCTTTGGCTTTCAATTTCCTTATGCTCTCGCTTCCTTTTATCTTCTAGTGATTCAACCTTTTTGGTTTTGTGTTTTCGCTTTCTGTCTTCTACCGGTCTCTTTTTAGGTCGTTTTGTACGAACCGGTCTTTCTTCTTTTTTCTCAATTACACGATTGAGCTCTGATTCAGGCAGGTCAATCTTACCAACAATTTTTGGACCGTCAAGTGCAGGGATATCGAGTTCTACCTTACCTGGAGCAGGTTCGGTATCTTCAGTATTTTGCTCAACGGACTCAACAATTTCTATCAGTTTCTCAACTATCTCCGTCTTTTTAGTTTCCTTAATCTCTGGCTCCGGAGTTTCTTCAACGCCTTCGTCGATCTTTTCATTTTCGGTGTAACCAAATGCCTGCATCAAATTTTCCAGATGCTCATCCGGAATTTTAGCATTGGGGTGCGATTTGATTTCGGTGTCAAAATCCTTTTCCAGTTTTCTAATAATTTCTTTTGGCGAAACATTTAATTGCCGAGCCAATTGACCTAATCTCATAAAGCGAAAAAATAAGCCCGCAAATATAATTAACCAAACTAAAGGATTCACCCATCCATCAAGCCTCGCAAACGGCTATTCGCAAACTTGTGTTAACATTAATCACCAAATGTTTTGTATAAGCGTTAAATCCCACTAGTTTTGCAAACTGAAAAGGACGAAATGGGTGTTGAACAGATCGATAAGCTAGAAATAAAAACCGGAAAAAAGCTTTACGATTATCAGCATGATGCCATTGACCGGATCCTGGAAACCCTTGAAAGTAAGGATCACAAGGTCAATTTGCTTTATCAGCTGCCAACAGGTGGTGGAAAAACCGTAATCTTCTCCGAGTTTGCCCGACACTACATCAAAGACACGGGCAAAAAAGTACTGATTCTTACCCACAGAATTGAACTTTGTGGGCAGACTTCAGCCATGCTTACCGAGTTTGGAGTTAATAATAAGATAATCAACAGCAAGGTTAAGGAACTGCCCGATCAGGCCGACTACGACTGCTTTGTTGCCATGGTTGAAACCCTGAATAACCGGTTAATGGAAGAGGATTTTAAACTCGATAATATCGGTTTGGTAATTATTGATGAGGCTCACTACAACTCTTTTAGAAAACTTTTTAAGCATTTTGAATTTGCTGCGATATTGGGTGTGACCGCAACTCCATTGAGTTCCAATGTGAAGCTGCCCATGAAGGATAATTATGACCAGCTTATTATTGGTGAGAGTATTGGATCGTTGATCGATAAAAAATTCTTGGCCAAGGCCAATACCACTTGTTTTGATGTCAATTTGAATTCCCTTACCATTGGAATCAATGGTGATTATACCGTGTCTTCATCAGAAAGACTATACAGTAACTTTTTGATGCAGGAAAAGCTGATGGAAGCTTACGAAGAGAAATCGAAAGGGAAGAAGACGCTTATTTTTAACAGTGGTATCAGAACTTCGGAGGCGGTTTACGAAACGTTTACAGAAGCTGGTTACGATATCAGGCATCTCGACAACAAACACAACGAAAAAGAAAGGAGAGAAATTCTGGACTGGTTTAGAAATACTCCTGATGCCATTTTAACTTCTGTTGGAATTTTAACCACCGGGTTCGACGAACCTTCGATTGAATCCATTATACTAAACAGAGCTACCAAGTCTTTAACCCTTTACCATCAAATGATAGGTAGAGGATCTCGAATTTTAGGTAACAAGACTGAGTTTACGGTAATCGATTTAGGAAATAATGCTGCTCGCTTTGGTATGTGGGATAGCCCCATTGATTGGCGCGACATATTTAAGTACCCTAATCAGTTCCTCGAGACCGTGCCATCAGACGATCAGATCCAACGAAACTTTACGTATAAAATGCCCGATGAGCTTCGTCAGCGATTTAAGAACTCCGATGAGGTTACATTTGATATAAAAGCTGAATACAAAGTGGTTCTTTCTGAAAAACTAAAACCGCGAGTGGCTTTGGACCGATCCATTGAACAACATGTTCAAATGTGTTTGGATAACGCAGAAGATGTATTTGATGCATTGGAATTGGCTGGCTTGTTGGTAGGAGATATAGAATCGAGGGTGAGGCATTACTCGTACTGCATCAATGGAACTCAGAACTATACACAATGGCTGGAAGAAGATTACATTAGAAAGATGAAGGCTACCATTCGCGAAAAGAAGCCACTTCCAGTATAACCATACTTTTTCCTGGAAATAGGATGGTTATCGTACAACCACAACTGAATCAATAAACAGATCCTTTTTAGGCCAATCCCTGGAATCGGTTTCCACTTCTGTTATTTTAGATACTACCGAATTCCCTGAAATTATTTCACCAAACACCGTATGTTGTCCATCCAAATGAGCTGCTCCAGGATATTTCATATAATATTCCCGCTGTTGTTTTGAGTAAACATACTTATGTTCCCTTTCATAAACATCCAGCGTAGGTTTGTTGTATTGTGTTCCTTCCACAAAGTAAAACGCATACGGATCAGATCGTTTATCCGGGTTTTCGCCGTATCTCCTCGCTGCTGCAATGGCTCCTTTTTTGTGAAATCTATGTTTTTTCATTTCCGCAGGAACCGTGTACCTACCAATATTCTGTTTTATGGCTGCATGGTCTTCATCGAATGTGCCACCGGATTGCGCAATAAAATTCATTACTACGCGGGTAAATACACTGCCATTTAGAAATCCTTTTTTACTCATCATAATAAAGTTTGCCCGATGGAGCGGAGTGTCTTTATAGAGGCGTGCTTTAATCAGGCCCTTGCTCGTATATATCTTTACTATGGTTTCCGGGTTTTTCTTTCCATACTCAAGCAATCTTTGCTCAACGTTTTCGTCGGTTATTGGATTTTTTGGTCTCTTTTCTTTTGGCTTTGGTTTAGCATATTCAATTAGCGATTGCTTGGGTTTAGCCTTTTTCTTAACCGGTTTACCTTCTTCTACATTGTTTTTTACCGGTTCTTCTTCACATCCATTGAGTAGACAAAAAGCCAGAAAACATACTGCTATCAGAATTGCTGTTCTCAATTTTTGCTTTGTTTTTCCGGTAGTGAAACCACAAAAGTACTGCCTTCTCCATGGTTAGATTCAACGGAGATCTTTCCTGAGTGCAGATCAATAAATTCTTTACAGAGTATCAATCCCAGGCCTGTTCCTTTTTCGTTGTTGGTCCCTGTCTGATTAAAATGCTTTCCTATTTTAAACAAACTATCCAGCTGTTCGGGTGTCATACCAATTCCGTTATCTTCAACGGTAACTTTTATCCAGTCATTTTCTTTGGTCGAAGTTATTTTAATGGTCCCATCTTTTTTCGTGAATTTAATGGCATTCGAAATTAGGTTTCCAAACAAGGAATTAAGCATATAATCATCACATTCAAGCTCTGCGTTTTCGTTGGCATCAAATGAAACCGAAATTCCCTTGGAAGAAGCCAGGTTTTGCATTAATTGAATATTCGAATTGATAATTGAATTTACATTATGGAATGTTGGCTTAAATTCAATAAGCCCCTTTTGAATTCTGGCCCATTCCAACAAGTTGGTTAGTAGGTTGTTGGCATTGGCCGATGACTTAACCAACGTTGCCAGGTATTCTTCCTGTTCCTTGCCCGTCAAATCATCTTTTTGAGTTTTAAAGATTTTCAGCGCAGTGTATAAACCACTAATGGGGTTAATTAAGTCATGAGCAATTATGGAGAAGAACTTGTCTTTTGAATCTACCGCCAATTCGAGTTCGCTATTGAGTCGCTCCAAATCTTGGTTTACTATCTTTTTCTGCTTCAGCTGATAGAAGAAGTGAGTCCCAGCAATTAGGGACAGTAATAGAATGATGCAGACCGATACCAGTATCACATAATTCTTGGAGCTTTCACTTTCCAGTAATAGTATTTTGTTCTTGCTGATGGTTCGTTGATGTCTTTCTTCAAGTCTTGCAAAGTCCTTGGATTTCCGAGATGAAAAAATTTCGTTCCTGGTGGTCCAGTAAAGGTCGAGGTATTCCAGTGACTTTTTATAATCGCCATATTCCCAATATATTTCTTTAAGCAGAAGGTACAGTTTATAATTCGGCTCATCTATTGCAGCATAAGTGGCTTTGGCTTTTTTAGCATTCTCCAGAGCAAGTTTTAAATGGTGTTTTTTTACATCCTTATTGGGAATCATATCGGCATTATTGCTTTGTCTGACCGAGTCTCTGCTCAAATCAAGAAATAATTGGCCAAACCCTCTAAGATCAAACGCAACCCCATTAATGTTGCCCAGCTTTTCATCAATTTCAAGCGCTTTTTTGTAAGATTCGAAAGCCTTTCCATATTCGCCCAGGTTATTGTAGACCAGGCCCAGGTTGCCCAGGTTATTTGACTGAGCAAATTGGTTGTTTAATGCGCTATCGATACCTATGGCTTTTAGAAAATATTCTTCGGCTTCTGAATAGTTTGACTGATTTAAATAAACCAACCCAAGATTGCCATACACGTTGGCAATTTGGGATCGATCATTTAGATTTTCGAAAACTTTAAGTGCTCTGGAATAGTATTCCATGGCTTTCCCATATTCACTTTGTTGATCGTAAAGGTTGCCCAAATTTCCAAGAACAACGGCCTGATCTTTTTGTGATCCTCGTGATTCCTGAATTTCCAACGATTGCAGGAAGTAATCCAGTGCGGAATTGTATTCCTGCTGATATTGATAAACAATGCCAATGTTACCCAGCACCTCACCAACTCCTACCTGGTCATTAATTTCTGTAAAAAGTTTTAAGGAAATATCGTATGCATCCAGCGATTTGGAGTAATCGTCAATTATTGAATAGTACACTCCCAGGTTCTTGTTGCTTTGTGCAATCCCGGTTTTGTATTTAATAGATTTGGCTAGCGATAATGCTGCAGTACTGTACTCAAGGCATTTGGAAGGATTTGATCTATAGTATTGAAAGCCAATATGATTAAGAAGATCAACCTTCAACTTATCGTTTTGCTCTAATTCAACTGCTTTTTCAAGGGAATCTAGGTTGATTTTCTGAGAAAAACATATATGAGTTGAAAGACCAATTAATAGGAAAATAAAAAGGTAGTTTAATTCAAATAGTCGCTTCATTCCTCACTAACACTTACTTCACTAAAGTAATTTTTTTTTGATACCAATTATTGCGGGTTTAATTTAAGTTTAAGCATGAATTCAACAACGATGTGCGAATCAAAACGCACAGTTTAAGGATAATGTGGGAATAGCCGTCATTCCTTGCTTGACAAGGAACCGACAAAGGAGCTCAGTGAAAC
>CEQS01041957.1_pt1 | contig 14104 bp, 13 predicted proteins | sample 530981 | NCBI WGS metagenome assembly CEQS01 (sample SAMEA2621176, study PRJEB7988) | marine metagenome | biome: marine biome (ENVO:00000447); feature: mesopelagic zone (ENVO:00000213); material: "saline water (ENVO:00002010), including plankton (ENVO:xxxxxxxx)" | depth 800 m
GCGTTACGCTGGACCAGTGCCGCCGGTACGGTGCCAGCAACTGCGATCACCGCTTGACCCGGGACGGTCGGTCCGACCGTCAGGTCACCGGCGATCAGCTGGTAGCGCGTAGTTCCGTCGGGATTGGTCCCGACCGGCCGGTAACGACCGGTAAAGGACGCCGACCGGTCGAGCGTATCGCCGACCGTACTCTGCGCGAGAACCGTGCCATCGGGCAACGGCTTTACCGAGCCGGCGCAGCCGGCAACAGCGACGATTCCGGCCAGGGCGACCAGGGGCTTCAGGATGCGAATAATCATGGGTGTCTCCTTTTTTTGCGTTAGTCGCAGACCAAACGGCTGCTGGTTTGAGTTCCTCCCGGCACACGGACTATGCTACCGGAGATATAGCAGCCGCAGGAGTTAAACTCCGGTACGACCGCAAAAGTATCGGGAAGGCGGACTTCACCCGTCTTCACGAAGCGGCAGGTTCTCGGTTTGGGTTCCGGCGGGGGTGTGTAGGGCTGCACCAGGTTGAAACAACCTTGGGATGCAACTAGTACCCACTGCCCTCCGACTTCGACTTCGATCAGTTGTTCTCCGCTATAGCAGGCCCGTACGGACCAGCCAACGTTTCCTTGCGGGTTAATGCCGGCTGTACGAATACGGCCGACGCAATCCACCAAACGCACGCGATCGCTCGCGAGCAGTTCGCTGAACTCCAGATCACTCAGGTCTACACCGATAGCGCTTTCGAAGCCCTGCTTGAGGGTCGCGTAAGCGGCGTCGGAGCGAAGATAGTCCCTCGGGTTGGACGCGAAGGCCGTCATCGAGGGTGGTGTGCCGCCTTCGCCCAGGTAGTAGGCATCCTGCACGAAGCTGGAATACCCCGTTTGGGCGGCGGCTGGCAGTGCAAAGAAGGCGAAGAGCCCTCCAAACAACAGCAGCCGCAAGGCGTGAAGCGGTGTGAGACATTTTTTCATGTTTTCCTCTTCAGTTGTAAGGTTCAAAGTATGCCAATCCTCATGGAAAGGCAGTAATTTCCTGGAGGGATTTATATCATATAACTTGACTAAAGTCAATTAAATTAGCATTAAAAAACACCCTACTCGAGGGTGCTTGAGTAGGGCGCTCGCCCGGTCAGTCGGCCGGCGTGATGTTGAACTTCGAGAAGTCCAGCGTGATGCCGGCCAGCGCGCCGCCCTGGTTGATGGCGACGACTTCCTCGCCCGGTGTCGAGCCGATGGCTGCGGTGAGAACATCGACCTGCTCGAACGCGTTGGCCCAGCCATCGACCGTAATGTCCTGGCAGTTCAGCCCACAGCCGGATCCGGCAAAGTCGATACTGACCTCGGTCATCGCGCCGCCCTGCTTCTCGACCAGATTCGCCACCTCGTCGCCGATGGCGAGCGAGCTGCCGAAGCCGGTGAACATGGCGCCGAGATCGACGACCAAGGACTGGCTGTCATCGAAGCAGGGTGTCTCCGACGGACAGCCTGCGGAAGCCGAACCGACGGTCAGGGTCAAGGCGAACACTGCCGCCAGCATGGAAAAGATCACTTTCATTTCGTCCTCGTTTTTTTGGAGGTTAAACTGTGCTGACTAGCGTGAGCAAGCCAGCTGCTTGAATGCCTCGCCGAGCGCGAGACATCTGTAGCACAAACCGATTTTTAGACGTCGGATGATGCCACATTTGTAAGCGCCCGTAAAGGCCCATGAAAGCTATCATATTTTAGTAATATGTCAAGGGTTTATCTGGGTATACTTTATTATTGCTTAAAAGCCTGACCTGAACAGTTTTCATCAGCAGCCAAAGTTCCAAGTGTTATCTGACCGTAGGCCCTTTCACTATCAGCGCAGAGCACTGCTCCATCACTACCTGTATACATGTAACGATAGTATGTCTCACTATCCGTACAACTAATGTAAGCTTTTCCAAGCTCTTCTACTACTTTTTCACAGGTGCGATCATATGATAAATCATTGGCAATAAAGAGTAGTTCGATTTCAACCGCAAGTGAGATGTCTGGTATGTCCTCAGCGATGATTTGTTCTGGATCTCCAAGACCAGTATCCTGTCCACGCAATTCGTTGGCTCGCTGCTTTGCGTCTCCAGCACCATCAGTTGGATCTGAATTTTGACAAAGGCCAGTTTCGATATTGATGCCACCAGTAGTGGGCGAAGTATTTACATCTACACAACTTTGCCCTTCATCAGTTGTCATTGAAAGTGCCCAGGTATCTACATCATCAACACAATCGGAGTATTTTGCACTACTTACAAGCGGTTCGATCTCAGTACAAACACCTTCATAGCTAACTCCGTTACTAGCGTAGTGTAATTCAGCTGTAACCCGCGCATTATTCAGATTCATTTTCTGTATTGCATCGCTGGCTGTATTAGTTGCGTTGTTTAATTGAAAGGCTACCAAAGCCATAACTCCAGGGAAAATCAGACCAACAGCTACCAACCCTACATACTTCGTCTTTGCGTCAATAAAGTCCGAAGAGGGTACTGGTTTGGCAGATGCGAGAGAGCGGTAGAGGTCCGCACCAATATGAAATCCGATGATCGTTGCAAATGCACTGAAGACCTGCGTGATGATTTCGAAAACCAGATCAAATGCATTGCCTTCTAAAGAAATTGTGGCGAGTCCAATAATAAAACCAAAGACCAAAAAGACCCCAAAGAGTATGAGAGTGATTCCGAGTAGTTTCAGTGCAACCGCCCACCAGTTACCCCACACCAAGTCACGACTGCGCATAAGCGCTTCCATGCCTCGCTTCCCTTCAGTGATGTATACGTACTGTGCAAAGTAGATATAGAGAGAAATTATGATGCCCGGAATAATCAGCAACATAAAGCCCCCCATGGTGACCAAGAACGAGAGTAGGTAGATCCACAGTAGCCCCCAGATACCCTTTCGTGCCCATTCAAAACTTTCATTCAGCGATACTCTCCGGTCGTGGTTAACCACCGTAAAGAGCAGCATCGCCATCACAACAAAATAGGCAATCACAGCTACGAGCGTAACGAGAGCCGCGCCCATGACAAACATAGTCTCACCAGACTCATTCGCCATATACTCCAACACAAGTGCACCGATATACGGGACAGCAAGAAGTGCAGCCAGATCAAGACGGCTCGCTGCGTAATTGAATCCATTCGTAAAAAGTGAAGAAACCGATGGCAACTGAAGTACTCCGGCCTGCCCAGCACTGTCAGCTGTCGCTCCTGGCATTGGGATTGGAGCTGGACCACCTTCACCGGTCGCTTCTGCCAAAACCGCATCAAGCACTTCTTCTGAGTAGCCCACTGATCGTAGTTCGTTCTTTATATCGTCATGGCTATAACCAAGCTCAAGACGCTCCTGCACTGCTTTAAGTAATTCTGGTGACATAGTAAAACCACTAGTTTCTAATCAATATGTACAGCATACCATTTTGCGCCTTAGTCAGTTTGGCGTACAATGCACAACGATATGGAAACACGCGAAACGATTGTTATGTCAGTGGGCGGATCATTGATTGTGCCCGATCAGATTGACACTTCATTCTTGAAGAATTTAAAAAAATTTATTGATTCACAAACGGCCAATGGCCGTCGTTTTATTATCATTGCTGGTGGAGGGCGAACAGCCCGACGCTATCAAGACGCTGCAGCAGAAGTAACCGAACTCCAGAGCGATGACCTCGACTGGATGGGCATTCATGCTACCCGACTTAATGGGCACCTGCTCCGTACCATTTTCCGAGATAGCGCGTACCGTGTGATGCTTACGAATCCTGACGACATCCAGGACGTACCAGCTGATGAAAAAGTGATTATCGCTTCAGGCTATCGCCCGGGCGCGTCAACCGACTTACGCGCTGTACAAATCGCCAAATTGGTTGGTGCTGAAAAAGTGATTAACCTTTCAAATATTGATTACGTATTCACTGATGATCCAAAGAAAAATCCTGATGCAGAAAAGATTGAAGATATAACCTGGGCAGAATTTCGAAAGCTCATTCCAAGCGAATGGGACCCAGGCCTTTCTTCTCCATTTGATCCTGTGGCTGCTAAAGAAGCCGAAGAAAGTAAAATTGAAGTTGCATCAATCAACGGCGAAACGTTAGAAGAACTGACAAACTATCTTGATAGTAATAAATTTATTGGGACGAGAATTCATCCCTAGTGTCTAGAAAAGGCCGGATCTTCACTCCGGCCTTTTCTAGACAAGCGACTTAAATACATCCTCCTGAGCCTTATGCAGACGACTAGCCACATCCTTACAGTATGGATTAAAGTGGTACACGTCTTCAAAGAGCCCTCGATCATCTTTCACACTTTCGACCGCGTCCATCAAGAAATTGAACGAAACAGTATCGATTTCGGTACGATCAAACCCAGCCTCTACAATTGACTGACCAACGTAATGAGTTAAGAATAGTGTTTCTGCCAAGCGCTTGTCGTGTTCATCTGAGGACATCTCAACAATCACAAATCCGAGTGTCGCAAACGCATTTTTGAGCTGCTGGTACATGTCATTCGGCAGCGAGTAGTCGGCGACCACAATCCGAAAACCTGTCACATTTCCGTTTTGTTTTGAGTAACTTTCTGGACCAAACATCGGATGGCTCGAGATGTAATGACGATCACCACAGTATTTTTCCATTAGATCATTGGTGTGTTTTTTCACTGTCGCCACATCAATAATGACAGTCTCAGGCAAAGCGTGCTTGAGCACTTCTTGGAGGGTTTCTTCATACTCACGAATCGGACAACACAGAATCACTACATCTGACTGAGCAACAGTTTGAAAATCATAAAATGTATCAAAGTCAGGGGTGGCTCGGCGTGAGTACACGCGAGTATCAACCTCAGAGAAAAAACGATTTCCTTCCAGGTGCAAAAACCGACCAAAATGGCCGTACCCAATTATCCCTACAGTATTAATCATGAAGCGTCTTTAAAAAAGCATCTACTTTAGTGTGAAGTTCTTCCAACGTCCCTTCGTTAGAGATTACGTGGTCAGACATTGCTATAACAGAGCGAATGTTGTGCTTTCCTCCACCCTCTTCTTCGTGTCGAGCAATCTTCTCAAACTCTTCAAATGTCACGTTGTCTTTTTCACTTCCGCGCTTACTAATTCGTTCGTAACGAATTTCAAGTGGAGCATTGACGCCAAGCATAATTGCTCCTTTCTCCTTCAAAAACTCTGCCTCAGGAACATCATGAACAGATTCGATGATAATGTTCGATTCAGTATCTTTTGCAAGTGCATATTGAATTGCAATTGGACCAGCCGAATTAAGAGATCGTAGCTCGTCTCCCAAAACAGTGTAAGCTTCACGATTAGCAACGATCCCTTGTGATTCCAAAATTGCCCGCAGCATTTTAGAGGCTGAAAAATGCTCAAATCCTTTTTCTTTCAGGTACTCAACGACAGTTCCCTTTCCTGCACCCAATGTACCTGCGATACCAATGATCATGTTAGTCTTCCTTAGTTTCTGAAGCCTCTGACTTTTTTGAGTCTCGCCACTTGGCGTAGGTTACAACCAGCGGACTAGCAATACAGATTGATGAGTAGGTACCAGCGAGCACACCAGCAAACAAAATGAGTGAGAAGGTTTGAGTCACATCTCCACCAATGAAGTAGAGTGCTGAAAGTGCAGCCATGGTGGTGATCGAGGTATTAATAGAACGTGCGAGTGTTTCGCTCACGGCTGAACCTACAATCTCTTCATACGGCGCAGTTAGTGTGTAGGTGACTTCTTCCCGCTCTAATCCTCCTGGCTCAACGATCTTCTTTCGTTTCTCAGTACGGTTAAGTTTTAGATTTTCTCGCACGCGGTCAAACACCACAATAGTGTCGTTCACCGAGTACCCAAGCACCGCCAGGAGCGCCATCACAAAGAGCACATCGACTTCTATTCCTGCAAGATGACCGAGCAAGCTCATAAGCGCGGTCGGTACGAGCACATCGTGTACAAGTACAAAAATAGTAATAAGTCCGTACATCCACGAGCTCACTGGCGTTCCAATACCGGCAAATGCAAACGCTACATAGAGCACGATAATGGTTACCACGCCACCAATCGCCCACACTGCTTTGTCTTTAAGTTCTTGCCCAATAACTGGGCCGATTGAAGTAAAGCGAGTCACCTCTCCACCTTCTCCAAGACCAGAAACTGACTCAGCTAGCAGAGCGCGTTCTGATTCCTTAAGATCAACTGTGCGAATAAGAAACGCTGCTCGACCAGTCTCATCGACTGACTCACGAACTGAAAATTCACCTAAATTAAGGCTAACTACCGTGTCTTGAATTACGGCTTTTTCTGGCGCACTTTCATACGCTACTTCGGTAAGTGAACCGCCGGTAAAGTCGATACCCAGATTGAGGCCGAACACTGCCACAATCGCAATACTCGCTGTCATAACGACAGCTGCGATAGTCAGTAGGATTTTTCGATACGTGATAACAAACATAGGCATATTTATTTATGCAAACCACAACCGAGTAATTTCGAATATAGTGTCTTGTCTGACTGCTTGGTTTCAGGTAGTGAAACAAGCAATGTTCGGGTAATTGCGAGAGCTGAGAACATAGAAATAACGATACCCATACCAAACACCAACGCGAATCCTTTCACCATTGAAGTACCGAACCAGAAAAGAATAATAGCTGAGAGCAAACTGGTGATGTTACCATCGCGAATAGCGCTCCACGCTCGATGAAAACCGACGGTCGCTGCATCACGACTGTTTGTGCCTTTTCGATATTCTTCCTTCATTCGCTCAAACACCAATACATTCGCATCAACCGCCATACCAAGCGAGAGAACAAACCCTGCCAAACCAGCAGCGGTGAGTGTAACCGGTACAAGCTGAAAGAGCGCGAGCATGAAGGTGATGTATGAGGCGAGCGCCACACCAGCGACAAGACCTGGGATGCGATACCACAGAACCATAAAGAGCATCACAAGACCAAGACCGTAGACACCGGCCTCGACCCCTTTCTGCAAAACTTCAGCACCGAGAGACGCCCCAACAGTCTGAGTACTCTGAAGTTCAATCGGAACCGGCAGCGCGCCGAAGCTTAGGTTTTGAGCAAGATCACGCGCTTCATCTGGAGTAAATCCACCAGAGATAATGGCCGTACCACCAGTAATTGGTTCATTAATAACTGGCGCAGAAAGCAGCTCTCCATCAAGGAAAATACCCAGCTGGCGACCCACGTTTTGACGTGTGATCTCACCAAATAGATCACGACCCTCGGTTGTAAACCGCACTGCTACTAGTGGTTCATTTGAAAGTTGGCCACCCTGGCCGCCAGCGAATTCAAGTGCAGCTGATTCGAGGTACCGACCAGTAAGACCAGTATCCCGGAATGGTTCCTGCTGCTCGACAGCCTCACCGTTGATTCGAACATTATCGATAACCGCCTGACTGCCAGTTGCGCTTCCAGCTAGCGAAGAGAGGCTGTCGAGGGCTTCTTGCTGTGCAGCTAACTCTTCGTCGTACAGCTTAAACTCGAGAAGTGGAGTACGACCAATCTCAGCAACAGCCTGACTGACATCTGTTACCCCAGGAAGCTCTACCACAAGACGCTGAGTAGGCTCATCAGTTACAAAGCTACTGCTCTCCACCTGCACAATTGGTTCAGACACACCAAAGATGTTTACTCGACGCTCAATCACATCACGGAGAATGTTCATGAGTTCAGGAATCTCAAGCGGATCAATATTAGAAGTGTCTGCTTCGTAGACTAGGTGCGAACCACCAGCAAGATCAAGACCTAGTTTAAATGGATTCTCAGCATCAGCTTTAGTGGCATTTTCGTACACAAAAAAACCAGCCCAGGCAATGAGCCCGACCAGTACCAGCGCACGGAACATCCTCACAAATGACTGTGCTCCCGCTGATGTCTGTTGGTCATTATTAGACATAGAAAATAACGGTGTATTTATAACATACCCTACCCCTCTCGGCTATTGACGTGCGAGCATGACGAGGTTCTTCAAAAGGTACGCAATGGTGATTGGACCAATACCACCCGGCACAGGAGTAATGAGCGAACCGACTTCCATAACTGCCGGGTCAACATCTCCGACCAACACTCCCCCGTCTTCAGATGTACCAGCATCGAACACGACCACGCCTTCTTTAACCATATCGATACTTACAAACTTCGGCTGTCCAATACCGGTGATGAGAATGTCAGCAGTTTTCACAATCTCCGGATCAAAATTCTCTGCTGTCAGTACCGTTACTGCTTTCGCTTGCTGCCCCGCGTATACCGCGGCTGGCTTCCCAACCAGCCGCCCCTCACCGAGTATTACAACCTGAGCGTCAGACCAATCGATAGTATACTCCTTTGAAATCTCGTCAATCGCACCAACCACCGGTGGAAGACAAGCATTGCTTTCATTTCCATAAAGGAAACCGTCAGGGTCTTTCCCATGCGGAACACCTGTGAGCACCGCCTCTTTGTCCATATGAGCTGGTAGCGGCAGCTGCACCACGACACCATCAGATTGCTCAGACACCTTTAGCACGCACGCGAGTGCTTCTTCAGTGGTCGCATCTTCAGGTAGCTCCACAACATTAAGGATAATACCAACTGAAGCTGCTCGCCGCTTCTTCATTTCAAGGTATTTTTTGGTTTCAAAATTTGGCGCACAGGTAACAGCAGTCATCGTAGGTGTCTTCGATAACTGATCTACCTCTTCTTTTACAGACGACAAAATCGCCGCTGCGATGGCTTTTCCATCAACTTTCATAGCTGCGAGTATAGCAAATTTATTGAGCTTGAGTGGTCTTCGGGCGTTTTAGTTCCTCAGGAACATAACTTTCATACCGACCGTCGGTGTATTGGAATGCATCGACTGATGAGTACTGGCAAATATATTGCGTTGCTAGTTTTTCACCACTCATTACAATTGGATACGAATAGAAGCGCCATGATCCCGGACAGGTTGGCACCTTGCCGCGAGTAGCATGCCAGAAAAAGAAGAACGCGATGCGTGCCATCCAAGGCTGGATCGGCAATATCTTCTTCCCTACTGCACCTGCCATATCGGGTGCATAGACCGGCTCAGAAACTGGAGTGATGTTGTAGACCTCGTAGTTACTTGGGGCACTATTGAACGTAAAGTGGTGCACGAGGTCGTTCACGTCGTCTTCATGGATAAACTGTCGCACCCATCCTTTTGTAGCTGGTACAAAGGCGGTAAGCATGGTTACGACTTTATAGACTGGACTACCTTTGAGATTTCCCTGAAGTGCAGACTGAAGACCAAAACGGATGCGCATGTAGCGTCCGCGCGGTCCGGTGATAGCGGCCGGCCGCACCACCACAACAGACAAATCGCTGCGGCCGGCCGCCTCATACTTCGCCTTAAGATGCTCCTCAGTTACCTTCTTCTCATGGGCATAGATGTAGTCATCATCGCGGAATCCTTCATCTTCGGTGAAGAGGTGTTCGAACCGATTATCATTACGAGCTGAATACGAAGACGCGGTTGAGAAGTAGATTAATTTCTTTACAAAATTATTTTCAATCGCAAAATCGAAGACTTTATCAGAACCGTCGACGTTCCACCGCCACTGTTCCTTTGTATCGCCATACATTGCACGAATCTGCCACGCAGTATGGATCACTGTATCTGGCTCATACTTCGCAACCAACTCTTCCCAACCATCATCGGCCATATTGTGCTGGATATACGTCACTTTATCGAACTCTTTAGTCCAGTCTCCTTGCGGTTCTTTATCAAGCGCGATGATCTGACTTACATCATCTCGCTTATTAAACTGATCGCAGAGCATCTCCCCCACGTACCCGGCTCCACCGGTAATAAAAATAGTCTTTCCATTCATAGGCGTCAGTATATCAAACTACTTAGGCAACTTAATAGTTATGCCAAAGCGAGACAAAACCGTCTTTACAGTACGTAGTGCAATCTCTACATCAAGTAAGAACGAGCGATTCTTCACGTAGAACAAGTCGTATGACAATCGTTCCTTAGACTCCTCAAGTGACTGTGGACTGATGTTGTCACCCATGTAGTGTTGGTGGGTTTGCGCCCATCCAGTTACACCTGGCTTCACGAAGTTGCGAATATTGTAGTACGGGATTTCAGACGCAAGACGCTCTCCCAAACCTTTAATGTCGTTGCGCGGCCCAATCAAAGACATCTCGCCTTTGAGGATCGTCCAAACTTGCGGGATTTCATCGATACTCAACTTGCGCAGCACTGCGCCAACTTTAGTAATCTTATTTCCTTCTTTTGCGTCTTCAGGTGTCCAAGTCGCGCTGGCTGATCGGTTCTCAGTCATGGTGCGGAGTTTCCATACAGTAACGAGTTTATTTGATTGACCGATTCGTTCCTGAGGAATAAACAATGGGCCCTGCCCTTCAATTCGCATCGCGATATAAATAAACGGCAAAATAAGTAGGAAGCCAATTCCAAGACAAAATGAACCAACAATGTCGATCGTGCGCTTCATCACGTCATAGAAAAGGCTTTTCGATTGCGAAACATGCGCAATAAACCATTCATAGCGAAGTGCAGAAAGCGGCACTTTGTCGAAGGTGTCTTCGTAGACCTTATAGAAGTCAAGGAACGTAAGCTCAAACTTGATAAACGCCATGTCAAAAAGTTTTGGTAGCACGGCATTGATGTATTCACCATTTGGATTGGCAACGATGATTTCGATCTTATCTTTCTCAATCATCTCGATCAGCTTTTGCTCAAAGTTATCAGTTGAGCGTGCGGTTTCTTCGTCAATCAACCGATAGAAGGAGTAATTGTAGCGATCATTGTTGTTGATCTCGTCCACGAGCTCAATCGCTTCTGGACCATCGGCGATGAGTACTGCCCGATGTTTAGTTTTGGGAGAAACATAATTAAACGCCTTGATTCGCCACCATGTAATAAGCGCGATTGAAATGAAAAGGTAGATTACAAGATTTGTCTTCGGTGCAATACCAAACGGGATGATAAGGAACAACAGCGCTGCAACGAGAATGTTTACTACCTGCGTGTTGAGGATGCGAGTAAAGAGAAGCGACTTGAGAAAGACCGTGTGTTTGTCATAGAGCCCTGCCATGTAGAAGATGAACAGCCAGACAGTAGAGATGATCGCGAACGGCCAGAGATGAGCTACAAAAAGATCGTATTCAGGAATAGAAAAATAACGCACTAATAGCGTTAGCCACAAAGCTAGTGCAAAAGAGAGTATGTCACCACCGATCAGAATTAGCAGTTCGCGCGCTCGTTCACCCATAGTGTTTTGTAGGAATACTGTACCTAAGGAATGGAAAATAGCAAGTGAAATAACGGTTTGCCAAGTATGAGAGTTATACAAAGTGCGTTATCCTTAACATATATATGGAAACAACGGGGCGTAAAAAAGTTTTATTTTTGATTACTAAGAGCAATTGTGGGCTGGGAAAGCGTGGGGCGCTTTCGCAGTTGGCCGCCCCTTTTCCTCCAATCCTGTAACACGAGCAGTATGTCTGTATCAAATCGAAAAAAAATTCTGTTTTTAATTACCAAAAGCAACTGGGGCGGCGCCCAAAGGTACGTTTTTGACATTGCGACAAAACTTGACCCTCTCCTCTTCGAACCAGTAGTTGCTCTTGGTGGAAACGGTACCCTCAAAGAACAACTCGAGCATGCCGGTATTCGAGTTATTGTGATCGAAAGCCTTGAACGAGACATTTCTATTAAAAAAGAGCTGGCGTTTGCAAAAGAGCTCTGGCAAGTACTAAAAACTGAGAAGCCTAACGTCTTCCATGTAAACAGCTCGAAAGCCGGCGGCGTTGGTACCTTCCTCGGCAGAATTGCGAGAGTACCGCGCGTAATCTTCACTTCGCACGGCTGGGCGTTCAATGAGGATCGACCATACTGGCAAAGATTTGTTATCAAAGGACTTCACTGGCTTACTGTTTTGTTCTCTCACAAAACCATTACTGTTTCTCATGCACTCATTAATCAAATGAATTGGCCCCTAGTACGGACTAAAATGAAAGTGATCAATCCCGGTCGCACAATCGGAGTAATGTACAACAAACAAGAGGCCCGAGCTAAACTGGTCGAAATCTGTCCTGCCCTTGCACCACATCAAGGTGATACTTGGATCCTTACCATTGCCGAGCTTCATCCCATTAAACGTCTACATGTGCTTATACATGCAGTTAAAATGGCGGCGCGAAATCATCAAAATATTCGGTCAGTGATCATCGGTGATGGTGAGCTCCGTGCTGAACTTGAAACTCAGATTACTGAACTCGAACTAACTGACAGAGTATTTTTAACTGGAAGCATTACTGAAGCAGCGCGCTTCTTGCGATCTGCAGATCTTTTTGTACTCCCATCAAAATCTGAATCTTACGGCTATGTGCTGCATGAAGCCGGCCTGGCAGGACTTCCTGTCATCTCATCAGATGTTGGTGGTATTACCGATATTATTAAAGACAGCCATACGGGCAGTTTGATCAAACCTGACGACGCCTCCCTTTTAGCAAAACAAATCGAAGACTTCTGTGAGCGAAGGCATAAGTGGAATGACTTCGGCAACAACCTCCAACAAGTCATGGAAGGTCGCACGGTCGAAAAAATGGTCGACGCTACAGTAGCACTCTATACACTATCACTCAACCAATAATGTTTGTGTACTCGATTTATCAGCAATCGGCTGATACTTCCTCATGCCCATCACCATACCAACTGCAATAAACTCGGTCAGCAAATGTGACCCTCCGTAACTGAGGAACGGGATTGTTGTACCCGTAACTGGCAGCAATCCAATATTCATACCAATGTGCACAAAGAAATGTGCCACAAATAAAATACTTACCCCGGCAGCAAATAGTCGCTCAAAATTAGTTGCTCCCTCAATTGCATGCTTGAGCAGTCGCCATATAACTAGGGCAAATGATCCGAATAATAAAATCACTCCGACCAGTCCCCACTCTTCAGCAAAGGCAGCAAATATAAAGTCGGTCTCGTACTCTGGCAAAAAGAGCAGCTTTGATTGTGTCCCGTACCCGATTCCCTTTCCGAAGAGCTGACCAGAACCAATTGCCACTGTTGACTGGTACGCATTGTAACCAGCGCCCTGAATGTCAGACAGCGGATCAAGGAATGTCATGATGCGTTCCTTCTGATAATCCTGGAATGCAAACTGCCACATCACCCCAAGCGCAACTGCGCCCATAACAAACACCGTCAGTAGATGACGCAACTTAATCCCACCAACTAATACCATCCCGAGCCACACAAAGAACAAAATAATCGCCGATCCGAAGTCGGGCTGAATAAACACCAGACCAAAAATACCGACTGCATAAATTCCCGAAACAATGATATGTCGGAAATCGCCGATCATTTCGTGACGCTTAGCAAAGTATTTTGCCAATACGATAATCAGTACCAGTTTGGCTGGGTCAGACGGCTGTAGCGAAAAGAAACCCAAGTCAAAACGGCTTTGGGCGCCGAGCGTAATCTCACCCACAATCAAAACCAGGATGAGGGTTGCGATCGTTGCGAGATAAAACATGAAGGCCATGTTGCCTGTCCGCAAAAAACGATAGTCCGGAATCATGGCTAAACATAAGGCTGAAATCGCTAATCCAATCCATACTATCTGCCGATCAAAGAAAATATTATCTCCCACATGGGAGTACATGGTCACCAAACCCATGAGCGAAAGACCGAGCACACCAAAAAATAACAGTGGATCAAAACCAGCAAATAGCGTTCTTAGCTGCCCCATATATTAGTATTGTACGTCACTAAAAAAGATCCGGAACTTGTAGTGACTAGCGAAGTGGTGCAAAGTTTGTTTCCGTCTTAGCGATGACGTCGATCTTGGTCACACCAGACTCACAAAGTGACGAAGTAATCTCTGCATAGATACTCATGAGATCCGCTCCTGTTGGTGCAAAGAAGGCATTGGAACTATCTGATGCAATCTTTCGAATAAACTCTTGATCTACATTTTGTCCCAAACCAATCGCATACACTTCAATGCCGGTATTATTAAGTTCTGCAGCAGTTTCTTCAGCAATACTAATCACATCCTCGTCCCCTGCCGCTGTTGGCAAACCGTCAGTAAGAAGCACAAGTACGCG